>Ga0074045_10000867_pt1 | contig 29653 bp, 23 predicted proteins | sample BogForMeECP23OM2_FD_94442 | JGI IMG/M metagenome (GOLD analysis project Ga0074045, IMG submission 94442) | Bog forest soil microbial communities from Calvert Island, British Columbia, Canada - Bog Forest MetaG ECP23OM2 | ecosystem: Environmental > Terrestrial > Soil > Wetlands ...
TATGCGACGCCAGATTGAATCTGGTGCCGGGGCGCATTCTTTCCGGGTTGCGAACCTGTGTAGACGCCGGGGCGCACGCGGGAAACTGGACCCAAGCATTGCTCGACCGGTTCAAACCTGAGCAGGTTATCGCGGTAGAGTGCGAACCGAGGCTGGTGGGGCCGCTTCAATCGAGATTCGCAGCCCAGCCTTTCGTCAAGGTTGTGGATGCAGCACTCGCGGAGAGCGAGGGGGCGGCGACGTTTAATCAGCTGCGGCATCCCGCAGGATCGTCGCTGCTGACGCCCCGCAGGGAAGTGACGAAGGAATTTGTTGCCCACTCGTGGGATGTAATCGGGACTGTAGCAGTTCGAACCATCAGCTATGACCAACTGGTGGCAGCCGAGGAGGAGATCTCGATCCTGAAGCTCGATATTCAGGGCGCTGAGATAGGAGTGCTGGCGGGTTCGCACGATGGCTTGCGGAAAACCAAGTGCATCATTATGGAGGTCACGTTTACCTCACATTACGAGAACGACGCGGGATTTCCTGAACTGCATCGACTGATGTTCGACAAGGGATTCGGACTCTACCGGCTTTCGGCTCCCTATGATCGAGGCGGGAGAATCCTGTACGCGGACGCGATTTATGTTCGCGAAGATATACTGCACCGTCTGGCCCCGGGAAGGTAGCGCAAGTTGCGGAATCTCAGAAAGCGCAGGTCGAGAAATCGGAACGCTTCTAAGGGGTAACGCGGTCGAGCAGCGCGGTCCATACTTCGGCGATGACTTGCCAGTCAAAGTTCTGGCGGCAGCGCTCGTATCCAGTTCGTCCCAGGCCGCGGCAGAGTTGCGGCTGCGCCAGGAATTGCGAAATCGCCGCCGCAAATTCGGCTGTGTTCTCGGGATCGATTAACCGTCCGGCATCGCCAAGGACTTCAGGAATTCCGCCACGATTAGAGCCAATCACGGGAGTGGCACAGGCCATCGCTTCCGCATTCACCAGCCCGAAGGGTTCCTGAAAGAGAGACGGGCAGGTGAAAAGGGTTGCCTTCTGAAACCACAGCGGCAGATCGCGGTCGTGGTCCAGATAGCCGCTAAAGTGAATCTGCGCCTGTCGTTGTTTTTCCAGAGCCTTGGCGAACTCGCGGACCTGGCGCACGTACGAAGTTTCGCGATGCGTGCCGAAGCCGGTGGTCCCGGCAATCACCAATTTCGCCTCGGGATGCCGGTCGAGCGCCCGCTCGTAAGCTTGCAAGAGTTGCAGAACGCCCTTTTCAGGATCGAAGCGGCCTACGAAGAAAATCGTCTTGGGCTCGCGAAGTTCTTCTCGAGGAAAAAACAGTTGCAGATTCGCGCCGTTCGACACGACCTGTGTCTTGCGGTTCAGTGCGTCTGACTTCGAGGCAAAGGTGGTACGCAGGTAGTTACTACAAACCGCGAGAGCATCGAGTTGCGGGGCCAAGGCGTCGAGTGCCGAAGCTGGCCAATGCCCAAGATGATCGTTGTGCAGATGCAGCACGATGGCTCCCCGATAACCCATACTTCGCAAGGCCGCCACCCACTGCGGGCGATTGTGGATGTGAACCAAGCCGAATCGCCTCAGCTTTGGCATCAAGGCACGCAGCCACAACGTTTCCTGGTAGCGGCGAAGCAGCGGGACCCGTGCCACCAGGGTGCATGCTCGCCACATTTCACTGCTTTCATGCCGTAGTGGATACAAGTATTGTTTCTTCGTGGGGAAGCCAAAGACTGTGACCGATACGTGATCGCGGATTCGGCTGTAGACCTCATAGGTCCAACGGGCAGAGGCGCCTCCATAATACGGACTGAACTGCTCGGCTCCTGAGAGTAGAACCGCCACCGGGCGAGGTTTGGAGCTGACGCTCGCGCTCACCTCGCGTCTCCAAATTGCTTCATCAATAGCTCTCTGCCCAGAAGGAGGGAGGCGATCAAATACACGGCTGCGCCCACTCCGACCACCAGCACAGGCCGGGAGGAGTACAGGTTCACGAGTCGAACCGCCGCGATCATCAAGAGTCCCGCGAAGGCCGCTACGGCGATCATGGGATTTTTCCAGAGATCTCGCAGGTCACGAGGCATTAAGAAGTATGCGGTGGCGCCGACGGCGAATTCGGGCAGGACAAAGGCGATGCACGCTCCGGGCAGGCCGAAGGGGCGAACCAGAATAAGCGCAAGCAAGACTGCGGCAAAGGCGCCAACGGTGGCCGAGACCAGATAGGCGCGATGTTTTCCGAGAGAATAAAGAACGGTGCCAGAGAGCAGCGAGGCCACGGGCGCCACTATGAGGAAGGGTGCCATCCAGCGCACCGGAGCAACGGCAGCCGCGTAGCTGGCTCCAAGAATCCAGGGCACGACCAGATGTGCGGTAGCGAGCGTGCCCAGCAGGAGCGGGAGGCTGATCGCAGCCAAAGCCGAGACTGCGGCCTGGACCAAGCGTCGCAGTCCAGACCGAGATTGAGCGGCCAGCGCCATGCGCGGCATGAGCACGCTCAACACAATGTTGCCGAAGTTGCGCAGCAGGTCGACGAAGCGGACCGCGGCCGAGTATAGGCCCAAAGCGTAATCTCCCAGAAACCAGCGCACGGCGATATGTCCGGTGCGGTGGTAAACCGTGCCCATCATGGTGGTCGCGGCGTAGTGCAGGCTGGGGACGAGGATCGCGCGCCAGCGCGCTGGATTCACCTCCCACCGGGGGCGGAAGCCGTTGTGCCAGAGCGCGCCCCAGCCTGCCAGGTTCGTTACCAGCGCCGAGCCGAGAATGCTGACGGGAATCCAAACGACGTCTTTGGGGGCGCGCACCAGCAGGAGAATACCCCCCGCGTACAAAAGCTGCTGAATCAAACCGAGGAGCGAACGCACGTGGAATAGTTCGAGGGAGGTCAACAGAAAATCTGTTCCCGTTAAGCCGACGCACAGAAGGCCGGCGCCGTACCAACGCAGAAGGGAGCGGATATCGGGGCGGACTTCAAGGCCGGCAACCAGCAATAAAACTGCGATCGCCAGCAGGCTACTCAGGCCGCGCAGCACCAGAAAGTCGGGGACTATTCCGGAGGCGTCGTGGCGGCGGGCGGCGACTTGCTGCGTAATGTAGGTAGTGAGGCCAGGATTGGCCACTACCTCGAAGAAGGCACAGACGGAAACGATGTAGCTCCACAGACCATAAGTCTCCACACCCAGACGCCTTACCAGAATTGGAAAGGTAACCGACGTGATGAGCAGCCCGAGGACGCGAGCCGTTCCCACCGAGGCAAAGAATCCGCCGTAGCGCACCAGGGCACTCGATCGTTTCACGGTTGGCTCACCATGCGCGGGGCGATAATTACGATTCTCTTCTTATGATGGTATGGTTACGTCGCTCATCTTACGACGCTCGGGGCTGATAGCGGGGCTGAGAGTAAGACCGGCGCCGGGCCACGACCTCTTGAAACACAGTGGACCATTGCCCGGCAATGGTTTCCCAATCGAACCGATTGGCGTGGCAAACTGCGGCTACGGCAAAAGAGGCGCGCAGGGCGGCATCCCCGGCGAGCCGTTCCAGGCTCTCGGAGAGCTCGACGTCGGAGCCGGCGAGAAAACCGGTTCTTCCACTCAATACGTAATCGGAGCGGTACAACTCCATCGCGAGGCACGGCAGACCACAGGCAGCGGCTTGCAGCAGTACCTGCGGATTGCCTTCGAGGAGGCTGGGGAAGAAGAAAATATCCGCTCTGCGCATCTCCTCGCCGAGCATTTCCGAAGACAAGTGGCCGAGAAAAGATAAATTGCGACAGCCCAGACGCTGCGCCAGATCGCGGCATTGTTGTTCGGTCTCGCCTTTACCGGCCAGGCGAAATTGGAAAGCCGGCAGCCGCGCCGCCTGTTGGACGACGAGTTCCACTCGTTTCCGCGGCTGAAAAGATCCGGCGTAGAGCACTACCGGTGTGGGATTACCGGCGCGCTCGCGGGGAAAATAATGACGGCGGTCCACACCGTCGTAGATAACGCCTGCTTTCACCTTGAGCGCCTGGAAGACCGTCTCGGCTACGTGTTTCGAGTTTCCGATGACGATGTCGGCCTCGAGGACGGAGCGACGGATCATTCCCTGGCCGGTCGTGTCCTGGGCGATCGTATCTTTGGCGGTCGTGTCTTTGGCGATCGAGTCTCGGCCGGGTGCTTGGTTCATCGCCATCACGATGTAGGTAACGAGCGCGGTCTTCAGCCCCATGCGTTTTCGCACGTCGAAGAAGACGCGGTCCAGGGGACCGCTGCGGGGAAAAAAATAGATATCCGGCGGAGGCAGCAGGCAATGCCGGAGGAGGCGAAGCGTGTTCCCGTGTTGCGTCCAACGTACAAGTCGCGTGTTCCTGCGGCGCGCCAGCCGTGGGTCGGGATCTCCTTCGCAGAGCATGGTCACATGAAATTGATCTTCCGGGAGACGGGCGACGATTTCTTTTACCGTCAGGTTCTGCGCATTGGTGTTGCTCTCGGCGGCATCCGAGGGCGTAAAGATGGTGATGAGACGTGGTTGGGAACGAGTCATCGTGGCTTGGAGGATAGTCTAACTGTTTTTGTTGATATTCGGGACGGCGGCCTCTCGCGGCAGAGTCTTGGACGCAGACTCAACGAGGATTTCCCACGAGTCGCTGGGCTTGCCGCAACACTCCACGAACTACCGACTCGAGTTTTGGGGAGCGATTGATGACTCCGGTCGCACGATGGCGCAAGATTTCCCCGTTATGGCGAAGCCAAGACTTGGTTGCCGTAACGTAAAGGGTTTGCCGGGTGCTGTTGCCGAAGCGTTCTTTATAGCCCTCGGCACCCAATCCCAGATCCACTCGATTCATTTCCGCCATGTCGCAGGCCTCCATCACGATCCTGGCGAGCAAACAGTAGCCGGGAGAATTCTCTTCCTGACGGCTATCGAAGGTCGGCTGATACCAAAACCAGCTTCCCCGGAATTGAAAACCATAGTTCCAGGCGACCGGTTGGTCCCCAATCGACAAGAGACTCAGGGTCACTACGCCAGAATCCGAAAATCGCCGGGCAAGATCTTCCACAAAGCAGCGGCGCTCAGCGGTGGCGAGACTGCTGACGCGCTGGGTGGCCAGGAAGCGCGCCACGTGGACTTCGGTAAACTGCGGCAAGGCCTTTTGAATCTCGCCCCAGGACTGCAAATGAGCGAAGCTTACCGGGCCTTGCCGCTCCATCTCGCGGAGATAGCGGCGAAGTTTTTTCTTAGTTGCAAGTGCTGCTTTCAGTTCCCGGCGTTGTTCCGCCGAGCCCAACTGCACCTGGGCGCACAAATAGGCCGGCCGCATGTAGAGGTGAAAGCCGTGCCGGGCGGCCGCATGCCGCAGCGCATCGGGAGTGTTTGAGTCTGCGGGAAGATTGGCCAGGGCGATGGATTTTGCCTTCATCTGCGCAAGGTGTGCGAAAACGGCGTCAATGAACTCGGCGCGGTGGGCGGGAAGGCTGAGAAAGTCGCAATAGTCTCCGGTGGTCGAGGCCAGAAAACCTATGTTGTTGCCGGCATCCGAAGCGAGAGATGCCACTCCCACCAGAGCGTCTTCTGCGTACGCCAAGAGAAGTAACGGGGTCAAGGAAGCACGGTAAGCAGATTGCGCAGCGAGGGCCCACTCGCAGGCATAGAAAACTTCAGGGCGCTCCATCTGCGCCACGAGATTGTTCCACTGGCGAAGCAGGCATGGGTCTTCCGGAATTTCGCGGTGAACGATCAGGCGCAGACTCACGCTTCTCCTGTTGGGGGTTCTGCCTTTTTCTTGGAAAAGACATAGTAGTACCAATCGGTCGTGGAGAGATGGTTGCGTCGCGGATAGTCATCGCCTAGCTCCTGCAGGAGCCGGAAACCGAACTCATCAAGTTCATGCGCAACTTTGCTGGGAACCGCAAAGTGAGTCTTCAAGCCGCCGTGCGCAGGATCCATCCAATAACCATCGCCTCGCCAGAAAGTGCGAGTAGAGAACCGGTTTGCAGCTCGAGCCAGCGACCGAAGCAGTGACTGCAACACCGCGAGGCTCACGCGCATCGCAGCCAAGAAAGAGAATGATAGGGCGGCGAGAATGGAGCTGCGCCCCGCGATGGTCTCGGCGAGATTTCGCAGCCGATGCCGATTCCATGAAGGCCGTATCCAGATGGACCGCGGATTGTGGGTGGAGAAAATGAAAATTCCCTCCGGCGCGAGCACGCGGTGAACTTCTCTCAGAGCCTGGAAGCGGGATTCATCTGGAAATAAATAGTCTATGGTGTTGAAAGTCATCACCACGGCGTGGAAACTTGAGGAGCTGAAAGGAGAAAGATCAGCCGCGTCGGCGGTTACGAACTCGAGTTGCGGATACTTTTTCCGGCAGGCGGCGATCATCTCGGGGGCATAATCCGCTCCGACGTAGCGGCCGGCAATCGACGCGAGATAACGAGTGGTGCGTCCGCCCCCGACGCCGATATCCAGAATATTCATGCCCGAGTGGAGATGAGCGCCAAACAACAACTGCTCGCAAGAGGTCAGATATTCGAGAGTTGCATAATATTGGGCAACGGCAGGAGCGTTGTAGATTTGGAGGTTGGGATTGCGCTCACAATCGTAATTTTTATCGGGCTGCTGAACGGCCATCGGCAATCAGGTCCGAGCCTCGCTTATGCTCTTTTTCTACTCTACTTCTCTACTCTACTTCCCGTGATCGCACCACAAACTCCCAACTCAAGGGAGTGCCTCGCTTGATCTCCCGAGCGGCGCTCTTGCCTAACACTTCCGTGAGATGCCGGGGATGCAGGCCATGACCGGGCCGAATGGAGCGCACATTCGCAACGGTGAAGATCTCGCCTTGCCTCACATCTTCCACCACGAATAGTGACCGGCGAAAAACGCGGCTGGCTTCCTCTCTTGCGCTCACGCCGAAATTGATTTGCCCCAGCGCTTTTTCCGCAGTGCGTACAGCGTCCACCATGGCTTTGAATTCCTGCGGCTCCAGCGAGAAGGCGCTGTCTGGGCCGGGCGTTGCGCGCGACAACGTCAGGTGTTTTTCGATGATGCACGCACCCAATGACACAGCGGCAACGGGGACGGCAATACCCATAGTGTGGTCGGATAATCCCACAGGCACTCCAAAGCGCCGCGCCATCTCTGGAATCGTGCGGAGATTCATCTCTTCGGCAGGCGCAGGATAAGCGCTGGTGCACTTCAGCAAGGCGATCTGGGTTGCGCCCGCCGCGCGCGCGCTGTGCAGCGCTTCCTCAATCTCTTCCACTGTGGCCATGCCGGTGGATACGATTAGAGGCTTGCCGGTGCGCGCCATCTTCTGGATGAGGGGAATGTCGACCAGTTCGAAGGATGCGACTTTGTGCGCGGGGACACCCATCTCTTCGAGAAGGTCCACCGCGGTAGTATCGAAGGCGCTCGAAAACAAATCGATCCCCAAGTCGTCGGCCAAGCGCTTGAGTCTGGGCTGCCACTCCCACGGCGTATAGGCCTCAGCGTACAGATCGTGCAGGTTGCGCCCATCCCAGATCGTGCCGCCGACGACGCGGAATTCTTCGCGATCACTCGAGATCGTAATCGTATCGGGCGTGTAGGTCTGAAGCTTGATTGCGTCGGCACCAGCGTCTTTGGCCGCGCGGAGAATCGCTACGGCTCGTTCGAAATCTTGATTGTGGTTGGCCGAAAGTTCGGCAACGATGTACGTGGGATATCCCGGGCCGACCAATCGGTCGCCGATTCTGAGGAGGTTCGTCATCGTCCCGCAATTTCCTTCACGCCAAGGCGTTCCTCTCCAGAACGAAATGGACGGCTTCCTGTTCCTCGATGAGCCGCAAGGGCAATCTGCGAAAGCCCGCACTCGCGAACAGCTTCAGCGAGGGCTGGTTGGTGAGCTTGACGAAAGCATCGATAAACTCAACCTCGGATTCCTGGAAAAATCTTTCGATGGCGACCGCCAAAACTTTCTGGCCCAGGCCACATCCCCGAAATCGGGCTCCCAGGCTGATCGACAACACGGCCCGGTTTCCCTCGATCTGGTAACGAACCTCTCCCATCGGCAGCCCACCAGCGTTGGTCGCCGTGTAAAGAATGGCGTTGGGATCTTCCATCTTGGTGCGAAACCATTTCGAGTGCTGCTCCCACGAGATGGTCTTGTTCCGGAAAGATGCTGCCCGCGCCTCTGGATCGCTCGCCCATTCCCAGAATACTTCACAGTCCGATTCCAGCGCCCGACGCAGCTGCAGGTCGGACAAGAAAGCAAGCACGCGGTTGGCGCCTCGTCCGTCAATCAGGCTTCTCCCTCTCTCCGACTGGCTAGTCCGAGTTTTGCTCGAATCGAGCAATTGTCTCAGCTTCTCAGCCAGGGTGGAAACACTTGCGGCGGCTCCGTTTCCCAGGCTGCAGGCGAAGCCTTTTTCTTCCGCCGCGGCGGCTGTGCCCCGCTGATTTTCCGCCAGCACCAGTAAGATAGCGGGCAAGCCCATGAAGCACATCTCCCAAACCGTTGTGCCCGCCCCGGCGACGGCAACATCCGCCCACGCCATGAGTTCAGGCATACGGCCCGAATCAATGACCAACCGCATCGATTCGTTCTGAGCCAAAGTCTCAAGAGATCGACGATGCGGATTGCTCCCCCCAACCAGCACCACGATCTCCGGATTTCCGGACAAATTGCGGAGGCCTTTAATCACTTTCGCGGTCAAATTGTCCGGATCGCTGCCTCCCATGGTGACCAGAATCCTTCGGCCGGATGGGGGAATTTCGCGCCTCCATTCGCGCCAGGGACAAAACTCGCGTCGCAACATGGCGTAGCGCGGCCCCAGAAGCAACTGCGTGGAAGAATCACGATTGGAATACAGGTCTCGACTCGCCAGCAGGTTCTGGTTGAGCACCAGGTCGGCGCAATAGTGTTCTGCGTGCCCATAATCATCGAGGAACAGCAATTTAAATCCGGCGGTCTTAATCGCCCGCTGGAAGGCCGAGCCGAACTGGTAGCCGTCTACGACGATGCAGTTCGCATTCTTCCTTCCGGCAAGAAGAACGGTCTGTTGCGCATCTTCCGCCGCGCCCGCTGGGGCGGCGAGATGCACTATTTCAATTCCTTCTTCCTTCAGCCTCGCCGCAGTCGCCGGAGTTGAGCCAGCCATGGCAAACACTGTGTTACCTCCGGCATCCTGCCACGCCTGGGCCAGCGCGAGACAGCGCATCACGTGACCCGTTCCGATCGCTACGTCGGCATCTGCCCGGATTAGAAGCGTTTCATGGCTCACGGATTTCCCGCTGGTTCGCTTAACTCTCTGCCGCAGTCTACGGCCTGACGGAGCCAGTCAGCGATTCTCGCAGGCGTTCTGGCGCCACCGGTTGCCGACATTAGAAGGAGTAAAAGCGCTTCTTATTGCCTCAAAATGGTTTCACAGAGCTTCAGGTCGAACTCCAGGGCAACGTGCACGGAACGCTCGACCGGCGTTTCAATTACGCCTAATCGCTCGCCAAAAAAATTCCCGATTGCCGCCAGGGCGCTCAACTTCGCAATTTTGATGGATCCGTTCGGTCGATAGACCGGCGGCAGCAAGGGCCGTTCTTTCAGGTACTGCGTTCCAAAGAACATTTTCCAATAAATATCTTCACCGGGCACGACCGCCCAGTGGAAATCGTGCGGATCGACCGGCGTCACGCTGACCACAAAATCGAACTGCCCGTCGGCAAATTTCTCTACCGCATTGCGGATATCTTGCGCGCTGCGAAGCGGAGAGCTGGGCTGCAGACACAACATCGAGTCGATCTCTCCGTTTTCGGGCAGTCGCGCCGCGATGTATTGACAGGGAATATGCGATGCGACCAAGTCGCCGCAAAGCTCCGAGGGCACCAGTTCCAGCACGGCGGCGCCGAACCGAGTTGCTATTCGCGCAATCTCCTCGTCTTCAGTGCAGGCGTAAACCCGATCGAATAGTCCGCTGGCCAGCGCTGCCTCGATGGAGTAAGCGATCAAGGGCTTGCCGGCGAGGTCCCGCACATTCTTACGGAGCAACCGCTTGCTGCCGCCGCGCGCCGGGATGGTGCAGATCATTTTGCCGCTCACGACTGTCCTCGACTGAAGTAACTTCCCTTCATCGGTTCAAGAGGAGAGCGGCCATCGCGCGCGGTCAAGCCCAAAACCAGCAACTCGGCCAGCCGAAGATCTTGCTCGTCGTCGATGTCAACGCCACGGTTCGCGTCGATCTCCACCAGATAGTGTGGTGAGCCATAGAACGTGTTCTGAGCCAGTAGCTCCGGGCTACGCGCCCACCATACTGCTCCAGTCGGACAAAATGTTCGCGCCAACTCCTGGCTTCGCACCAAGTACTCAGAACCGAATCTCCATCTTCCGTGGCCTTGCGCGTCCTCGACCATGGCCCATTCCGGATAGACGCATCGGTAGGTCACAACCGAAATTTGGAAGGTGCGTGCGCTCGAGTGAAATAAGCGACCGTGTTCGACAATGTCGGCGCTGGTTACCAAGGGACAGTTGGGCAAGACCTGACACAAGGTAGCCGGGAGAGATCCAGTCGCCTCCAAGGTTTTCAAGACGTGAATAACCGCGTCAATCGATTTGGCGGTGTCTGTGGCAAGCTCAGGAGGGCGCTCGACGAATTCGGCGCCGTACCACTGAGCTACCTGTCCAATTTCGGCATTGTCGGAAGAGACGATAACTCTGGCAAACAGTCCACTATTGATCGCCGCTGATATTCCATAGGCCATCATCGGGTGGCCAAAGAACGAAAGTAAATTCTTCCCCGGGAGACGCTTCGATCCTCCACGAGCAGGAATCACAGCAACCGTTGTTGCCTTCTCAGGCAAGCGTCACCCAAATCCTTTCTTCTGCGGAGGTTCGCGCTGCCAGAGCGATACGCAAGGTCAGGATCGCGTCCTCTAAACCGAACCGCGGGAGCGCCCCCGTGCGCATGCACTCGAGGAAGTGCTCCAGTTCGGCCAGATACATGCGGTTAACCTCGCAGTCGAAGCTGATGGTTTCGGCTGGCTCCTTTGCGCGCACAATTTGTACCGCATTGCTTACGAAATCCCATTGCAGCTTGCCCTCGGGTCCCACCAGAGTACAGTTTCGTGAATAGGATCGCTGAATGAAATCAACATGCACGTCTGCTCGTGTTCCATCTGGAAAGCGCAAGAGTATAGTGGCGCAGTCTTCCACGTTTATCTCCAACCGACTCACTTGCTCCGCCATACACGCGACTTCCCGCGGCGCTCCGAACAACCACATCACATAATCAATTTCATGAGACCCATCGAGCAAAATTCCGCCCCCCATCTCTCGGCGCGCGGTATAACTCTTGCGGTAATCCTGCCAGGGGCGCCAATCGGGCAAATAACTTCCTGCCTCGACACGTGCCCACAGGATTTTCCCGACGGCCGACTCGTGCACTAGTTGTTTCAGTTTCTGTATAGGAGGATGAAAGCGCAGATTGTATCCGACTTGCACGACCGCGCCTCGCTTAGACGCTTCGCTACGCAATTCTTCCACGTCGTCCAGTCGATCGGAGAGCGGTTTTTCGATGAACACATGTGCACCCGCACGTAGCGCCTGCAGCGCTTGCTCGATGTGGTGAACAGGGGGAGTGCAAACTAAGACTGCGTCCGGCCGGAAAACTTCCAGGCCCGCATCAAGTGTCGGAACGCATTCCACCTGGAATTCTGATGCAACGTACTCCAGCCTCTCGGGATGAGGATCGCACGCAGCAAGTTTAGTCAGTCCGAGCTTTCTCAGATTCCCGAGGTGCCGCCGGCCGATGGATCCCGCCCCCACCACCAGCACGGAGTATTGAGCAAACGGGATCGCCGCCGAATTCATAGAGCGAACGCCAGCGTGACCTTCTTTACCGCGGCGATCACATCGTCCACGTCCTGATCGCTCATCCCGTGAAACATTGGAAGGCTGATCAGCCGCTCATAAGCATTCTCGGCGACCGGATATTCGCCTCCACGATATCCGAAGCGATCGCGGTAGTAGGGATGGAGATGAACCGGAATGTAGTGAACGTTGACCCCGATGTTCTCCGCCCGCAGCGCCTGAAAAACCTGGGCCCGGTTGGTCCGCAGCCTCTCAAGATTGAGCCGGATGGGATACAGATGCCAGGCTGGATTCACCTCGGTTCGGATTGCGGGAGCAGTCACTTCCGCAAGAGCGCGAAAGGCAGTTTGGTAACGTGCGGCAATCTCGCGCCGGCGCGACAGATTCGCTTCCAGCTTCTTCAGTTGTGAAAGGCCCAAAGCACACGCGATATCGGTAAGCCGGTAGTTGAAGCCGAGCGCAACCATTTCGTAGTGCCATTGTCCGTCGCGCTGGCGCTGCCGCGCGTCGCTCGAGATGCCGTGATTTCGGAAGCGACGCAAGGCCTCCGCATATTCGGCGCGGTTGGTAGTCACCATACCGCCTTCTCCGGTTGCGAGATGCTTTACGGGATGGAAGCTGAAGACGGTGAGGTCGGCGATGCTTCCGGTGAGGCGGCCACGATACTCGGCGCCGAGCGCGTGACAGGCATCCTCGATCACCACTAAGCCGTGGCGTACAGCCAACTCCAGAATCACATCCAGATCGGCAGGATGGCCGGCGTAATCGACGGGAAGCAACGCCCGCGTGCGCGGCGAAATTCTCAACTCGACCTGGTCCGGATCCAGATTGAGTGTGTCGGCGCTGACATCGGCGAAAACCGGGGTCGCCCCCTGATAAAGCACGCAGTTTGCAGTGGCCGCGAAAGTCATCGGCGCAGTGATCGCCTCATCGCCAGGCCTGAGTCCCGCGGCGAAAGCGGCGCCGTGCAGCGCCGCCGTACCGGAACTGAAGCTTACCGCATACTTGGCCTGCACTCGGGCAGCGAAAGCCTCCTCGAACTCCGTCACTCTCGGGCCCGTGGTCAGCCAATCGGAGCGAAGTACGTCGACGACAGATTGAATGTCATCTTCACCGATCGACTGCCGGCCGTAAGGAAGGAGCGTCTTGCGAACTGGAGTTCCTCCGTCGACCGCGAGTGCTTCGTATTTGCTGGAGATCACAGGCATCGAGCAAGACCGAAACCCAGGTATCAGGTGCCAGGTCTCAGGCATGGTTTCAATGCCTGATACCTAAGACCTGAGACCCGAATCTTTCTTCCACCTATGCTGGCACCCGCGCCTTCAGCGTGCTTCCGGGCTCAATCAACTCCTGGAGTTGTTCGTGGCTGAGCCACTGTTCGTTGCCGTCGCTGGTGTAACGGAAGCCCTGAGGCAGCGCGCGAGCGTTGATCCAGTTGGCTCGCTTCCACCAGGGATGCGACGGCTGAATGATATACATGCCATCCATCTCGACGGCGTTGCGAGCTTCATCTTCGGAGAGCAGGACCTCGTGCAACTTCTCACCCGGGCGAATACCGATGAATTCAACGGCGCATCCCGGGGCGACCGCTTCCGCGATATCGACCAGCCGCATGCTGGGAATCTTGGGGACAAAGATTTCTCCGCCGTGCATCTGCTCGATGGAGCGGATCACAAAACGCACGCCCTGCTCCAGGGTGAGCCAGAAGCGGGTCATGCGGGGATCGGTGACGGTGATGCGGCCGCGCTTGCTCTGCTCCTGGAAGACGGGAATTACGCTGCCCCGGCTGCCGACCACGTTGCCGTAGCGGGCGCAGCTGAAGCGAGTATCCTGGGCTCCGGCATAGGCGTTGGCCTGCACGAAGACCTTTTCGGCGCACAGCTTTGTCGCCCCATAGAGATTGACGGGATTCACAGCCTTATCTGTGCTCAGGGCGAGAATGCGGTGCACGCCCTTGTCGATGGCCGCATCGATCACGTTGCGGCCGCCCATGATATTGGTCTGAATGGCTTCAAAGGGATTGTATTCACAGGCCGGAACCTGCTTCAGCGCGGCGGCGTGCACCACTACGGTCACCCCTGAAAAGGCGCGCTGGAGGCGGCCGGGATCGCGCACATCGCCGATAAAATAGCGCAGGCTCTGATCTTCGAATCCGGCGGCGCGCATGTCATGCTGCTTGAGCTCGTCGCGGCTGAAGATGACGAGGCGCTTCGGGTGATACTCGCGCAGCATGATCTCGACGAACTTTTTTCCGAACGAGCCTGTGCCTCCAGTGATCAGTACGGTCTGTTCCTGCCAATTCATCCAGCAGCCCTCGGTGAATTTTCTACGCTGACGATTGCAAAGTAGTATAGCGGAGTCTCTCGCGCCGGCGGGCACCAATTCCTAAGCCGCAAAGCGGAAAAGTTTTGCGAGCTGCATGAAAACGTGAATGTAGTCCTTGGAACGCAGGGCTTCGCCGGGTCCAATTGGAACCGAGGCTGTTTGCACTCAAGCTGCGGACCGCGATCTGAGAATTGTTTTCGGCAGAAGCAATGTTAGAATGGCGTCCGAACCACTACAAACTGTTGCCGGAGAAACTGCGGGCGAGGAACCAGCCATCCAGCCGCCGGCTTTTGGGGTTGCGGGTGCAGCATTGGCCTGGACAATCCGAAAAGCTTTGAAAAAATTGTTCAGGAGAGTGCATGGAGCCCGGACCGCTGGTGCAAGCCAATACCCCTAACGTTCGCGAGATGCAGCCGGCCAGCTTTGATCTCGGCAGAAACGACCCGGGGAGAAATGTGGGCCCCCGGATTTATCCCGAGCTGCTCTCCCAGGAATCGACGCTCGGGGAATATATCCGGGTTCTGGCGAAGCGGAAGTGGACGGTCCTTGCCTGCCTGATCACGATCTTCTCCGTGGTTGCGATCGCCAGCCTCAAGATGACCCCGGTCTATGAGGCCAGCGGCAGCATCGCCATCAACAAGCCGGATTCCGGGCTGGTGAATTTTAATAATTCTCCCACCTTCAGCGTCGATTACTACGATCCCACCGAACTCGAAACTGAGGTAAAGATTCTGCAAAGCGATCTGCTGGCTCTGCAGGTGATCAAGGAACTGGCTCTCGATCGCCGGCCGGACTTCGGAGGAAAGACTCCGGCGTTATCCTCCTCGCTCGATCTCGCTCCCGATCCGCTGCAGGCTGACGCCGGCCGGACTTCTTCTCTGCTGGCGGGATTTAGGGGCAGCCTCCGAGTCACGCTGGCGCCTAACACTCACATCATCGAAGTCCACTACCGCAGCGCCGACAAGGAACTGGCCGCCAACGTGGTCAACACCTTGATGAACACCTATACGGAAAATAATTTCAAATCCCGCTTCGACTCCACCATGCAGGCCTCCGACTGGCTCTCCAAACAACTGGTGGATCTGCAGATGAAGGTGGAGACCTCGCAGGAAAAGCTGGTGCACTACCAGAAAGAGCATGAGATTCTGGGCATCGATGAAAAGCAAAACATTACTACGGCAAAGCTTGACGAGTTGAACCGGGCGCTGACTTCGGCGGAATCAGAGCGCATGGAAAAAGAATCGGTGTACCGGCTGGTGCAGGCTGGGGATACCGAAACTGTCGCGTCGGCCGCCAGTTCCCTGGATGCAGCGGGCTCCGGAACACAGTCGGCTTCGGGATTGCTCGATAGCCTGCGCGGCAAGGAAGCCGAGCTGAAAATTCAAGCCGCCGATCTGGAGACCCAGTTCGGACCGGCTTACCCGAAGCTCGCGCAATTGAACAATCAGCTAAAAGAGATCGACGCTCAAATTCTGCTGGAGACCAAGAAAATAGCGGGCAAAATCCGGGGCCAGTACATGGCGGCGCTGCAGCGGGAAGAGATGCTGCGGGGAGCGCTCGAAAGGCAGAAACAAGAGCAGAACAAGCTTAACGAGAGCGCCATCGAATACAGCTTATTGAAGCGTGACCTTGATACGAATCGCCAGCTCTATGAAGGCTTGCTGGAAAAGTTGAAGCAGGCCGGAGTTTCCGCCGGCCTGCGCTCCAACAACTTCCGTATTGTGGATATTGCCCGGGCGCCGACCGCGCCGGTCGAACCCAATATTCCGCGCAATCTCGCCTTTGCCTTCATGCTGGGCCTGACGTCTGGGGTGGGACTTGCCTTTCTGCTGGAGGGCCTGGACAGCACCGTGCGCACCACGGAACAAGCGCAGATGATCTCTGGCCTGCCGCCCCTGGGCATGATTCCTCTGGGCTCGAGGGCCTCGCGGGAAGGAGCGAACTCCAAGCGCCTGGTGATCGCGACCTCCAAGGAGGCGGTGGAATTGATCACGCAGGTCAGGCCGCAGTCGCAGATGGCGGAATCGTATCGAGCCCTGCGAACCTCGTTGTTGCTCTCCAACCTGGGAGCTCCTCCCAAGGTGATCATGGTAACCAGCGCGCTTCCACAAGAAGGAAAGACCACGACCAGCATCAACTGTGCTGTGGTTCTGGCGCAGAAAGGGGTGCGCGTATTGCTGATCGACGCCGACCTTCGACGGCCCAGCATTCACAAGACACTGGGGATGGGCCCGCGCAGCGGCCTGAGCAACGTTTTGACCGGAAGCGCCACGCTGGAACAGGCGATTACACGCTCTCCGATCCTCCCCAACCTGAGTATATTGCCCGCGGGAACGCCGCCGCCGAATCCCGCCGAGTTGCTGGCCTCGACCAACATGCGCGATGTGCTGGACGGATTGCGAGCCCAGTACGATCACATCGTGGTTGATACGCCCCCGACCTTGTCCGTTACCGATGCCGTGGTACTTTCGCCGCGAGCCGATGCAATCGTGCTGGTCATCCGCTCGGGACAGACTACCAAGCAGGCTCTCCGGCGCTCCCGCGACATTCTCATGCAAGTCAACGCAAAAGTTTCCGGCGTGCTGCTGAATGCCGTCGATCTGAGTTCGCCCGACTACTACTACTACTACGAGTATCAGGGCAAATATGCCCGCTATTATCGCAACGACGAAGGGCACGATGACGACGATGATGGCGACTCCGAGGAGACTCCCGAAGCTTCCCCCAACAGCGCCTGATGAGACGCCGCCTGCGGGCCGAAGACCTGGAAGACATGGAAATAACTCTCAATTCCGCCGCGCGGAAACGGCTCGCCATTGGCGCTGGAGCGCTGCTCTGCATCGTCTATTTGCTTCTGGCGGGAAGGTTAGTGGTCGCCTCCTGGCTCGGAGAACGCCCCGAACTCTCGAGTCTGCAGCGAGCCGCCCGCCTCGACCCACGCAACGCCGACTATCGCAATCACCTCGGGCGCTATTACGCCCTCGTGGCGAGAGACCCAGCCGCGGCGATCGAGCCTTATCGCGCCGCCGTCGACCTCAATCCGCACGCTTCCCGCTATTGGTTCGATCTGGCTTCCGCATATCAAGTGTTGGGAGATCTCTCTCATCAAAGCTGGGCTTTGGAGCATGCGATTCAGGCCGACCCCACGACGCCGGACGTAGCCTGGGAGGCGGCAAACTTCTATCTCGTGCAGGGCGAGGACCAGAAAGCGCTGCACGAATTCCATGTAGTTTTGGAGAATGATCCGGCGCTGGCCAATGCGGCGATTCAATACTGCTGGCGCATCGATCCGGATCCGGATGCGCTCCTGCACGATGTCGTTCCGGCTCGCGCGGAAGCTTACATTGCTTTCCTCGGATTGCTGATGAGCAAAGAGGAGACGGCGGCAACCGCGAAGGTGTGGGCGGCTTTAATGGCGACCTCGCAGACCTTCGAAGCGCGCTACGTCTACGCCTATATTCAATATCTCTTCGACCACAAAGATGTGGAGCAGGCGCGTCTCGTGTGGCAGCAGGCGGCGCCGCGTTTCGGCTTATCCGCCTACATGCCCACGGGACGAAATTTAATCGTCAACGGAGATTTCAGCCTCGATGTGCTGAACGGCGGCTTCGACTGGCAGTATGAAAAACAGCCGAGCGTTAACTTGAATTTGGATCCCAGCGATTTTCACGGCGGCCGTCGATCGCTGCTGATTACCTTTGACGGCCCGGGAGTGCGCGATGCGGGGATTCGACAGTTCATCGCGGTGCAACCGAATACTGAATATGAATTTACCGCCTACTACAAGAATGGAGAAATCGAGGGCGCGGGGGGCCCGCATTTTACGATCCAGGATGCTTACAACCGCGAGGTTCTGTATGACAGCGACGAACTGAAAGAGGCTGGCTTCTGGAAGTCCGCCAGCGGAAAATTCACCACCGGAGCCGATACTCGGTTGGTGGTTCTGCATGTCCGGCGGGTGCCGGAGGGCAGTCCGATCCGTGGTAAGCTCTGGATCGACGACTTTCACCTCACGGCCAAACGTTAATAACCCTCGAAGAACAAGCACCCAGTACCTAGTACCTAGTACGCGAAAGTAAATTCAGTTTGTCTCGCCACCCGGTACTGGCTACTCGCAACTGATTTATGAGCGCGAACAACATTATTGAACTCCATCGCCGCGAGCGTTCGGCGCAAGCCGGGACCGCGCTTCTCTATGGAATCTTTGGTCTGCTCTTATTTGGACCGTTAGCTTTCGGCGCCGTGGAACCCTGGTCGATCTTTCTGCTGGAGGCTGGTTCCGCAGCTCTGTTTCTATTGTGGCTTGGCAAGCAAGTGCTCGACGGCGAAATCAAGATTCGGTCAAATCCACTTTTCCTGCCCATGGCGGTGTTCGGCCTGCTTATCGCAGCCCAAGTCATCTTCCACCGGAGCGCATATCCGCACGACACCGTGGCCCAGGCGCTGCAGTACTTCTCTTATGCGATGCTCAGCTTCCTGGCCGGGCAAGCTCTGCTGCGAGGCTCTCAGGCGCGCACCCTGGCGTTGATCTTCTGCGTCTACGGAGCGGCGATCGCCGGCTTCGCCCTGCTTCAGGGAATTTCTCCAAACGGCAAGCTCTATTGGATTCGGCAGCCGCGCATGGGTGGCTGGATCTACGGTCCTTACGTAAACCACAACCACTACGCCGGATTGATGGAGATGCTGGTGCCCATCCCGCTGGTGTTATCGCTGACCCGGCTGGCATCGAGTAAGGCCCGCACCGGCGCGGCAGCGGCGGCGGCGGTCATGGCCGGAACGATTTTTCTTTCGGGCTCGCGCGGCGGGATGATGGCGATTGTCGTCGAGTTGGCGATTTTGGCGGGGCTGCTGATCAAGCAGAAGCGCGGCCTGCGCACCGCCATCGGAATGAGCGTCTTCATGGTGATTGTCGTCGGCCTGCTGGTTTGGATCGGGGGCGGAGAGCTCAGCCGCCGTATCGCCACGGTGGGCCCCGAGCACACGGAACTGGCCGGCGATATTCGGAATTACATCAACCGCGATGGCCTGCGCATGTTCCTGAAGCGGCCGATCCTGGGCTGGGGTCTCGGGACCTTCCCGGTGGTGTATCCGGAGTTTCGCACCTTTTACACCAATTTCTTTGTGAACGAGGCCCACAACGACTACCTGCAACTGCTAGTGGAAACCGGGGTGCTGGGATTTGCCACCATGCTTTGGTTTCTGGCGACGATCTTCATGCGGGGGGTGAAAAAAATTAGAAACTGGGAGGGAGAGATGAGCGGGGCGGTTGCGCTGGCGTGCCTGCTCGGGTTGAGCGGCATCCTGGTGCACAGTGCAGTTGACTTCAATCTGCAGATCCCGGCGAATGCCGCTTTGTTTTACGTTCTGTGCACGGTCGCGGCGGCGGAGCCTTTCGCCCAACCGGCCCGCAAACGCCGCGCGGTGCGCAGCAAACCGCCGGAAGAAGCTCTCGACTCACAGCCGGCCCTACCCCAGTCCGCCACTAACTTCTAACGGTAAGCGGTCTGCGACCCGAGGCCAGAATTAATCAAATCGTTGGCAGTTCTCCTGATCGCTAGCCACTGACCACTGTTCTAAGGTTGGGCTGGACTCACAGGATTGTCACTGCGGATGAGCACCCAGGCGGTAACGCCTGCGATGGCGGCTGCTCCGAGGCCTATGGCGAGGGGAGAGTTGAGGACTCCGCCGCCCGCCGCCGGAGCGGCTCCTTCGCTGCGCTTCTTATTTTTCTTCTTACTGTCGGACTGATCGGATTGGTCCGACTTTTCGTCCCGCGTGGTTTCCTGACCCTGGGCCAGCAAGACCGTGCCGTCGTCGTCGGTGACGTTGAGATCGCCCTTGTGGGCGGAAATTCGCACCGTGCCGTTAACGTCGGTCATGTTAAATTCCGTCCATGCGCCGGAAGCGGGAGTGACAACGACATCTCCGGCGGTGGCCGCTACGCCCTTCGAGGTCGAGATCGCAAGCCCGCCGTGCTCCAGTTTCAAGGACGCGCCTTCAAATTGGACAAGAGAATCAGCCAGCACGGTAATGCTTGAACCGGAAGCGTTGATACTGGCGGCGGAGTCGGAGCGGGTCTGCACCAGGTCGCCGGAAAAGATTGCGGAGGAGTTCGGCACATGGCTGCCGTTGACCCAGGCAGCGCCGTTGGCGTAGAGCATCGCCGCACTGGAGTCGGCAGCAAAGAGCGAAGCTGGAAAAACAAGCAAAAGCACGCAACTTACCATTCTGCGGAAAGCAGACATGCCCATCCCACACTCCGTTAATAACTTGATTGGTGCCGTTAGCGCATCGTACCCTCCAAAGTTCTTGGCAGTCAATGCTTTTTGTGCTTAGACGCAGGCGCGGCGGTGGAAAACTTTTTGGTTGCGAGGGACGCCGTCGTTTATTTCGAAGCGAACTCGTGACTCAGATCCATTGATCGACCACTTTCCACCACAGCAACTTGAGCCATTCGTCCAGGAAGGTTTTCGCCCACTGCCGGTGAGTCCACCAGCGCACGCCAAATTCCCTGGGCTGATGGGCCGCGGCCACGGCGTATTGGTGCCCGGGAAGTTCGCGCCGGAAAATGCTGAGGGCGCGGCGGGTGTGGAAGTCCGAGGTCACGATCAGCACGCTCTTGGCGCCTTCGCGCAGCAGACATTTTTCCGCGTCTTTCGCTTCGTCCTTGGTAGACAGGCCGTCAATCGGACAGATGCTCACCGAAGAGGCTTGCGGCAAGTTCCCAATGTAGTTTTCCGCCAGCGCCGAAAGAGTGGTCCCGTAGAATCTCTCATCGTTGGCCACATCGAGCACAACTCGCCGCCCATACCCCTGCGCCAGTAGTTCGAGAGCGCGCCTGGGCCGCTGATCGGTTTCTCCGGCCAACACCAGAATCGCGTCGGAGGGTCGAGGCGCATCGACCACGAGATAGCTTCCCGCATTCGCAGCCAGGAACAGCGCTAAGGCTGACACAGCCAAACCCATCAACCACATGCTTCCCTTCCTGCTTGTGCTCGCGTGTCTTTCGGCTGAGTTTCCTGCGCCCATGCTTCTTTCGTCTATGTTTCCGGCGCGCGGTGCTCCGGCACCTGGTCACTTCGTAATTCCCAACTTAATTCCCAACTTAATTCCCGACCTCGGAAAAGAAATTTACATCTATGCACTCACGAGTGCCGCCGGTTCCGCAGCGCTCTGTGACTGCATGCTAAAATCGAAAACATTCCATAGAAGAAATTCTCGTGGCAGCACTCTTGTGACAGCGTGCTTGTGACAGTGTTCTTGTGACAGCGTTCTTTTGACAGCGTTCTTTTGACAATCATGACCCGCTCCGCAACAGGGAATTCCTAAGGTACATGCAATCCTGAGACAAGGGTCAGCAAGCAAGAATTCAGGATTGCCACGTTTTCGGCAAATCGAACAGCCGAGGTGCTCGCCCCAGCGGAATCCTATACCGCGCGGGGGTGATGCTAAACGAAAGTACGGGTTGAGCCGATGATATGGGCGATGGCGGAAGAAATGCTAGGTTTCGATTTTACTGAGGTTCGAATGAGCCAAAGTTAGAGCTAACTGTTAGAGCTAACTAAAGAGACGAAGTAAAAAGACTCACTCGGAATGAAAGTTTTTTCTCATTCTCGTTGAAGAGGCTCCGAGAGCCGGCATGACACTCTGTAAGTTATTGAAAGATAGCAAGGATAGGTTTTGCCGTCGGCAGCGAATGGCCTTTGTCGTGCAGCTTCGAGCAGTTGGGAAAGCGCAGGACTCTGGGTGGGAGCCACCCAGACAGGGGCGTTTGAACTCTCTGGCTTGGTGTGTAAGGCTCCTCGGCTGAGAAACTTTTGGGATTGAATCGGGGTTTTCAACCTCTGACGGTAATCGCATGATGAATTCGTCCGCCTTCGAACCGATGCTTTTCCGCTCGTTGCCCAAGAGGAAAGCTCCTTGGAGCGAGTTCGTTTTCGGGGTCGGCGCCCAAACATTATTCGTGGCGTCGCTGGTATGGGTGCGGATGTTGTATCCGGCGGCGGTCACGGCTCCCGAGCACAATTTCCGTTCGATCCAGTTGGTAAGCACTCCTGTGCCGGTCAATCACGAGCCGCAGCCGCCTCTGGTGATGCAGCCCCCGGTGGTGGTCGCTCATCTGGAATCGCCGGCAATCGCAGTGCACCTCGCCGCACCGCAGCCGAAGGCGGTGGCCAAGGCCCGGGTAGAAGTAGAAGAAGAGAGCGCCCCCGCAGTGAGTTTCACGCCTGAGAAGGTGGCGTTGCCTCCCGACTCCGCGCCGATAATTCCGGAACAGGCGGTGAAGACGAACGTATTCTCGACCGGGAGCTCCGCCGCTCCTACGATTACCCGCGCTCCCTCACAAGTGCAGACTGGGGGTTTCGGCGATCCCAACGGACTCCCGGCGAAAGCGAATCAGAGCAAGGCGGTGACGATTGCCGCGGTCGGCTCTTTCGATCTGCCGAGGAGTTCAGAGGCGGGCTACGGCAACGGCAAGGGCGGGGCTCACGGGGTTACCGGCGTGGTCACCAGCGCGGGCTTCGGCAACGGCACAGCGATCGAAACGGTTCACCATGCTGCCACGGGCGCGGTTCAAGCTAGCGGCTTTGGCGATGCCGATGTTCCGGCAGCGCCCACGGTGCACTCTCATCCGGCGGAAGTGGTTGCCGCCAAAGTGGTGCCCGCTGAAATTATCTCGAAGCCCACGCCAGCTTACACGCAGGAGGCCCGAAACCTGAGAATTGAAGGGGAAGTGCTGGTGGAAGCGGTTCTCCAGGCATCGGGCAATCTGCGGGTGGTGCGGGTGGTGCGCGGATTAGGTCATGGCCTCGACGACAATGCCGTCCGGGCGGCAGAAAAGATTCACTTTCGGCCGGCGATGAGAAACGGCGAACCTGCCGATTCCACCGTCGTGTTACACATTATTTTTCAGCTGGCGTAGGCTCTTCCCATGGGTTCTCTAATATGGGTTCTCTAATGTGTGCTTTCCAGGTAGCGCGGGTTTCGTTTTTGCTGATATTGGTGGCGTCTCTCCCGGCGCTGTCGCAGGATTCCACCTCCCCGGCGGCGCGGCCGGCGACTTCGGAAACAACTGCGAGACAGGACTCAGCCACGCTCTCCGCTCCGCCCCCTGCCTCATTCAACCAAGTTATCGAGCGAGTGATCGAGAAAGAGCATCTGTTCGTAGCTCAAATGCGCCACCTGCGTCCCATGGTCGAAACCTACCTGCAGGATCTTAAGACGGACAGCAGCGGAAATCCCCAGGCCATCAAGGATCAATACTTCCTCGGCCGTCTCGATATGAGCGATGGCCCGGAGGATACTTCTTTCGTGGGGCAGCCCGGCTTCGGCCACCGCATGCTCAACCACCTTACCGGTCTTTACGCCATGCGTTTCCTGCCGCTGGGCTTTGCCCAGATGGTGGTGCTCGACACCGATTTCCAGAAAAAGTATTACGACTTCACGTTTGTGCGGCGGGAGTTTCTGGGTGAAGTCCGTTGCCTGGTGATCGATGTCCAGCCCAGGGAGGGAGCGCCGCCGGGGCGATTCATGGGGCGCATCTGGGTTGAGGACCAGGACTACAACGTGGTTCGCTTCAACGGAACTTACTATCCTCATCCCAAGTCCAGCTACTACCTGCACTTCGACAGTTGGCGGTTGAACATGCGCACCGGGGCGTGGCTCCCGGCCTACATTTACAGCGAGGAGTCGGACCTGAAGACCAATCTGGGGCGGCCCCTGCATTTCCGGGCGCAGACGCGGCTCTGGGGATACGACTTGAAGGGGCTGAACAAGAATTCGGAGTTTACCCAAATTCTGGTGGATTCGCCGCAGTCGGTAAAAGATCAAACCGATGCCGCAGCCGACCCCAGCCCCGTCATGGCCGAGCGCATGTGGGAGCGCCAGGCGGAGGACAACGCACTGGAGCGCCTGCAAAAGATCGGATTGCTCGCGCCCTCCGGCGATGTCGACAAAGTTCTACAAACCGTGGTGAATAATCTGCTGGTCACCAACAATATCGATCTGCAAACCGAGGTGCGCTGCCGCGTCCTGCTCACGGCTCCGCTGGAGTCCTTCACGATCGGACGCACGATTGTGGTCAGTCGCGGCCTGCTTGATGTTCTACCCGACGAAGCTTCGCTGGCGATGATCCTGGCTCACGAGCTCGGCCACATCGTGCTCGGGCACCCCACCGATACCAAGCTGGCGTTCAACGACCGCATGTTCTTTCCCGATGAGGAATCGTTCCAGCGTCTGGACTTCAAACGCCGTCCCGCCGATGAAGAAGCCGCAGACACCAAAGCATTGGAGTTGCTGAAGAATTCTCCTTACAAGGACAAGCTGGGAAATGCCGGATTATTCCTGAGAGCGCTGCAGCAGAGTGCCCCTGACTTGCCTAACCTGATCCGACCTCATCTGGGCAATGGAGTGGCCAGCGCCAAGAGCCTACGTATGGCGACGCTGCTCGAGTCGGCGCCCGCACTAGATCCCCAACGCCCCGATCAGATCGCCGCGCTGCCCCTGGGGGGGCGCATCAAGCTTGATCCCTGGGCCGACCAAGTTGAGATGGCAAAGGCAAAGCCGGTAGCCTTGACCTCGGCCCGGGAAAAGATGCCCTTCGCGATCACACCGTTCTTTCCGTATTTGACGAGACTATCGAGTCCGGGAAGCGAAAAAATGGCTTTGACCGCGCCTGCTCCGAAATAACGGCGGGAGGTATGTGCCCTGTGCGGGGCGCGGATGCTTCGAAAGGTCACACTTCACCCAAATGTGCCGCCTGGCGGATTTAGGCAAAAGCGCGTACTGCTCCGAATTTACTGGATTGAACTGCCAACCTCAGAAAACACGTTGTTGGCGTTCGAGCCGATCAGCCGGATAGTGCCGACTACAATCACGAGAATAACCGCCAGCATGACGGCGTACTCCGCGATATCCTGACCGCGCTCATCTTTTCCCAGCTTGTTCCAAAGGTTTCGTAATGTCATTGCCACGGGCTCCATCTCCTTAGAGTTCATCTTAATTCGTTTGTCGCACCCCACCCCGCGTATTCGAACAAGGAACCACCACGCACCTGAATCGTGCGAGCCGACCATTTCTGTCCCGAGGCTGGTTGTAACTGATCATAGATTCCGGAATAGGAACCCGCCAATAGCACCTTAGTGCCATCCAGCACTGAACTAAGGTTTCCAACCTCAATGTTACACAATACTCTTCAACGGGAGCGACTGGTTTACGGCAAAGAGCGCGAGTTCCAAGCGCGTGGATACTCCCAGCTTGTCGAAAATATTGCTGAGATGATGTTTCACCGTGTCTTCGCTGATTTTGAAATATTCCGCAATCTCCTTATTCGAATATCCAGCAACCACTGCCGCGACAATTTCCAACTCGCGAGGAGTCAGACCAAACTTCTTCTGCCGCGCTTCATCGCTCGAAGACTGCACCAGCGTCCGCAAGTACTGCACCAGATTGGATACACTCTCCCGTCCCACCCAATATTCCCCGGACATCACGGTGTGAATCGCTTTGAGGAGCAGTTGAGTGGCAGAGTCTTTTAATACTACGCCCCTAGCACCCAACTGCAGAGCCTCGACAATCTGGCTCTTCTCCGCTGCGGCGGTCAGCAGAATCACCCGCACTGGAGTTGAATTGGCGCCAGTACTCAGATCGCGCAGGGCTTCCAGCCCGGGATGCTTCGGCATCGCCAGATCCAGCAGCAACAGGTCGGGCTTCAGCTGCCGCGCCATTCGGACCGCTTCCGCACCATCGGAAGCTTCACCGATCACTTTGAGATCGGGCTCCGCTTCCAGCAACCGACGCAGACCATCGCGAAAAATGGGATGGTCGTCGGCAATGACGATGCGAACCGGCTGTGGCTTCTTAAAGTTCATCCGATACGTCCCCGTTCCGCGGAACTCTGATTTCCAATCTTGTCCCTAAACCCGGATTCGATTCTACCGTGAGTGCGCCGGCAATTAAACCAACTCGTTCCTTGATGATCACCGGCCCTTTGCCGATTTGGTCAAGCTGATCCAGGCTCAGCCGTCCGGAAAACGGAAAACCCTTGCCATCGTCCTCGAGCGTAAGGTTCCACTGGCTGGCGGTGGAACTCAGGCGCACCAAGGCGTGGTGTGCACCGCTGTGTTTGCGCACGTTCACCAACCCCTCCTGCACGATGCGGAGGAATTCCCGGCAGATTTTCTCCGGCATCCGCAGTTTTTCGATATCACTCACGAAGCGCGCCGAAATTCCCGTCTCCCGTTCAAATCTTTCCACCGTGTCGGTCACAATACTCATGAATCTTCGATCGTCGACGTCAATCGACTTCATCTGCTGCATGAGTTCTCGCAGCTTTAGGACTTCTTCCCGCAGCAGACCCTGAATTCGGCCCAGTTCGCCGGTGACTACATGGGGCGAGTTCTCCGATTGTCGCTTTAAGACGTCCACCTGCATCTCTACCGCGATCAGCGACTGCACTGCGCCGTCGTGTAACTCACGGGCGAACCGTGCCCGCTCGGCAGCACCGGCGCGTCGCCGCAACCGATGGAGCAGGTAAACGTTATACACCGCCGGACCCACCTGACGCAGCAAATCAAGGAGAAAGCGCAACTCTTCCTGGGTCTCGCCGCGCCAGGACGGGTCGAAAATAAAAACGCGCCCCCTCCACTCGGTACCAAAAACGAAGGAGATCGCGATTAACGACCGGTAGGGTTGCCGTTCATTCAGACGTACCAGAGCGTCAGCGGGCGGGGCGGAGAGAGGATTGCCATCGCGGTCGAGCGCGGTGATAGATAAGCGATCTCCCGTTCTTGAGGCATAGCAAACTTCTCCGGGAAAATCGTCCATGTAGTTTTTAGCCTCGCGCGGCCCAGAATCCAGCCACAGGAAATCAGGAGGCATCTCATCCCGGTTGCGCAATTCGCCCAGAAAACTTCTCTGACTGTGGGTCTCCTGCGAGGCTACCAGCAGACGGGACGCGCCATACATGGCGACGACTTCCCGGAATATCTGCTGCAGGGTCCCGGTAAGCCCGGCCTCCACCCTCACTTTGGCGAGCATGCCGGTGACGACGGCCTTTTCCGCCCGCAGTTGTTTTTGTTGTTCTGCCAAATAGCCTAGCAACAACCCCATGACGAGGAGATATATCGAAAGCATGAACAGTCGCTTGGGCTCGAATTCGGTGAGGTTCACCCGTAGTCCCGCCAAAATATTCCAGGGCAGGCTTCCCTCGCGAAGGGCCCAGACATGCAACAGAACGAAGCTCTCGATCCAGAGCAACGCGACCTCGGCCGCCGCCGTGGCGATGGTCTCCCATAATCCCCACCGGTAAGCCGAAGCCGCCAGAACGAAAAAGAAAAAGAGAAAAAACGGACTTCGCGGTCCTTCGGCGAACATCGAGATGAAAGCCGGCCATACAATATCGGCGGCATGAACCAGGATGCGAAAAGCCACGGTCGACTGCTTTCTCTTTCGCAAGAGCGTCATTACCAGCACGCCATGGATGAGATAAAGCCCGAGGAGACCGTAAGCGATGGGAGCGTGCCCCAACTGGGTGGGGTCCATGTAAATTGCCGCAAGAGCAGAGATGGCAAGAAAAACCCGAGCCGTCGCTAGCCAGCGCTCGATGCGGCGAATCTCACCCGGGTCGGTAGGAGCCTGAGGTCTGCCAAAAAAACGGTGATGGGCGTCAGTATGCAATCGCGTCACTTCCCGCAAAAGGCGCATTTGCCGGAAACCGAAATGTCCCGCATGTTATTGACTCGCATATTATTGATAAGAAAGACGAGGAGCAAGCGAAAGTTTCTGCCCGTCTTAAGTCGCGATGAACTGAGAGCCGCGGATCGTCCCGGACCGCCGTCTGCTGGTAGATTACTTCCGTAATCTCAGGCTTCCCCAGCCCGGAGTCTAAAATGTGAAGCGGAACACCGTCTTGCGCACCTACTCCAAGCTCTGGACCGCGGGGGCCGCAGCCTGTCTGGCGGCTCTGGTTCTGGCTGCGCTGATGCTTCGGCAGTCGTTTCGCCTGACCGCGTTAAGCGATGTAATCCAGTGTCTGCTGCTGCTTTCCGGCACGGTTTCTCTTGTGGTACGCGGGGCGCAGACGCGGGGTCGCCTTCGTCTTTTCTGGATGCTCCTGGCCCTCGGCATTGGATTTTGGTTCGTGTATCAGTTGCTCTGGAGCTACTACGAAGTCTGGCTGCGGATCGACGTGCCCGACCTGTGGGCGGCCGACATCATTATTTTTCTTCACATCGTGCCGCTGATGGCAGCTCTGGCGCTGCGCCCGCACGCTCCGCAGGACGATTACTCCGCCCCGCTGCGACGCCTCGATTTTGCTCTGCTGCTGGTTTGGTGGGCCTATCTCTACATCCTCGTAGTCATCCCCTGGCAGTACGTAGTGGCCAACAGCACGGCCTACGGTAATAATCTGAACTCGATTTACCTGATCGAGAAACTGGCTTTCTTGAGCGCCTTGGCGCGAGCATGGTGGACCAGCAAGCGGAGCCGCCCAGCAGCGGGCTGGCGGACTCTCTATGCCAGTTTATTCGGCGCCAGCTTAACCTACGCGGCGAGCTCGTATATTGCCAATTGGGCGCTCAGCCGGAACAGCTATTACAGCGGCAGCCTTTACGATATTCCCTTGGCGGTTTCGATGGCATGGATGACGGTGATCGGCCTCTGGACTCCTGCGCAAGAACCCAAGGCTGAGGCGCGGGGTGCGGCTTCCACTTCCTATGGCTTGTGGCTGGCTCGACTCGGCATGATCTCGGTTTTTTCTCTGCCGCTGTTCGCCGCCTGGGCTTTGGGGGACGCCGCGATTCCCAACCGCATTCGCTCTTTCCGCGTGGTCCTGACCTTGGCGGCGGCGCTGGCCATGGGCGTGATGGTTTTCCTGCGCCAGCGGTTGCTCGATCAGGAATTGCGTCGACTGCTCGACCAGGCGCGGGAATCCTTCGCCAACTTGAAGCGCCTGCAGGCACAGATCACGGAGTCGGAAAAGCTTGCCTCCATTGGTCAACTGGTGGGCGGCGCCGCACATGAACTGAACAATCCCATCACCGCGATGCTGGGTTACTCAGATCTGCTCTTGACTACGCCGCTCGACTCCGAACAAAACCAATTGGCGGCAAGAATCGGACAGCATGCGCGTCGCGCCCGGTCTCTGGTGGCGAGTCTGCTTAGCTTTGCCAAACAAGGACCAGCCGTCATGGCTCCTGTGAGCCTCGCCACAGTACTTCGAACTGCCGTTAAACTCTCCCAGCCTCAGGCTCAGGCTCTTAAGATTGAGGTGCGGGCCGAGGTTGAGGCTGATCTGCCGTTGGTGTTGGGAGATTCCAACCAACTGCTCCAGGTCTGCGTCGAAACCATTAACAATGTTCTGCACGCGGCGCGCGAAGCTGGCAGCCGAGCCCTCTCGATTGCCGTGAAATACCAGCACGGCCTGGTCGGCGTCGATATCTGCGACACCGGGGACACCGTGGACGGTGGAATCAAAGATGAAGCGCTCGGAAACGCGCCATCTCAATCCGA
>Ga0074045_10000868_pt1 | contig 29644 bp, 25 predicted proteins | sample BogForMeECP23OM2_FD_94442 | JGI IMG/M metagenome (GOLD analysis project Ga0074045, IMG submission 94442) | Bog forest soil microbial communities from Calvert Island, British Columbia, Canada - Bog Forest MetaG ECP23OM2 | ecosystem: Environmental > Terrestrial > Soil > Wetlands ...
AAGCGCCGCGGGCGACCAGGCATTGACGACCTGCCCACTGTAAGCAACCGCAACCCCGCTGCCGTTTTCGTACTCATTGACCCGCTCGGCATTGGAATTCTCGTCCTGCGACTTGGAGTACGTGTAGTTGAAATCAAACTCCAAGCCTCCGAAATGGCGGCGCAAGGTTGCTTGCATTCCGTTGTAGCTGCTGGTGCCCGTAGTACGCCAGGAGAACATCGAAGAGAACTGGTCGTCCCAGTAGGCATACTGGCCAAGGGTCGAGCAGGCAGGAAAGCAATATGCATCCAGCGATTGCAGGGCATAAGTAGCGTCGACGCCATTGGCATAATAAAGGTCGTAGATGTTCTGCGTAGCAGTAGGATTGGCTGGGATTCCGGGAGCGTAACCTGAAATGCCCGCGGCTCCAGCTGCGCCGGGAAAAAGATTCTGCCAGTAAGGGATGTTTTGCACGCTGCTCTCAGGCGTGTTGGCATTGGCCAGTTTTACCAGCGAGGTGGCGGCCTGGTAGTAGGTGGACCCGGACTTGGTGTCGACCAGGTTCAGGGGTTGTGCCAAATCCACTTCCTGCAACAGGTGGCGTCCGAAGCGTCCCACGTAGGATAGTTCGAGTACAAAGTGATTCGGCAGCTCGCGCATGATTGAGAAATCCACGACGTGAGAGTAGGGGGTCCTCATGCCACTATCGATTCCCCAGCCGATGGCAAAACTGCCGTTGGCGCCATTTCCCGGTGGAACGAAAGGAAACCCTCCGGCGGGCGCTGCTGGAAGTTCCGGCACCGGGCTGCCACCCGGAGCGCTCGGGCAAGCATCGCCGGTGGGCAGGACTGTGAGGCTTACGAAGCGGGAGACACAACTGACAGTCGATACGCCGGAGGGATTCACCAGATAGGTCGTCAGCCCCAGCGAGCCTTCGCGATCAAAGCTATTGACGACGCCTTGCCCGAAATGGTCGTAGTAAATGCCATAGCCACCACGGATCGAACTTTTTCCATGAGCGCCAAGTAGCTTTTGCAAAAAACCCGAACCAGGGTCGGGGGAATAGGCGAAGGCAAAACGCGGCGCCACGTCGTTATGATCCCAGGTCCAGTAAGGCGGCTTGCCGTTGGCTTGACCGCTCAGATCGAACGAGATCACCGGTCTGTAAGTTTCTCCCTGCACCATGGCAGCGGCGCGTTGTTCAAAGAAAGAGTTGAGGCTAGGCGTGGGCGCGACTTGATTGCCCTGAGTCTCGTAAGGCGGTTGCAGCAGGGTGTAGCGCAGCCCAAAGGTGAGTTGGAGATTCGGGGTGGCGCGCCATCCGTCCTGCGCGTAGAACTCGGCCTCGTTGGCTTTGAAGTGGCGCGGCACAAGGTTGCCGGCCGGAACAAATTGGCCCGACTTGTTCTGGTTGTACCAGGCGGCGATCGAACCCAGGATGCCGGTCACATCCGAGATGGCGGCATCGTAGGAATAGCCAAAGCTGGGGTCCACCGAAGGCAGGAGGGGGCTGTTCTCAGGATCAAGATCCAGATAGCTACCGGCAATCACCCCGTACTGAAGCCAGTCGGGATGGGTTGCTGCATTGAGAAAATTCTGCTCGTTGGAAAATCGGTTGTTGTCGATGATGCGCCAATTCCCACCGAATTGAAATGTGTGCTTGCCCCGGGTCCAGGTCACGTCGTCCACAAATTGGTTGACGGGCACATTCACGTTCACCGTTCGCAGGAAAGAAACCTGGTCCGACAGGTTCTGAAAACTAACATTGGAATAGGGATTGTCTCCCGCTGTGAGGATCCCCTGGCGAATGAATGCATAACGAAAGTTGTTGATCAGGGTGTTGCTGAGCACAGCCGTGTATCCAACGGCGATCCCCTTGCTATTGTTGCGCATGATCTGACTGGCAGGCTCGCCAGGAAATTCAGCCGCGAATAGTTCGCGATCATTTTGCAGATTGCCACGCACAAACAAAGAGTGATTTCCATTCTGCGTGAGTTTGTAATCCAGCTTGAGCAGATAGGTGTTCTCATCGGTCGGTTGCGGCGCGGCGAAGGTGTACCCCAGAATATTGATGCCGTCGGCGCTGCTGGAAGAATCTGTATTGGGCATGGGGAAGGCGGGAATCGCTGACCCACCCGGCAAAGTCGCGCCTCCATTCCATTGCGTCAATACCGCCTGGCTCACGCCATTTCCACTGGGACACGTGCCGTTGCTGAGGCAGCCCTGGTCAATGCTTTGAATTTCAGCAGGCGTCATGGTCATCAGCAGATCGCCGGCGGGAACTAAGGACGAGGTAGTCACTCCCGGCGTTGACAAAGCGCACGGTGCATCGACACCAGGATTTCCATCGTAAGCAGGATTACACGCGTAGCTCACCATTCCCTGCCGCAGATTCGCGCTGGGAACCGACTGGGTGACTTGCACGGCCTCGCGGGAACGCTGGCCTTCATAATTCGAAAAGAAAAACAGCCGGTTCTTGATGATCGGACCGCCCACTGCGGCGCCAAAAGTATTGCGAATCAACTGACCGGGTTTGTTGGGCAGTCCTGCCTGCAACTCCGCTCGCTCATTGAACCAGTCATTGGCCGTGCCGATGCTGGAGCGGTTGTACTCGTAGGCTGTGCCGTGAAACTGGTTGGTCCCACTCTTAGTGACCAGAGACACCTGGGCGCCGGAGGAACGGCCGGAGTCCGCATTCGAGTTGGTCGTCACCACGCGGAACTCTTCCAAAGAATCCATGGGAATGCGTAAGACGCCGGTAAAGGCATCGCCCAGCAATTGATCATTGTTGTCGAGTCCATCCACGGTGACGTTGGTCTGATCGCTGCGCGCGCCGTTTACCGCCCCGCCCCGAGAGTCTGCGGCAGAATCGACCTGATTGCCGACATACGTAACGCCGGCCTGCAGGCTGAGCAGTTCCACGGCATTGCGGCCTTCCGACGGGAGATCAAGAATCTGTTTGGAATCGAAAGGATTGCCCAGCGATGCGTCGACGGTGTTGACGGGCGGCGCTTCACCCTGAACATCCACAGTGGTCGTGGCCGCACCAACGCGAAGAAGAAAATTCAGAGTCGCGGGAGCATTTACCTGCAGCACCAAATTCTCTTTACGGCTGGCAGTGAATCCAGTCGCGCCAACGGAAATCGTGTAGGTTGCCGGAGGAACTTGCAGAAACTGATAGGCGCCGTGATCATCCGTCTTCTGGGTGCGGCTGAAAGCGGTGGCCGGATCGGCGAGCACAACCTCAGCGCCAGCCACCACGGCGCCCTGAGGATCCGTGACCGTGCCACGCAGCGAAGTCGTGGAACTTTGGGACCACCCGGCAAGAGAGAGCACCGTCACAGCGACAAAAGCCGTGATCCCGCGCAGTAGCGGAGAAGTCCAGTCATTCCTGATGCATGATCCACAAAGCCGATGTGGCTGCTCCACCATTGAATCCTCCGCACATTCCTGTACTGCGGGGCTGAACAAAGGTGCAACCCCAACTGCGGGACTCGAATGATAAAGCTGCCGCGTTACAAAGAGATTAAGAACCGCGTGACCTGTGGTCACAGGTTACGGCAAGGATGATTCCTTCTTACCTTGGTGTCTTGTTTTCACATTTTAGGATTTCCGGAGTGGGACTTCTTGGCTCCTTCTTGGCTCCTCGGATAAGGAGTGCGAAGATTAGGAAGTGCGTCACGAGGAGCGGCGGAACAATCGCCGTGGGGAGATAAAATGCAGCACCGAGTTGCTCGGGACGAAGTTGAGTGTGTGCACCCTCGTAAAACGCAAGCAGAAGATCGGCCGCACCCCAAATGTTGAATATCCAAACCGCCGGAATGGCCCAAGATGTGGGCCTTTTCAGGGCGATGACCGCTACGATGGCCAAGATTCCCGCGACAAGGTCACCATATGCGGCTCGCACTGCGAAATCGGCTGCCAGAGATGCCGAGACCACGCCGTGCACCAGGAAACTCAGCCCGATAAAACGGAGAAACATATGGGGAACGACGAGCGAGAGCAACCCCCGCTGCCGATCGCGGGCCCTAAGCCAGGGCCATACGTAGAGCGTGGCGACCACTGCAGAGCTCACAAAGCTCATCAGCACGCTGATTCCAAAGATTATCCGCGCATCCATTTCGTTCGCTCCTCAAAACACATCGTGATGTGTTGATCTCTGCTCACGAATTGTATAGATGCATATACATCTATCTGAGAAACAAAAAACTTAACCTTCGACCGAAACTCTCGTAACCTCTCCCAGGACTCCTCCCAGTTGACCCATGATCTTTTCGCCCAAAGCGGCTCGCAACTGGTCCTGCGCTCGCTTCCAGCGCGGAAGGCATTCCTGAAATTTCTTTCTCCCAGTCTTGGTCAAGCGAAAGAGGCGTACTCGCCGATCGTCGCCTTCGTGGGCTCGCACCCATCCGTGCTCTTTGAGCAGCTTCAGCATGCGGGTCAAGCTGGTTGAATCCAGGGCCAGAATCTCCCCCAGCTCGCCCTGGGAGATTTCGCCAACTTGGTTCAGCGCCATCAGCAAGGCGAATTGTGTAATCTCGACGCCCTCGGGTAGCAGTTCCCGGTTGTAAAGCCGGGTCACCGCCCGAGCTGCACGCCGCAGGTTCGCACACGCGCAAGGTAAGAGCGGAAGTGTTTTTTCGCGCTTAACAGGAATATGCATATTATATGTGTATACATGCAGTGAGCACGATAATGGCACGGTTTTGACACGGTTGAAAAAAATCACGGTTCGCGGTGGTCACGGCGTTGGGAAGTACTTTAGAATCAATTATGCTAGTGATGTCGGGGCGTAGCGCAGCCTGGTAGCGCACCTGCCTTGGGCGCAGGGGGTCCGCGGTTCAAATCCGCGCGCCCCGACCAATTACCCTTTCGCACCGCCAGAAGACGAGCATCTGGCAACTGGAAAGCCTTGCGGTGCAGTAAAAAGAAACGACTGCCGAACTCCAGGGATACAAGGCCGGTCAGCGAGTTCACCGAGCCCGGTCTTCGCATGGCTATACTGCAGAAACGATGTCGCAGCCTCGTTCGCCCAGATCCGTCATTAACCCGCTGTCGGAAAGATCCATGGGGCGGGAGTTTTCCCAGTCGCAGTGCACGAATTTGTGAACGCGGTCGATAACTTCCTTGTCCCGTACCTCAATGGCGAGTTCGCGCCGGCTGTTGAAGCTACCGGGCGCCAGATTGATGGAACCGACGATGGCGCGTGCTCCGTCCGCATACATAAGCTTGGCGTGGAGCTTCAATCCATGTACCTTGTGGACCTTTACACCCACATCATCGAGGATGCGAAGTCCGGCAACGCCTTCGAGTAGCTTCTCTTCCTTCAACGTGTGGGGTGGGCGCGCCATGATATGCACTTTGACCCCGCGGCGGCTGGCGCGCACCAGGTGTTCGATGATCAGCGGATCCTGGTAGCGCTCATTCTGTACCCACAGCGAGTGCTTGGCTTCGTCGATAAAAGTTCCGATCCTCTGCCGCGCATTTCCGACACACCAGATCATGTGTGAGTGTTCTCCCGGATTGAAAGAGCGCCTTGCCCAATCGGCCTCGAAACAGTCGATGACCTCCTGCACCTCGTGCGCGTGCGAAGTGACCACGGCATAATCGCGGGTTTCGGTAAGATTCTTTGTCTCCCAGTTGAGCGACATGATCCAGGCAGATTTCTCATCAATGACCATCGATTTTTCATGGGTCACTTCAAAGGCCGGCGTACTATCGATGACTTCGATGCCGGCTTCGCCAAGTTGCTTGTGGATTGTCTGATTCTCCGTCTCGCCGTCGCGCCGTGTAGGGTTCAGCATGACGCGCACCTGTACGCCGCGGTGATGCGCCTTGATCACAGACGCCAGAATGTGGGGATCGGAAAACATGAACATCTTGATCCGCAGGGACGCCAAGGCATGATCGATCGCGTCCAGAATGGGACGAACAGAATCATCAGGAAAAACGATTAGATATCGTGACACTGTCTTTCTCCTTCCAAATTGTTTATGCCAGCGCTGCATGGGGAACGACGTTGAACTGCGTGCCGTCGCTCCCAGTGCCCTTATCGAACTGTGTGCGGTACAACCCCGCGTAAATGCCATTCATGGCGATCAACTGGTCGTGACTGCCATTCTCGGCAACCACGCCTCCGGAGATCACGAGAATCTGGGCGGCATCCCGAATCGTGGCCAGTCGATGCGCTATAGTGATCACCGTGCGCCCCTTCATGAGCCGCTCCAGAGCATCCATGACCAACCTCTCCGACTCGGAGTCAAGAGCAGCGGTGGGCTCATCCAGGAGCAGGATGGGGCTGTTCCGCACCATGACCCGTGCTATGCCGATGCGCTGCCGCTGGCCCCCCGACAAAGTCAGCCCGCGTTCACCAACCACGGTGTCGTACCCGTGCGGCATGCGGGCGATGAACTCATCGGCATTTGCGAGTCGTGCCGCCTCGACGATCTCCGCCCGCGTGGCTGTGGGTCGGCCGAAGGCAATATTCTCGAGGATGGTTCCGCGAAACAAAACAGTGTCCTGCAAGACATAGCCGATGTGATCCCGGAGGGCGTGAAGTTTGTAGTCGCGCACGTCGTGCCCATCGATGATCACTTTGCCGGAGATGGCATCATAGAATCGTGGAATCAGGCTGACGACCGTAGACTTCCCGCCGCCGGTCGGCCCCACGACTCCCACCAGTTGTCCGGGCTTGATGTGGAAGCTGACCTCTTTCAATACCGGAGGATTGCCGGGATATGCGAAAGCAACCTCCTGGAAAATGATCTCGCCCTTGATGTTGCGCGGCTCAATAGCGTCCTCGCGTTCGGGGATGATTTCGTCGGTCTCAAGTATCGCGCGGATGCGCTCGACTCCGACGGCTGCCTGGGCGATCGCATTCGTGGTGGTCGCCAGGTCCTTCACCGGCTTGAAGAACTTTGTGAGATAGGACAGATAAACGGTCAAGGCGCCGACGGTCATGACTCCCGCAAGAATCAGATAGGCGCCCCGCCACAAGACGATCGCGGTGCAAAGCGCAACCGCGATCGCCACCACCGGCGAGAGCAGGGACTTGACGCGACGCGCCGCTAGCGCAGCATTTACGGTAGCGGAGCTTACATTCGCAAGTTGCTCTTCTTCGATCTTCTGCCCATCGAATGCCTTGATCACCTGCATGGATTCCAGCGCCTGCTGAACCACGGCGACTATGTTCGCTTGCTGGTTACGGACAGAGTGGGTCGCCTTCTTAACTGCCTTCTTGAAACGAGACACGAAGAACAACAGGAATGGCGTCATCGCAAGCGCGATCAAGGTGAAATCCCAATTGAGCCAGAACATAAGGGCAAGCATGCTCACGATTGTCAGCGTGTCTACCAGGATGTCGAGCGTCGATGACGATGCGAACGCCTGGATGGTCTGGATATCGGTCGTGATCGTGCTCAGCAGCGCGCCAATCTGGTGCGTGTTGTAGTACCCCAGCGACAGGCGCTGAAGATGATGGAACGTCCGTACACGCAGATCATGAGCAACGTATTGGCCGGCACTCTCGGTGAAATAATTGTTTATGTAGCCGGCGACCGCTCCGACGCCGGCAATTAGAACTGTGGCAATCGCTGCCAGCAAGGCGATATGCATTTTGCTCGCGGTGTTGAGTGCGGGCCCCAGCGCATCACGAAGCCATAGGGGCAGCCGGTGACCGCCGGCAACGTTGTCGATAATGACCTTTAGAGGCCAAGGGGCCGCCAGGCTCATGACAGTCTCCACCACCATAGCGACGAGAATGATGAAGAGCGTCCCGCGATAAGGTCGGACGAGTTGGCGAATCAGGCTCAACATAAAAAGGTGCTCACTTGTCGGTTTGCATCATAGCGTTCGTTGCAAGTGGCTCGTCCGCTTTTGCAGACAGCGCTTTCTGGGCAGTCTTCGTTTCTTCCTGTGCCCTGGCGAGGTCACTCAGATGAACGACCGTGGCTGCCGCTGCATATCTTACTTCATGTTTGGGGTCGGAAAGCCTGGGTTCAATTCTCGGCAGGAGCGTGGGGTCTCCACGCTTGGCGAGGGCTTCCAGCGCGGCCATCCGCAATGCCCAGTTCGGATTTCCGCTTGCCGTCAGCAGAAGCTCGCCGGTCCGGGCGTCCGGGTCTGTCGCGAGAGCAGAAATTAACGCGACCTTCGCCGCCGCACCGTCCTTTCGATCCTTCATGATCGTTTGCAAGGCTTCCCAACCCATGCCGACGAACGGGACGTAGCCAATTCCTTCGTTGAATCCCATCATGGCCACTTGCTTCGGGTCATGGAGCACTTTCATCTCCTGCGCGATCATGCCGGAATCGTTCTTCCGCTCACCGGTGAAAACCGCGTAATAGGCCTCGTAGCACGCCGGGTCATTCAGCAGGCGCAGAGCATGCGCAGCGGCCATTACTACGGACAAGTTTTTGTCGTTGAGCGCTTGCTTCAAGCTCGAGTCCGCTCCGGACGCGTGCATTTGCCCCAGCGCTGTGGCGGCCGCGGCCCGGACTGAGCTGCTGGTATCTTTCAGGGCTTTCTCGGCGAGTTCAGCAGCGTGCGGGTCGTCGGGGATGAGGCCCAAGACCCGTACCGCAGCCAGCCGCTGCCCGGACGCTTTCTGCCCAAGACCTGCTTCGATGACTGGCCATCCTGGGCTCGCAGTTGTCTGCGCGCAACACGGAATGGTCAGAACATTAAGAAGGAGGAGAAGAACCGCGCAGATGCCAGCTCGCATCGTCAACATCTTCCTTGAACTGTGGGGCATCACTCTGGACTCCTTTGCACAGCCGTCACGGCTCACGCTTCTCTAATGGCAATCTACAAGCCAAAGCTAATTCACTGAAAAAAGGGGCTTAGCCAGTTTGGATCGCATCACCCGGTCGGAAATTCACGAGAGTTCGCGATATTCGGCGAGATGCAAACCTCGCCTTGGTCAGCCCGGGTGCGCAACACCATTGTGTAGGAGAAGGAATCGATCGATTCTTGCCCTCAAACTGACCACAGCCTGTTTCAAGGTTGGCGTGCGCTCTCTCAGCTACTGGATAATCCAAATGTCGGCCAACGGATATTTGGCCTGACCTTTGAGACCATCCAATCTCTGCTGCGTGACAAAGCAATCCGGGAATGAGAATCAGTGATGGCATCGCAAGGTCAAACTGATCTGGTCATGTACAGGTCGCTCAACCCAAGCGATGCCGTTCCACTAATAGAGTTTTTCGTCGAAGACAATGTCTCCCCATCCTTTTTCGGTAAAGGTGGTTGCCGGATTTTGGACGGTCAGCATCAACGTATTCGTATCGGGAAGTATTTGATGCTTTGTTTTGCGCGGGACCTTGAACCACGATCCTTCGCCGTATTCCAAGAATGCGTCGTCAACCAGAACTTTGCCCGTACCCGAGATGAAGCACAAGGTCGCATCGTAGGTCTCGTGATGGTGAGCAACGTTCCTGTCGTTCGCACTCATGTAAGTAAGGTTGTAGCCAGAGCCATTGAAAGTGCCCAGTACCATGTCATTTTCGTGAACACGAGCACTGTGGATTTCAGGCAACTCCGCAATCGCTCCGCTGATCTTGTTGGTTAAGTCTGTCATTGAAGTTCTCCTTCATTTTTTGAGTTTTATGAACTACGTTCAGCCTTTGACAGTGCAACCACTGTGCCAACTTCAACTCATTGAAAGCAGGGATGTTTGCGCGTGTCGAAGCTCCCGACTCGATCGAGATTTCCCGAAGATTCGCGAGACAGAGGGCGGGGATGCGCCTCAGAATGAAGAGCTATGAACCGGCGAGGACAAGCGGGTCTGTGGCGTAAAACACTGCAAGCTCTTTTTCCGAACTTATCCGCATAAGTACCCGAAAGTGGTATTCCATCCACATCCTGCAGCGTTACCGAAAAAACCCCTTATCTCCGGATGTGCTTCCCTTCGGACAGACTGCATAGTACCTCCAGCAAAACAAAGATTCAGATTGCTGTTGGAGGTCGCAATGAGCTATTTAGTTTCCGAGGTTGAAACAGTTTCGATTTCTGGGGGAAAAACTCAGGAATTTGGCGTGACGCATTCCGCCCAGCCGCCGGTGCCAATCCTGGATTTCCGGGTTCTCGGCAATCTGATGAGGCCGGTTTCGGCTGTCCCTTTGGGCGCCCGCCACATCGAACAGATCATGGATGCGGTGCCACAGCACATGTTCATCCTCGAGCCGAATGCGACCCTGTCCTTTCTCAATCGCGCGGCCCGCGAATACCTGGGACGGATTGACGTCGTCACGCCCGCCGAGCGGCTCCGTGCAATTATTCATCCCGACGATTTCGACGGGCTGTGGGGAGCATACCGGGACGCCATAGCACATGGGATATCCGTTGAAGCGGAGGCCCGCGTTAGAAGCAAAAGTGGAGGATACCGATGGTTTCTCCATCAACTGTTTCCCCTTCGCGACGAGCAGGCGCGGATTGTTCGTTGGTGCGGAACGCGCATCGACATCGAGGACCATCGAGGATCGAAAGAGCAAGCTCAGCGGGAGAGTCTCGCCCTGCGGGAAGAGATCGACGCCATGGCGATGTTCGAAGAGATCGTCGGCACGTCACCTCGGCTGCACGCGGTGTTGGCGCGCGTCACGAAAGTAGCACCCACCGACTCTACCGTTCTTATCACGGGCGAAACTGGCACAGGCAAGGAGCTGATTGCCCGCGCCATTCACAAGCGCTCGGATCGCTCGGGGCGTCCCTTTGTTAGCGTAAACTGCGCAGCGATCCCGCGAGACTTGATTGCATCCGAACTGTTTGGACACGAGAAAGGAGCGTTCACCGGAGCTCTGCAGCGCCGCATTGGCCGCTTCGAACTGGCCGAGGGAGGCACGCTCTTCCTCGATGAAATTGGGGAGCTGCCCGCCGAAACACAGATCGCCCTCTTGCGCGTTTTGCAAGAGAAAGAATTTCAGCGGGTGGGAAGCAATCAGACCATTCGCGCCAATGTCCGAGTCATTGCCGCCACGCACCGTGACTTGCCTTCCGCCATCGAAGCCGGCGACTTCCGTAGGGATCTGTATTACCGCATTAACGTCTTCCCACTGGAGATTCCGCCATTGCGCGAGAGGCAAGAAGACATCCGGGTGCTGGTCGAGTATTTTATCGATCGCTACGCAAGCAAGGCGGGAAAACCCATACGCCACATCGCCAGAAAGAGCATGGACCAACTGCAGTCTTATGCCTGGCCCGGAAACATTCGCGAACTTCAGAACGTGATCGAACGTTCGGTGATACTGTGCGACACCGAGAATTTTTCGGTGGATGAGAACTGGTTGTCCGGCACAAGTCGCGTCACTCGGCCGCTTGCGCAAGAGATGGTCTCCCAGGAGAGAGAACTCATCGAGACGGCGCTTGCAGAATGCAAGGGACGGGTTTCCGGCGATTCCGGCGCCGCCGTAAGGCTGGGTATGCCTGCTTCGACCCTGGACTCAAAGATCCGCGCATTGAAGATCGACAAGCGCCGGTTTTATACCAATTAGGTTGGTACCGTCCGGCTCACTGAATTGGAACGCCTAGCCGTTTGCATCAGAAGCGGCTTTAGCTTGCAAGGTGAAAGACGACTATCCAACATTCCACCCGTCAGTGTTACGGCAATGACGGTCTCCATCTGTGCCGTTTAGATTCACTAAGTGGCAGATTCTTAGCTTTCCCTTCCGCGTGTTCTGCAATCGACGCAGGCTTACATGAGCCTTTTATCGGTGCGCAGAAACAGCGCCGGCGGTTCCTATTTGCACCGGGGGCGCCGAAAATCGTAGCTCCATATGAATGACCTGATCTGAGCCGGTAGCAGAGACGCTACTGGACGAACCGTGCGTCAAGAAGTGTGGAAACCTCCTACGAGGAAGAAAGCTCCTCAAAAGCCATGGCACAGTTACAGTCGGATCCTGAATTCCGCTGGGATTCATTCGCTTGGCGAACGAGAAGGCGGCCTCGCTCTGCTGGCTTATCCTTGTGGCTCGACACCAGACGTGCAACCACGACCGCTATAAAGAAGATGCCGGACATACTTTCGAGCGCTGCGACGTTGCGCACATAAGGATTGACTGGCACAATCCCTCCATAGCCGACGCTGGTCAGGGTAACCATGCTGAAATAGAGCAACGTCCCCTTCTGCGTGTACGGAATCACCTGGTTAAATGCGTGGTCGAAGAAACGGTTGAGAATCCAGTAAACCTGGGAAAAGGCCGAAGCTATGATGAGATAAGTGATGAATGCTTCGGCGATCGCACCTTGTGGGTTGCGGGACGATACACGAAAATGGTCAAAGACAGCCCACAGAACCGAACAGGAGAAGGCCAAGCCCGCGATAGGAGACAGGTTCGCGTATGGCTTGCTGCCATTGCCGAGGGCTTCGATGATCCTCGTGATCATCCAGACGGCAGCAAGCGGAAGCACGATGCGGCGAACGATAATAGGGTTCGCCATGTAGTCAACAGCGGAGACCACGATCGCCAGCACCGCTAATCCGAGCAGAACACCGGCGCGAGGATGAGCATCCGCAAGCGGCGAGGCCAGCATCTCAACGACCAGGGCCCACATGATGATCTCGATGCGGTGCCGGGAGAGGAATCTCGTCGAGCGTAGCCATTTATAGCGCATAGAAAAACTCCTGTCCGATTTCTCAACGTCGGAGATCTTCATTTACTGCACCGGCGACCAATCGTCGGTCGGATTGAACTCCTGAATGGATGCCGCGATCTTCGCCGTTTCCGGGCCTAAATCGCGTTCGTAGACCATTCCATCCTGATTCGTGATAAAGGTCATCACGCCGGTTTCTGCGTACCTAACTGGGGTCGCCAGAATCGCGAAGCCGCCGGCCATCTTGCCGTTGACGATGTAGCTCTTGGCGCCGCCGCGGGCATCGTCGCCTTGAGCAGTGAGTATGCGCAGTGCGTAGCCATCGATCACCAGAGGTTGATCCGGAGTGAGCGGTGCGAGCGACGATTTGGGGATTTCGCCGAGACCAGCCAGCGGACTCGAACCCTGTTCCGATGCAGGCCAATAGAGTCCATCCTGTTTGCCCGCACTGCTGATGATGCGCTGGGCGTATTCAGCCGACGCACCACTGTTGGTAAAGTAAATCTCCTGCGCGGTGGCGAGCGCGGCGCAGGCATCCATCGCTAGCAGCTCGTTGCGCCCGATGTCACGCGCCCGGACTTCCTCCGCTCCGGCAACACCATCGAAGTACCACTGCCCGGTCGAATTTTTCGCAAGCGCCACTGGGAAGGCGAGGTTGTCCGCTCCGACGTAGAGCACGCGACTGCCGTCGGTCATGTCGACCCAACGGTTCATCTTCTCGTACTTTGAGGCAAAATTCTCTAACGCGGCCTTGTCTGCTTCTTTGTCTCCCGCGCTCAGCAGGACCTTGGTGTCAATACCTAGCATTTCCACCAGAGCGGTTTCATCGCCGCTCTTCGCGGCCTTGGCCAGCGCGGCCCCGGCGTCGGCCGGCGACTGAAACGTAATCTGGGTATTCCAGGCTCGCGCCGAATTCTCTGTCTCGAGTCGTAGCGTCACAAGCACCAAGGCAGCGAGCGCCAGCACTCCGATTCCAACCTGCTTCCACTTCTTCGTCGTTTTCTTTGCATTCGATTCCATTTTCAATCTCCTTTTAATAGTTCTGATCTGCTTTTTCCCTTATTGAATGACCGTATTTTTCAGGCCCATTAGCGACGGCGTCCGCCGCCGCCGCCGAAAGAGCGGTGTTCAGCGGGTGCATGCTCTCTCGCCATACGCGGCTGGCTCCGTCCCGCCATGCTTCCACGGCCGCGATTGCTTTCCATGCGGTTGGCCGCGCCATCTCCGTTGAAGCGGGAGCGGCTCTGCTCGCTGCCAGCGAAACGGTTGTCTCCACTGCGGTTCTGACCGAGGAGCTGACCGCCACCATTGTTCGGACCGGCGCCGGTTCGCTGCACTCCACCATTCCCGCCAATTAGTCCATGATTTCCGTTATTTCCGCCGTTAGGCGTATTGTTCGCACCCGTGCCTTTGTCAGGATGAAAGCCGCCGTCAGGACCGAAATATCCATTCGGGTGATAACCGCCGTTCGGGCCGAAGTGCGTGTCTTCGCCCGGCTTGTAGTTACCGTCGGGGTGAAAGGTGCCGTTGGCGCCATACCAGGCATGATTTTGCGATCCGGCAGCGCCACCTCCCCAGGGGTGATAGCCGTTGTAGTTGTTGTGGTTGTTCCAGGTGTGGTTGTTGATATAGGTGTTGTGGTTGTAGATGATCGTAGTTGAACCGCCTCCGCCACAGCAGCCCCAGTTCACGCCCCAGGCATGCCAGCCCCAGCCGAATCCACCACCAACCCATCCACCGCCGCCGAACGCGGCGCCAATCGTGATACCGCTTCCAAAGAAGAGACCAACTGAAGCAACCGGTACCGGCGGAGGCACATAGAACGGCACCACTACCGGCGCGCCGTACACCACAGTCGGGTTGTATTGCGGAACGTAGACAACCTGCGGGTTCGACGGCTGAATCACGATGGTAGTGGGCGTCGGCTGCGTGACCGTGATCTGCGAATTGGATTGCAGCGTCCCGGCGCCGTGTGCCTTGGCGCGCATCGCTTGCACTGCCGCCATCACATCCGCCTGTTGATTGGCGAATGCCTGCCCGAGGCTCGAGGTCCATGAGAGGTTATGCGCCAGGTTATCCAATACAGAAGGAAACTGCGTCAAAGCCTTGACGCTGGGATCCCAGGACTGCTGGTCTACAGCTTGCGCCAGAGCCGCGCCCGTCAGATTTCTGTTCTGGGCCAGCCAGTCGTCGGCGTATGCGATCTGATCTGGATTCGTTGCGGCCGCAAGCACCTGCGCCACCAACGCATCGGGGTACAGCGCGATGGGAGCGACCAGCGAGTCGAGTTGATCCGCGGACAAAGGTGCCGGCGCTGGCCCCGCGGTGCCTTGCTCCGGGGCGGCTTGCGACGTGGCTTGCGACGCGCCTTGCGTCGAGTAGTTCGTCGCCTGCCCCTCAGGCTGTGCCGCAGGTTGAGGTGCGAATGCGGTAGCCGGCGCTGGAGCTTGATAAGCGGTCTGTTCTACTGGAGGCGCCAGCACTGGCTGGGATTGGTAGACGGCCCCAGTGCTTGGTGGAGCTGGCGCCACAGCCGTTGGCGGACGTACAGCTTGCCACGGCGCATGCTTGCCATGAATTCCAAACAGACCCGACATGCTGTCACCATAGATCTGTCCTCGAAACGTAATGACGGTCCGGGTTACAGTACTAAATACGATGTGATGTTCATTAACCCGCCCTTGAATTGGGCCGGACTGATCCGGGCCTTCAAAGTATCCGGTGATCCTGTTGCCATATTGTGCGATTTGAACGTGCTTCACGACCGTTTCGCCGTTCTGGAGGCTGGTGGAGTAAATCGTCCAGTCTCCCTGCACGTTGTCCGGCGGCGCGTCGGCCAACGCCGTGTCGCTGAGAATCAGCGATATGAGAGCAAGAACAGCAACACTCAGCGCCATGTTCATCTTTTTCATGACATCCTCCAATTTCATCGCGCGACTTATCAGCTGCCTGCGTCGCTCGCAGATCAGTAATGCAACTCGCGAACCAACTTTAACTTGCTGATTTTGCTTAACTTGCGGGATCTTCGATTTCCGACGGGCTCGGAAATTCACGAAATCTCAGGAGAGATCGGAGCACTTGCAATGAAAATGAAGAGGAGCTGCTGTTCTCTGGCGGAGAGCTGTCGAGGTAGGGATTACTTGGCAGCAAATTCCCTGACGCACTTGTTTGGAAGCTTCAATATGAAAAACGACGATTCACTAATTCTGATCCTTTGCAGGCGCGTTAAGCCGAACTACCTTGCCCGTTTCGAGCTCGTATTCTGCCTCGATCACACTAAGCTTGCCTGACTTCACAGCATTACGAAGGATCTCACTGTTTGCCAGAACGTCTTTGGCGCTCTGATGCACGTTTTCTTTGATCGCTGACTCGACGAGATCATCCGCCTTAGCATAGGTTTTCGCCTGCGTAACGGCCGGATCGATCTTCTCCACGATGGCATCCAGATTATGACTGGGCATCTTTTCACCGGAGCATGCAGCACTCACCGCACCGCATTTTTGATGTCCCACGACGACTAACAGGGGGCTATGAAGGTGGTCCACGGCATACTCGATGCTTCCCAATGCAACGGCGTCCGCGACGTTTCCCGCCGTACGGACCACAAAAATATCTCCCAGGCTTTGGTCAAAGATCAATTCAGGACCGACCCGGCTGTCGGAACACGAGAGAATAATCGCCTTCGGCGATTGCCCGGAAGCAAGCTTCTGGCGGAGCGACACGAGAGCACGCGCTTGCGGCTTTCCGGCGACGAATCGACGATTGCCCGCCATGAGACCATTCCAGACGTCGTCTGCAGACGGCACGTCGGAGCTGTGGGCATGCGATGAGTTTTGCGCAGGAACAGTAGAGGGCTGCTGCGCGAATCCTGAAGCGGGGAGCGATAACACAAGGCCAAGACACAGTATGCGCATCATGGATAGTTTCTCCGTGCGGATTATAGTCTAGTCAGTTCGATCATATGCGAATCAGGAAGCCTGCCATTTCAGAGCCTGATGCCCCCGGCGCGGCATGACTCGGCTATCGGCTGTAAGCCCCGGGCACGTAGATAAAAATCTGCAAGCACCTCGCTAGTTTTCTCGCTGACACGAAGTGGCCTCTGTTCGTGTTTCGTAACAAAATAGAGTTACGTTTGGGACTGTTTCCACTCCGTAGTAGTTTTGCTGCACGGGCGTGCTTCAGAAGATGAGGCTGTGTAGACGTGCAAACAGAACCAGCGCCTCGCCGTTCGTACTCCCCTCCGCAATTGAGAAGCCTCAAGTTTGAACAGGCGGCATTATTTCTGGTTGGCCTCGCTTGGAATGGTGACCCCGCCGCGCGGGACCTGCTGACGCTCATATTTCCACTAGCGGGGCAGAAGCCGCCCGAATAAAGCCGCTCGCCTTTGGCCTACTGGGGAACAATGACGGCAGCTCCGTCGATCGCGTCATTCTTGACGGCGGCCAGGGCGTCGTTGGCTCTGTCCAGAGAAAACACCGTCACCTTTGGCTGCAGTCTGATGTCGGCGGCGATTTTGAGGAATTCGCGAGCGTCGGATCGAGTCATGTTGGCCACGCTCCGGATTTGCCGCTCACCCCAGAGCAGGCGGTCGTAATCGAACTCCGGCATGTGATCGAGGTGGATGGCGTTAATCGCAACGACGCCTCCTTTTCGCAAGCTCGCCAGCGCGGCGATTACCACGTCTCCGCTGGGCGCGAATGTTACTGCGCGGTCGAGTTCAGCCGGCGGCGTGTCGGTTTCAGTGCCCACCCACTTGGCGCCCAAAGATTCTGCCAACTTGCGATGCGAAGCGCCACGCGTGGAGACATACACTTCGCAATTCCATGAGTGCAAGACGGCGATTACCAGATGCGCAGAAGAACCGAAGCCGAATAATCCAACCCGCTCGCCGCGTTCCACGCCCGCCACGCGCAAGCTGCGGAAACCGATGATACCCGCGCACAGCAGCGGCGCGGCGTGCAGGTCGTCGAGCTCCGCGGGAAGCTTATACACAAAGTCGCCGCGCGCAGTGGCATACTCCGCATAGCCGCCATTGACGGTATATCCGGTAAAAACCGGCGAGTCGCAAAGATTTTCGAGTCCACGTCGGCAGTAGGGACAATTGCCGTCCACGCCGCCCATCCAGGAAACACCCACGCGCGTGCCAAGCGGCAATTCGGCGGTTGCTCCCTCGACGATGTCCCCGACGACTTGGTGGCCGGGGATGAGTGCTTGCTTCCGGGGCGGCAATTCGCCTTCGACGATATGGAGATCCGTGCGGCAGACGCCGCAGGCCCGGACGCGAAGCAGAACTTCACCGGGAGCGGGGTCTGGCTTGCTCACATCTTCAATTTGAAGAGGCTTCCGCGGCGTTCTGAGGAGAGCGGCTTTCAAGAGCGTGGTCCGGAAAGCTAACTGGGTTGGACTGTAAGTCCTAAGGACAGGATATCGCGTGGGATGAGAAGTTCTCAACGCTTCATGTGTCGTGACGCATTGTCAGGAGCAGCGGCAAAGGAGCACCGAGTAGTTGCCGGCTACATTTCAAAAGGGGCAGCCTCGCCTGAGGCTGCCCCTTCCCCTGCCAGTGCCGTTACAGCGTCACGTTCAGTTGAATATTCACGCCTGGGTACACGGGGTTACACAGGTAATACACGCCGTCAATGTCGACCACATAAACGTCTTGCGTGTAGAGCCAGTTGCTCGGCCACATACCGGCGAATCCGAACCAATAGCCGCCGTATTGAAAGCGGTGATTGCGGTAATCGCCTTCGCTAACCCGAAAACTGTGTTCGCGTCCAAAGTTGGCTTTGTAGCGGTCGTCAGGAATGCGGCCGGCACTAGCATGCTGTTCCTGTCTCTCGGGCTTGGCTTCCGGTGTGCGTTGCTGCTCTTGCCTTGCGTTCTTCTCTTCCGGCTTTGAGTTCTTCTCTTCCGGCCTCGCGCTTTTCTCTTGCTGTGCGCTCTTCTCCTCTTGCTTTCTGTCTGGTTGTGCTTTCTTCTCGTCCTGAGCAGGCTTGGCTTTTTCTTCTTCCTGCTGGTCGTGCTGCTCCTGTTGTGCGTACACCGGAGCGACGATGGTAAGTGACAGAACTGCTGTGCCGATCGCTAAAAGTAGTCTCATAAGTGTTCCTCTCATTCTGTGTGTGGACGCGGGCGGTTGGCCCGCGTCCGGCTTGCCTCTAGCGCAAGCTTCCAGTAGTTGCATTCACCGGAGTGCCAATCGCCTCGCCGGAGACGAGAAGCTCCACTCGGCGGTTCTGCTGGCGGCCCGCAGAGTTTTCGTTGGAAGCCACCGGCAGAGTATTGCCGAAGCCTTTCGATGAAACCGAGCCGCTGGCTACGCCTTGCTGCACGAGATAATCGCGTACAGAGCCGGCACGATTTTCAGACAGAGTCTGATTCATGGCATCGCCGCCGACGTTATCCGTATAACCGCCGACTTCGATGTTGAGTCCCGGATAGGCGAGCAGAATTCCGGCAATCTTCGCCAGTTTCTCGCGCGCTCCCGGCTTCAAGGAATATTTTCCGGTGTCGAATAACACATCGGACATGCTGACGATCAGGCCCCGCGCGGTTTCGCGGGTCTGAAGAATGGAATTCAGCTGCTCGGACAATTTCGTGCGCATGGCGGCTTTGTCGGCATCCGCTTGTTCCGCGTTCAATTGCGACTGCTGTGCGGCAGCGCGGGATTGGTCCGCGTCGGCCTGAGCCGCCGAGAGGGCGGTCGCAGATGCAGCCTGGCTGTTTGCCATATCCGCATTCGCTTTCGCGGCTGCAGCTTGTGCGTCCATCGCGTCGTTCCGGGCTTTTGCCGCGTCGGATTGAGCCTGCGCCTTGTCCGCTTCAGCAATCGCCGTATCGGACTGCGCTTGCTGCCTTTGCCGAATCGCGTCTTCGGTCTGGCCCTGGGCCTTCATCTGCGCATCGGCTGCATCCTGGCGTTCGTTTGCCAGGCGGACCTCGTCCATCTTCTTAACAGCGATGGCACGCGCATCTTCGGCCGTCTGCACGGCCTCGCGGGAGACCGCGATCAGCGGCTTCCGATCGATGTGCTTGCTCGTGGCATATTCGTCCGCATGATTCATCAGCTCCATGGCATGTTGATAGCTGCCGTTGGCGTACTGCTCCGCACCTTCGGATTGCGCGATACGCACCGCATTGCGCGCTTCGAAGAATTCCAGAGGCAGGTTCGCATTCAGGACCACGGGATCGAACTTGTAGCCGGTGGGGATGTAGCCGCCGCGTTCCATCAATTCATATTTGGCATTCACGGCTTCGGTTGTACCCTTGGTGTCCTCGCGTACTACGTTCTCGAGGACCACCAGATTGCTGGGCTGACGAACCGCATAATAAGGTTCCGCAGTCACGATCAGCGCGAAGGCTTGAAGGTCCGTAGTGACTCGCAGCTTGCTGCGATGGTCTCCGCCAACCAGCACTTCGCCAAGATTTACGGCGCGGCCTTCGGGCGAAATCGCCCATAGGACGTAGGTCAGATATTCGTTGCCGAACGTCGTCGGCTTGTGCAGATCGCCAAACTCGGCTTCGATGGCAATGGATCCGCGCCTGCTGTTCACCTCGGCTACTCCATTCGCGGAAGGCATCAAATCGGTGCCCACGAAATCCAGTTTCGAGGAGCCGCTGCGGTGCTTGTAGTTGACCGCCTGCACGCTACGGCTGATGACAACCACGCGGAACGTTGGGGTCGAAATCGAATTCCCGACTGCGACCGTAGTTTGAGAATTGCTCTGAGCTACTGCTGGCAAGCTCAGTGCAACTGCGACAGCTAACAACAGGTTTGTCTTCACACTATCTCCTTGCGGCAGGTCTCTGCCATGTTGCGTTTCTTCGGATCTCAGACTTGTTGGCTCTTAGGCAGATGGTGCCGTTCTCATCCTTTTCCGAGACGGATCGTGGAAAGCGAATGAAACAGGCCAAAAACATTCAGCAGCCACAGAACGACGGCAATGACCACGACGCCGTTCAAAATCGACTTGATGGATGACTGCATGGGGATGAATCGGTTCACCAGCCATAGAAGAACACCCACCACGATCAGAACTTCCAGGAGTTGAATTAAAGGCATGATCTTTTTACCTTCCTTCGTCGCGAGCTAGCGCCTCCCCGTTCGGCGGGAAAGCTGCCTGCTCTTGCGAATGCTGCGAATTCTTAGGGTCGAATCGTGTTCGCCGCAGGTTCGCGGCATTTACACGGATGGAGAGCTGACGCTGGATGTGGCTGCCTTCGAAAGCGGCCTGGTAAGCGAGCTGCGAATCAGCATCCGCGGCTCGGTCTGCACACTCAGAGATCAAAGAATGACAGGTGCCGTCTTCGGCGTCTGAGCAAGATAGCTCACATGCGGAGATTAAAAATCGTCGCATCCAAAAGACGGCGATGTTAGGAATAAAGAAAATAGGCCCGCAAAGTGGTCACAATTGCTCAGTTCGTGACCTATCAATGGAGCATCATGCGGCCATGAAAGCCGTAAAGGATCCAACCCTCGCTATTCGTTGCCCTACTTGCGGGGCCAAGCCGGGGAAAAAATGTGAGCTCAGCGCAGGCCAGCCGCGCACCTCACCCCATCGCGATCGGCGCCTGGCGGCTCTGGAAAAGTAACTTTGCCAGGATCTATGCGGCACTGGCCAGTTCGCGGACTATACTGACTCACGATGAGCCCCGCTCCCGCGATCAATTTCGATCCTGATACCTTTCTTGCGACGATCGGCGACGGCAGGAAGATCCTCTCTGTTCCCAGGAAACAACTTATATTCGCGCAAGGGGACAAGGCGGACGCCGTCTTCTATGTTCAGAAGGGCAAAGTCCGGCTCACCGTGGTGTCGAAGGCAGGCAAGGAGGCGACTCTCGCCATTGTGAGTGAGCGACATTTTTTTGGCGAGGGTGCGCTGGCGGGTCAGGTTTTGCGCATGGGCACGGCGGCTGCCATGAACGATTGCGAGATACTGCGGATCGAGAGGAAGGCGATGATGGACGCGCTGCATCGTGAAAACTCACTCTCCGATATGTTTGTCGGTTATTTACTGGCGCGTAATATCCGCTATCAGGAAGATCTCGTCGACCAGCTATTCAACTCCAGCGAGAAGAGGTTGGCCCGCGTCCTTATATTGCTCGCTCACTTCGGCAAAGAAGGCATTCCGGAAACCGTGATCCCCAAGATCAGCCAGGAAACTCTGGCTGCGATGGTGGGAACGACTCGTTCGCGGGTAAGTTTTTTCATGAACCGGTTCCGCAAAATGGGTTTCATCGACTACGCCGGAGGAGCGGAAGGCGCTCTGCAGGTTCACAGTTCGCTGCTCAATGTGGTTCTGCACGATTGAGCGCCTCCAGGCTGGAGATCCTCTAAGCCACGCCTCGCCGTCCGCTTACCAGGTTGATCACAAGAACCACTACGGCTACCACAAGCAGTAAGTGGATCAGTCCGCCCGCTATGTGCAGGCTGAAACCTAAGAGCCACAGAATCAGAAGCACCACAAAAATCGTCCAAAGCATATTCATCTCCTTCTTACAGCGTCGAAAACATTCTGCCGGGTTTGAGTTTGTGATACTGAGCAGCATTGCTCATTCCCGGAAATTAATGATGTGAGCAATTCAGACCAGCTATTGCTTCTGGATTGAGCGATTATGGTTGGCAGAGACGAGCACTTCTTCTCTCTCTTTCAGGTCCTCTGAACTAAGTCAGCCATCTGAAGTTTTCTCTCCTTAGTTCCACGATCTCGAAAGGAATAATTCATGAAAAAGATATTTTCACTGTTGTTGATGAGTGCGCTCGGCATGGTTGGGACCTATGCATTTGCCGGCTCAGACCGGGAGGAAACCGTTGAGCGCATGCAGAAATCCGTCGAGGTTATACAGTCCATCATGTCGACGCCCGACAAAGGGATTCCCGAGGAAGTGTTGAACGGTGCAAAATGCATCGTCGTGGTGCCGAATTTGATTAAAGGCGGCTTCATCTTTGGCGGCAAGCACGGACGTGGCGTGGCCACCTGCCGTACGGCTGACGGCTGGAGCGCACCCGCATTCGTCTCTGTGGGCGGCGGCAGTTGGGGATTGCAGATTGGCGTCGAAGGCGTGGACCTGGTCATGCTGGTCATGAATGATCGTGGCTTGCAGCATCTGCTTTCGAGCAAATTCGAACTTACCGGAGAAGGATCGGTAGCGGCCGGCCCGGTAGGCCGTCACACCTCCGCCGGCACTGACATTTTGCTGAACACCGAAGTATTAACCTACTCGCGCTCGAAGGGCATCTTCGCCGGCTTGACCCTGGAAGGTGCGGTGATCGAGCAGGACAACGACTCGACTCGCGCCATTTACGGTCACCATATGATGTTCCGCAACATTCTTTCAGGCAAGGCAAGAACTCCCGCAAGCGCGAATGCGTTTGTGAAGGCAGTGTCCGAAGCCGGACATCAGTCTCACATCGCTGAAGCCAGAGAAGACAACAAGCAATAGTCGCATTCGGAAGCTGGAGTCAGCTGTGATTGGCCGGAACAAGGCACCGTTCCGGTCATTTTATTTTGCTTCCGATGTTCTTCGAAGACGGGTCGCGGATTGCATCGGCGAGATCCTCCAGGAACATCGCAGCCCGGGCGCCGTCGGCAGCGCGGTGATCGCAAGAGAGAGTCAGCGTCATCATCGGACGAACAGTAGGCTTCCCTTCGACGGCGACCACTCGGTCGGCGATGCGGCTCACCGCAAGAATTGCCGCTTGCGGCGGAGTAATGATCGCGGTGAACTGGTCCACGTGATACATGCCCAGGTTGCTGATAGTGAACGTGGCATCAGCGATGTCGGCAGGGCGCAGCTTCCCTGCCCGGGCGCGCTCGGCTACGTCGCGGCGCTGCCTGGCAATTTCCGCCACGGTCGCAGTATGCGCGTTCTGGATGACCGCGGCCACCACACCGTCGTTCACTGCGATCGCGACGCCCATATTGACGTGATCGTGAAGACGAATTCCGTCGGCAGTCCAGCTGGAATTGAGGCGCGGATGTTTCAGCAGCACTCGCGCGACGAGCGCGACCAGCAGATCGGTGTGCGTGACGCGGATGTTGTGCGCGCGCTCGATTTCGGCGAGGATCTTCCCCCGATATTCGTTAAGAGCACTGGCTTCGATTTCGCGCGTCACGAAAAAGTGTGGAACGGTTGTCCAACTCTGCGTCGTGCGCTCGGCCATCAGGCGGCCAAGCGTGCTGGGAACTTCGAGGTTGCTTGCTCTCGTTGCAGCGGATGGCACAGAAGAAACGTGAGCGGCCGCCTCTTGCACATCCGATGCGAGGATCTCTCCGCCCGGCCCAGTGCCGCGCACGGCGGCAATATCGACACCCAGTTCTTTGGCGAGACGGCGGGCTTTCGGCGATATTCTTGCGCCCCGAACCGCCGGAGCCTGCGAAGATGCCGCCGTTGGCTGGGTCGCGTGTGATTCAGCTCTCCCATGGGAACCGGCTCGGGCCGCGGGCGCCCCGGTGGCAGATTCGTTTTCCGCAGGAGGCTTTTCGCCGGGAGCCACGATCCAGGCAATCGTCTTTCCGACTTGAATATCGCTTCCGACCTGGCCGGTAACTCCGGCGAGGATGCCGTCGGCCGGCGATTCCACTTCCATCACGGCTTTGTCGGTTTCGATTTCGAGAAGCGGCTCGCCTTTCGTGACGCGGTCGCCCTCCTGCTTCCGCCAAGCAATGAGCTTGCCGGTTTCCTGCGCCATCTCGAGGGCGGGCATAACTACGCTGAAGGCCATAGTGTTTTATTTGGGGAAGGCTTGCACTATGGCCTTCAGTCCGAAACTCCTACCCGCTCAGTTTTTGCACTGGCCTCGATCATATCCAGCACGCGAGCGCTGGGCGGAGCTTCACTCTCGCGTGTGGTGGGCAGCGGTCCGTTGACCGTAAAGTAGTGCGCGCCCGCCACCAGAAGCTCTTCCGCGGGAAAGCGCGTGATCACTTCATGTCCCGTCGGCGTGACGACGATCTCTTCTTCAATGCGCGCCGCGCTCCAGCCATCGGTCGAGGGCCAAAAGGTTTCGAGCGCGAACACCATGCCCGGCTCAAGCGTTTGCGGATGGTCGAGCGAAACAAGTCGCGAGATTACGGGCTTTTCCCAAATCGCAAGCCCGATGCCGTGGCCATATTGCAGAGCGAAGGCGGCTTCTTCATTCGGGAACCAAAATCCTGCGCCTTGGGCCACACCGCAGCGATTTCCGCGGTGTTGCGTCCAGGACGAATCAGCTCGATGGCGGCATCCAGGTAATCGCGGCAGCGTTTATAGGCATCCACCATGGCGTGCGAACCGTAGCCGATGGTGAAACAACGGTAATAGCAGGTGCGATATCCCATGTAGGAATGCAGAATGTCGTAGTAAACAGGATCGCCGGGACGCAGCACGCGATCGGAAAAAACGTGCGGATGCGGATTGCATCGTTCTCCGGAAATCGCATTCACCGCTTCCACGTATTCCGAACCGAGATCGTAGAGAACCTTGCTCACCAAGCCAACCGCTTCGTTCTCGCGCATACCCGGTTTCATGGCGCGATAGAGTTCGTCGTAGGCTGCGTCCACCATCATCGCGGAAGTGTTGAGCAGCGAGATTTCATCCTGCGTCTTAATGACGCGCGCGTTGGACATGAGTTCCTGGCCATCGACAACCGTAATGCCCTCGCGTTGCAGCGCAAAAAGTACGGGAAGCTCAATGATGTCGATGCCGACCGGCGCCTTGTGCAGACCACGCATTTCGAGCTCGATGCGAATTTTCTTGGCAACGTCTTCGGCGCGTCCATGCTCGGGCGACATGGTGCCGCGCAGCATGGAAATACCGGGGCGCGAACGCTCGCCGAGCCATGGGCAATTCAATTGATGATGCTTGGCCGCCGAGCCGAAGTCCCACAGAATCGGTTCGTCATTCTGCGGCAACAGCGTAAAACGGTTGGCTTTGTCCTGCGCCCATGTGCCGATATGCGTCGCAGTGAGATAACGCACGTTGTTCATGTCGAAGCAAAGCAGCGCGCCCATCTCCGACTTCGCCAGCAGGGCCTTAGCGCGAGCCAGTCGTTCGCGGCGCAAACGATCGAAGTCGATGCGCTGTTCCCAATCGACTGCCATGGTTCCGTGAGTTTTGAGTGCCATAAATCAGCTCCTAGCTTTTAGCTCCTTGCTTGGACCGTAAATCAATTGCGCCGCCTCAAGATGGTTTGCACATTGAGCGAGCAGCCTCGAATACCGTTTGTTCCGTTGGTACCGTCGCATCTTCCAGCGGCGGTGAGAACGGGATGGGAACGTGCATCGCCCCCATTCGCTTGACGGGCGCGTCCAGGTCGTAGAATGCACCTTCGGCGATCACGGCTGCAAGTTCTGCCGTCACGCCGTAGCGACCGTAGCCTTCATCCAACACAATCACGCGCGAGGTCTTCTTCGCCGAATCGATCAAGGTTTTTTCATCGAGCGGCCACGTGGTCCGCGGATCGACGACTTCCGCGCTAATGCCTTCCTCCTCCAGCATGATCGCGGCGCCCAGCGCCACTTGCACCATGCTGCTGGTCGCGACCAGGGTGATATCGTCGCCGGCGCGCTTCACGTCCGCCACGCCCAGCGGAATCGTGTAATCGTCTTCCGGAACCGGGCCCCTGAGCTTATACATCATCTTGTCTTCGAAGAAGACCACCGGGTTCTCGTCGCGGATGGCCGCTTTCAGAAGTCCTTTCGCGTCATAGGGCGAAGACGGAAGAACCACTTTCAGCCCCGGCACGTGGCTGAACCAGGCGTGCAGAGACTGCGAGTGTTGGGCAGCCGATCGCCGCGTGGCTCCCAGCGTAGTGCGCATCACCATGGGAACTTTCCAGTGGCCGCCCGACATGTAGTGGACTTTGGCAGCCTGGTTCACCATCTGATCCATGGTGAGGGTGATGAAATCGCCGAACATGATGTCGACCACGGGACGCATGCCGGTCATCGCAGCGCCGACCGCAACTCCCGTGAAGCCGGCTTCAGAGATCGGCGTATCCACCACGCGTTTTGCGCCGAACTCTTCCACTAATCCGGAGAGGACTTTGAAGGGTGTGCCCGCCTCCGCGACGTCTTCGCCGATGATGCACACACGCGAGTCGCGGCGCATCTCCTCGGCCAGCGCCTCGCGAACTGCCTGCGCAAATGTCAGTTCGCGTTCAGGCATAGACGTGCTTCTCCACTTCGTCCACGTCGGGATAGGGCGCGGCAATCGCGAACTTCACTGCGGCTTCCATGCTGGCTCGAATCTCATCTCTCAAGCGGTCAAGCCAAGGCGCGTCGGCGTGGCCCCTGTCGATCAACCACTTCGCCAACACGAGAATGGGATCCCGGTCGCTCTTCCATTGCTGCTCTTCCTGCTTGGAGCGGTAGTATTCGCGATTAATATCGCCGACGTGATGGCCACTGTAGCGGTAGGTATCACACTGCAGGAATGCAGGTCCCCCGCCCGCTCGGGAGCGTTTGATCAGGCGGTCAGCAATTTCGTTCACGGCGCGTACATCTTGTCCGTCAACGCTCGCGCTCTCAATACCGAAAGCGGCGGCACGGCCAAGAATGGAGCCAGCTGTGGTTTCACTGTAATGCGTGTATTCGTTGTACAGATTATTTTCGCAAACGTAGATGACCGGCAGCTTCCACAACTGCGCCAGGTTCATCACTTCATAAAGCGATCCCTGACCGAGCGCGCCTTCTCCGAAAAAGCAGACCGCAACGCGATCCGTGCCGAGATTCTTAGCCGCAAAAGCCGCGCCGGTCGCGATGCCTACGCTGCCGCCGACGATTGCGTTGGCGCCGAGGTTGCCGGTGGCAGGATCGGCAATGTGCATGGATCCGCCCTTGCCGCGGCAATAACCGGCTTCTTTTCCCAGCAACTCGGCGAACATACGGTCGGGTGATGCGCCCTTGGCCAGGCAGTGTCCGTGGCCACGATGCGTGCTGGTGATGTAGTCATCGATGCGCAGGGCTTCGCAGATTCCCACCGCCACGGCTTCTTCCCCGCTATAAAGATGAGCGAGTCCCGGCATGAGGGCACGCGTGTAGACCTCATTCACCTGCTCTTCGAACAAGCGAATGCTCACCATCTGGCGATAGGCGTGGAGCCACTTGTCTTTTTCGGTTGAGGCGCCGTGAGAAGTCTCGGACCCGGAGGTAGCAGTTGTCATACGTTCTTACCTCCCTTTGTGACCGGTGTTGTCACCCCTGACATCGCGGCCAGCACGTCGAACATGCAGGCGAAATCGTACTTCGTCCAACCCATGCCGCGTGCAGCGGTCAGGATCTCGTTGCTCACGGCAGTGGACGGAAGCGGAACGTCAAGTTGGCGTCCCAAATCCATCGCCAGGACCATATCCTTCTGCATCATGTTGACGTCGAACCAGGCTTCTTCCGGCTGCTGCAGCACAAACGGGCCGCGGTACTGAATCATGGGCGATGCGACGGCGCTGTGAGTAAGCACATCAACCGCAGTTTCGCGCGCGATGCCGCTTTTCTCCGCCAATAACACACCTTCGGAAAAGGCGAGCATCTGCACCGCAAGACTCAGGTTGACCGCGATCTTCATGGAGAGCGCCAGACCGTTATCGCCAACATGAGTGACCTTCGGCCCGATATCGAGGAGCAGCGGTTTTACTTTCTCAAACGTTTCGCGGTGTCCGCCGACCATCACTGAAAGCTTGCCCTCCTGCAGCGTAATCACGCTTCCAGAAACGGGCGAGTCGACCATGTCGGCGCCCTTTTCGCGCACCCTTGCGGCCATTGCTCGGCTCACGCTGGGAGCCACCGTACTCATGTCGATGAAAGTCTTGCCCGCACTCAGCCCCGCCAGAAACCCATCCGGGCCTTCCGCGACGGCTTGGATGGCGGCAGAGTTCGTAACCATCGCGAAAATAAAATCAGAAGACTGGGCGACTTCACGGGGCGAATCCGCCCATTTCATTCCTTTTTCAACCAGCCACTGAGCCTTGGCACGTGTACGGTTGTATCCGGTCACGGTGTGACCCTTGCTGAGCAGCCGATTGACCATCTGGCTACCCATTACCCCGAGACCGATGAACCCGAGTTTCGCCATCCCCAACCTCCGGACTCTAATCCAAGCTCTTACCGAACCTGACCCGAACTCTACGAAGTGCCTTTTGGACCCGCCGGCGTATGTTTCCTGTGTGATGGAGACGGAACACCGCCGGGAGCCTTGGAGTCTTCGCGCACCTGCTCAAGATGAGAGCGCATCGCGCCCCGCGCCATCTCCGGGTCGCGGCGCTCGACCGCCTCCAGAATGCGCTTGTGATGGATTTGTCCCCGCTGCGGTCCGCCTTCCACGTTAAAGATTCTGATGCGCTGTTCCCGCAGCAATCCGACGATGGAGTCGATCAGGGAAAGAATGAGCGGATTCGCCACCGCCTCGGCCAGAGCGAGATGAAAATCGAGATCGGCTTCGATGTAGGCTTCCGGGTCTTTCTGTGCGCGATCCATGACCGCGACAGCTTCGCGCATGGCCACGACATCTTCTTCCTTCGCTCGCACCGCAGCCAGGGCAGCGATACCGGGCTCGAGAATCAGTCGGAGCTCAGCGAGATGTGGCGAGCCTTCCTGCTGCCCAACCTTCACCATGAGGTCGAAAGATTGGCGCGCTGCCTGCGAAGTTCCATCCGTGATAAAAGTTCCCCGGCCGGAGTAGGCTTCGACTAAACCCTTTTCGCGAAGTGTCTTGACCGCCTCGCGCACGGCAGTGCGGCTGACTCCGAGACGCTGCGCCAACTCACGTTCGGCAGGAAGCTGGTCCCCGGGTTTCAGAGTTCCGTTGAGAACGGACTCTTCGATCTGCTGCACAATCTGCTCGTACAGCCGCGAGGTTCGAACAACCTTGTACACAGGATTCACTCCCGCACGAGCCAGTTGGGGGGAACTGGCGGTCCGGCTACTATACCGCAGGTCCAATGACTGCGGCAGCGTTTCAGCGGTCTTCAACCCAGCAGCAAGCATAGGCGGTACTCAGGTATGGTGGTATGACCATAAACGTATCACTCCGCGCCCGCTGAAAGCAAGTCTTAGAATTTCGCCCCCTTTCTCAAGTATTTTGAAGGAGCACTAGATGAGACCGC
>Ga0074045_10000869_pt1 | contig 29621 bp, 24 predicted proteins | sample BogForMeECP23OM2_FD_94442 | JGI IMG/M metagenome (GOLD analysis project Ga0074045, IMG submission 94442) | Bog forest soil microbial communities from Calvert Island, British Columbia, Canada - Bog Forest MetaG ECP23OM2 | ecosystem: Environmental > Terrestrial > Soil > Wetlands ...
GGCATTCTATTTTTCACCACTCGCCGCAGGGGGCTCGTAACCAAGCGACATTCCCATGGCGTCGCGCACGCAGGTCATGGTGCCGGCTGCGACCTTGCGCGCCCGCGCGCTGCCAGCCTCAAGAATATCCCAAGCCAGCCTGGGATTTTCCTCGAATTTCTTGCGCCGTTCCTGCATTGGATTCAGCAACTGCACCAAGGCGTCGGCGGCCCAGCTTTTGCATTCGATGCAGCCGATGCCCGCCGAGCGGCAGCCCGCGTTCACTTTATCCATGGTAGCGCGATCGCTGAAAATTTTGTGCAGATCGCCGACCGGGCACACATCCGGATTCCCCGGGTCGGAGCGCCGCACTCGCGCCGGATCGGTCACCATCGTCTTCAATTTCTGGCGCATCACCGGCTCCGGATCGGTCAGCAAGATTGCGTTGCCGTACGACTTCGACATCTTGCGCCCATCGGTTCCAGGCAGCTTGGGCGAGCGCGTGAGCAGAGACTGCGGCTCGGGAAAAACATCTCCACCCTCTCCGTAAAAACCGTTGAAGCGGCGCGCGATCTCGCGCGTAAGCTCGACATGCGCCACCTGATCTTCTCCCACGGGAACCACGTCGGCTTTGTACATCAAAATGTCGGCCGCCTGAAGCACTGGATAACCCAGAAAACCGTACGTTCCCAGATCTTTATCCTTAATATTCTCGCGCTGCTCCTTGTAGGTGGGAACCCGCTCCAGCCAGCCCAGAGGCGTGATCATCGAAAGCAGCAGGTGCAACTCGGCGTGAGCCGGGACGTGCGATTGTATGAAGATTACGGACTTCTCCGGGTCGAGTCCCGCCGCCAGCCAGTCGAGCGCAACCTCCAGCGAGTTTTCTTTCACCCGCGAAGTGTCGGCATAGTCGGTGGTAAGCGCGTGCCAGTCGACCACGCAGAAGAAACATTCGTATTCATCCTGCATGCGCACCCAGTTGTCGAGCGCGCCCACGTAGTTTCCCAGGTGCAATTTGCCGGTCGAGCGCATGCCGCTGAGCACGCGTTTACGCAAGTTAGTGGAAGTTGTCATCCGTTTTCAGCGAGTCGCAGCAGGCGTCCGGGATACACAGCGCCCAAATTCGGTGGTTCCAGCATCATGCGAGAGTATTGTCGATACTAACATGCAGGGCGGGGATTTCGGAGTCCACCGACTCTCGATGCTTTATAATTCGCCCTCCACGATCGGCGTCTGATCGAAACTCATTTTCATGCCACATCTTGCCCGCAAGCTCCGCCTCACCGACTACTTCACACTTGGCTGGGGCACCATGGTCGGCGTCGGTTGGCTGGTGGTGATGGACGATTGGCTGCTGCGCGGCGGTTCGCTGGGCGCGTTGCTCGGCTTTGCCATTGGAGGGGCACTGCTGTTTCCCATCGGATGGGTCTATGGCCGACTGGTGGCCGCGATGCCCGACGCCGCAGGCGAGATTGCTTACACCGCGGCGGCTTTCACGCGGCCTGTAAGTTTCTCTACTGGCTGGATGATGATGCTCGCCTACTTTATTGTTTGCCCGTGGGAGGCGGTGGCCGTAGGCCGCATCGCCGGTTACATCTTGCCTGCGCTCGACTCGCACGAGATTTATCGCATTGCCGGGCGTCCGGTTTATCTTCCGCATTTAGTCATTGGTCTCGGCCTAACGGCGCTGATCACCACTCTAAACTACCGCGGCATCGGCCTCAGCGCGACCTTTCAGAACTGGACTTCGTTCGGCACGCTGGCCTTGTTTGTCGTCTTCGTAGCACTCGGAGTAAGCAAGGGGTCGCCGCACAACTTTCCGCCGCTGTTCACCCATGCGCCGCTGGTTTCGTTTCTGCTGGTGCTGCAGATTGTTCCTTATTTCATGACGGGGTTTGAATCGGTGGGCAAGGCCGCGGAAGAGTCCAGCCCTGAGTTTCGCGACTCCCAGTTTCTCAAAGCTATATGGATGGCTGTTCTGGTGGGCATTCTCTTTTATACGATCGTGGTTGCCGCGGTCGCATTCGTAGCTCCATGGCGCGAACTGACCGGAGAGAAGTTCATGACCGCAGTCGCCTTCCAGCGCGCGGTAGGATCGCGCTGGATCGTCAATGTGATTCTAGCCGCAGCCCTGCTGTCGTTGTTCAAGTGCTTTAACGGAAACTTCGTCGCTGCCAGCCGTCTGCTGTTTGCCTTGGGACGGCGCGGCCTGATCGATGTTGACGCCGGCCGGATCCATCCCCGCCATCAGACGCCTTCGGCAGCGGTTCTCTGCGTCGGGTTGGCAACGGCAGCGTGTATGCTGCTGGGGGATGCGATCCTGGTGCCGATCACCGAAGTTGGCTCGGTCGCTTGCGCCATCGGATGGGCCGCAACCTGCGCCGCGTATCTCTCTATGGGGCGGGCCGGCGCGCTGCCGGGACAGTCGAAGCTATCGGGAGTCGAATCGCTGGTAGCCGGCGTAGGATTGCTCGTAGCTATTGCAATGCTGCTGATGAAGGTTGTCCCCGCCATCCCCGGCCACTTCACCATGTACGAATGGCTGGCTCTGGGCGTCTGGGTCGCCCTCGGCGTGCTCGCGAGACGGCGCGTGCCCGTGCAGGTAGGCAGCGGGCCCCGGTAAGAAAGTTCAATTTCAACAAGGAAAAGGAAATCGATGAAGCGTCACCGGAATTTATTGCTTGTCGTTATTCTGAGCCTCGGCGCGGCCCAGTCGCTCCCGGCGCAATCGTCTGCGCCCGCTTTCGACTTCGTGATCACGAATGGCCACATCATCGATGGCACGGGCTCCCCCTGGTACTCCGGCGATATCGGCATCCGTGATGGAAAAATTGCCGCCATCGGCCACCTGACCGCCGCTTCGCGCAAGCACACCATTGACGCGGCGGGCAAAGTGGTTGCGCCCGGTTTTATCGATATGCTCGGCCAATCCGAACTATCGATTCTTGTCGACCCGCGGCTGCCTTCGAAAATCTACCAGGGAATCACGACTGAGATTACCGGCGAAGGCGGTTCCGCAGCGCCGCTCAATGATGCGATCATTCAAGCCGATCGGCCCGGCTACGATCACTACCATATCAATCCCGACTGGCGCACCTTCCGCCAGTATTTCGCACGACTGGAAAAGCAGGGCATGGGGATCAACCTGGCAAGCTATGTCGGCGCCACGCAGGTGCGCCGCATGATTCTGGGTGAGGACGATAAGCAGCCCACGCCCGAACAACTCGAGCGCATGAAAGCTTTGGTGCGCGACGCCATGAAAGATGGCGCGAGCGGGGTTTCCAGCGCGCTCGAATACGCTCCCGCGCCTTACGCTAAGACTGATGAGTTGATCGCGCTCGCGGCCGAAGGCGGTAAGTTCGGAGGAATCTATTCCACCCACATGCGCAACGAAAGCGACTCCGTGCTTGAGGCTATCGACGAAGCCCTGCGCATCGGGCGCGAAGCGCAGGTTCCGGTTGAGATATGGCACATCAAAGTCGCGGGGAAGAAAAACTGGGGACGCATGCCCGAGGTCGTGGCCAAGATCGACGCCGCGCGCGCCGCCGGCGCGGACGTGACCGCCGATACCTACGCCTACACGGCCTGGTTCAACGATTTTTCAGCCTTCATTCCACCCTGGGCTCACGACGGCGGCACCACAAAATTGGTCGAGCGCCTGAAAGATCCCGTTACTCGCGAGCGCATCCGCAAAGACATGCTCACGCCCTCGAAAGACTGGGACAACGAGTGGGACGAGATTCCGGAGCCGAATGCGATCATGATCGGCGTCGTGCAGAATCCCACCATGCTTCCGCTACAGGGCAAGCGCCTCTCCGAGATCGCAAAACTCTGGAACAAAGATCCCATGGACGCTCTCTTCGATTTTCTGATTGAAGATCCCAGCGCGGGTGTCGCCGTTTTCGGCATGTCGCAAGCCGATGTGACCCTGGCGCTGCAGCAGCCCTGGGTTGCCATCGACAACGATTCTTCCGGAACTTCGCCCGAGGGCATTCTGGGGCAGGAGCACCCGCATCCCCGCGCCTACGGAACCTTTCCCCGCATCCTGCGCAAGTATGTTCGCGAAGACAAAGCCTTAACGTTGGAGGACGCGATCCGAAAATTTTCCGCGCTGCCCGCGCAGCGCCTGCGACTGACTGATCGCGGCGTGCTCAAGGCCGGGATGTGGGCCGATGTCGTCATCTTCGATCCTGCAACCGTCCGCGATCTGGCCACGTTCGACAACCCGAACCAGCTTTCCGAGGGCATGGAGTACGTTCTTGTGAATGGGGTGGCCGTGATCGAACAAGGGAAAATGACTGGAGCGCTTCCCGGGAAAGTTTTGCGCGGCGCGGGATATGTTCCGTAATCTGCTATCGCTAAGGCTTCAATTGCGCTTGGGTCTCCGGTGCCGGAGTGACTGCCACATGCGGCTCCGCAACCGTACCGGTGATGCTATACACCAGCGGCCCCCCGCCTGCCGTTTTCGCCTCGGTACGTCGGGTGAGTTTGAGATCAAGCGTCCGGCCCAACGACGCGGTCCCGTCGACCTCGTAATCACCGGCAGGGGAAACCAGCATTCCGTCTTCCATTTCGATCTTCCCACCGTGCAGGCGTGCATGACCCTGCCAGCGGACAATGCGCAGCGGTCCGTCATCGTTCGCGAGCGTGATGTGCGACAAAACGCCGTCGTGCAGCTGGAACTGCAATCCACCTTCGGCCGATTGCCAGAAGCCCCCGGAGTTCGCGAGCGACGCCTTGAACTGATAAGTCCCGGCGGCTGTTCCCGAAATCCAGGGATCGTGCATCGCCTCGGCCAACTGCTCCAGCGAAATCCCCGCCAGAGTGCCGCTCCCTTTGTAAGCCGGAGGTCCCGCCGCAAAATCCATCTCCCAGTCGCCGCGATGCTTTCCACCAAGCAGATCGGCGCGAAGTTCCGACACATTCAGCTTCCCACGCTCCAGATCAAGGGATGCGGAAGCTTGGTCGGCAACAATGTTTCGAATCCGCAGGTGGCCGGCATTCACCTTTCCCGAAGCGCGCAAGCTCTGCAAAAATGATGGAGCCGCAGATTCCGTTGGAGCGAGGATCTGGTACCAGGAGCGTCGGCTGGGTGGCGGATTCAGCCAGGCATACAGGTCGCTGAGCGCAAGTTCTTCGGTACTTAGATTGAAGCGGACAAGGCAAGCGCCGGGGATTCCGCAGCCCCGCGGCAAGTCCACGGAGCCGGTCCATTGCGCATCGGCGGCGCGGGCATTTATTTTCTCCACCCGCACCTCTTCGGACAAAAGATGCAGTTCCGCCGATGAAACTTCGACCGCCCCGTTCACTCCCCGGATCGCGGCGCGCACATTGTGCAGTTGCACGGTGCCGGTGACTGCCGGCAAAGAAAATCCGGAATCGCTTGCGGATAATTTTTCCGCCCAGGTGCCGGCATAATGCAAATCGATCTGCGCTGCGCCTTCAACGTTGGCCTTGATGGCGGGCAAGCCTAGCAGAGTGGCGAGCCGCAAAGTGCGCGAAACCTCCGCATCGCCACGGATCATCATGCCGTATCCCGAACTGCTCACCCAGCCGCGCACCAGCGCGGGCGTCGTACGTCCCAGGAGCAAGGGAAAAGGTCCGTATTCGAGATTCACGCCCCCCGAAGGCGGCGAGAGGTCGTTGCCGAGCTCATCAATCGACCTCCTCGAAGGACGGGCGCCTCCATGGTCTGAAGTCAACACAAACGGTATGCTTTCGGAAGCAGCTTCAACTTTATTTCCGGCGGACTGTAGACGAAGTCCGGTAATCTCGCCGCGCCCCTGGAACTGGGTTCCCCGGGGCGATGATTCCTCCACCTTCAGAGCAAAATCACCTTGCACAATTCCCGAGGAGGCAAGGTCGACCGGCAGATTTTTCTTGGCACGTCGAGCCAGTTGGGCCACAGCGCTCATCGGCACGTTGTCCAGGTTTAATGCGAGATCTGCTTTGTGAACTCCGGGTGAGCCGGCCTCGCCGCGCAACATGATGATGCCGTCGCCCACCGGCGCTTGGCAGAGAATCTCATGCAGCATCGCGTCCGCCGAACTGTACCTGGCATCGCAATGAGCCGCAAGCCGCAGGCCTCCCGCGCTCGAAATATCGTAACGGTGAAACTCCTGAATCGAGGTATCCAGGGCTACCTGCATCGCCGCGGGGACGCCGCTGAGCGTCGCATCCAGGCTAACCTCGCCCCGCCAGCCTTTATCATCTCCCGATATCAGTTTCGTAAGCTGCCCCAGTTGCGCGTGGTTCCACTCCAAACTGAATTGCAGAGGAGTTTCGCGCAGGCTGCCGGCGCGCTGCCAGGTGCCGTTCAAGCGCAGCAAACCGGTGTCGCTTAAACTCATGTCCGTGCGCAGCGGCTCGGCTCGCAGCCGGACTCCCCAGGCGTTTTCCGACTCCTGCCACAAGGCGAAATCGGCATTGAGCAGCGCGAACGATTTTTTTTCCTGCCCCGCCTTGAAATTGATGCGACCTGAACCAGCCTCGATGTAGGGAAATCCAGGTCGCGCCTCCGACTTCGACTTCGCGGTGGGGGCCAGCGGTGTTCGCGCCGTGCGTTCGAGCAAGGACTCCCAGTTCCAGCGCCCATCGGCCCGGCGCACCAGATTCAGGCTGGGCTCGGTAAGCTCCAGACGGGCGATATCGAGCCGGCCGCGGAGCAGCGAGGTGAGCCGCACCACGGCTGTGACCTCCGGCGCGCGCAGCATGGGCTCGGCGCCGAAAGCGGGGTCTTCATAGATGACCAGATTTTCCAGATCGAAACCGGGACGTGGAAGGAAGCGAAGGTGGACCGTGCCGATATCCGCCGGACGCGCGACCGCGCGGCTGATCGAGTTGGTAATGCGGGTCTTGAGACGCGAAGCCCCAGGGCGCAGAAGGAACAGACCCAGCAGAATGAATACTGCCGCGGCCACAACCCGCCGCTTGGACGAAAAAAATTTCACCGCACCACTCGCAAGGTTCGCCGCCAGCGCGTTTCGTCGAAGAAGTGCAGTACCACATGCACCAGAAAACCGATGCGGTCCCCAACGTCGGTTTTGCGATACTGGTCGCTCGGAGTCTCGAACGACCAATAAATGAACATAGGACGGCCGATCACATTTTCTTGCGGAATGAAGCCCCAGTAGCGGCTGTCCAGGCTGACGTCGCGGTTGTCGCCCATTCCAAAATAATGGCCGGGCGGCACCACCAGGTCGTCCCCCTGAACGTGCGTGGGCAACTCCGGCTCCCAGCAGGGGTAAACGTTGGAGCTTTCCGAGGGCGGCACCGCGGGGAAGTTGTCGCGATAGGGATTCGGGTAGGAGTCCTGAGAGTGAATTACATACGGCTCCTCCAGCCGTTCTCCGTTGCGGTAAACCACCCCATTGCGTAGGTGGATGCGATCGCCGGGAACGCCCATGATGCGCTTGACCACATACAATCCGGGCTCGCACGGCGCTAGAAACACTACGATATCGCCGCGCTGCACCTGCCGGTAGGGAAGCAGCGGGCCCGCCCAGGAACTCTTGGGTGCGAACTGAATACGGTTCACGAACACGTGATCGCCGATCAGCAGCGTGTTTTCCATCGAACTCGAAGGGATCTCGAAGGCCTGCACCACGAAAGTGATGATGAACAATCCGGTCACCAGCACTGCGGCCAGCGATGAGAGGAACTCTACCGTGGTCTCTCGCGGCTTTTCTTCGACGTCATTCTTCGCCGTGCTATCTTTTTTTGCCAAGTTTATCGATCCATCCCGTTCTTGTTTTCGATCTCTTCCGGTTCCAGCCTCTGCGGCGAAATCTCGATTGACTCCTCAATTCACCAGCCGCAGGGTACGACTCCAACGTGTGGTCTGAAAGATGTGCGTCACCACGTAAGCAAAGTGGTACAGTTTACCACTTGCAGAAGCCGGGGCCGTCGGATCGGTCCCATCATCCTTTACCGACCAGTAAATCAGCAGAGGCCGCCCGATGATGTTGGCCTGCGGGACAAATCCCCAATAGCGGCTGTCGTAGCTGTCGTCCCGGTTATCCCCCATCACAAAATAATTTCCCTGGGGAACGATAAGTTGCCCATCTTCCACCAGCTTGCGCAACTGCACCCACCACTCCGGCGTAACCCCGGGGGCAATGTCGAGGCGGGGGAAATTATCGCGAAACAAGTCGTTTGCCGCCCGGCTGAAGTGGACGTAAGGTTCTTTCAGCAGCGTGCCGTTTACGAATACCTGTTTATTCACCAATCGCAAGCGGTCGCCAGGCACGCCAATCACGCGCTTCACAAAATGCTGCGCCGGGGTCACCGGGTAATGAAACACCACGATGTCACCGCGCCGCACCGGACGGTAAGGCATTACAGAATCGCCCGGGCTGCGGCCTCCATAGCAGAGTTTATTCACCAGCAAATAGTCGCCGATCAGCAAGGTATTCTCCATCGATGGGGATGGAATCTGAAACGCCTGCACGATGAAGGTGATTACAAATACCGCGATCACCACCGTCCCCAGCAGCGACTGCACCGAACCAATTACCTCGGCTCCCAAAGTTTCCGTGGGTCTTTGATCTGGGGAATTCATTCACTCAACTGATTCGGTCAGGTAATTTAGCGCCGCTTGCCGATCGATCCTTATTCGCTCGATTCTTATTCGTTCGCTTCTTATGGCTACTTGTCGGCGGCTCGCAATCCCCGCCCCGGCCGGACTCCCAGGGCTGGCCGTGCCGCCATGTACGACAATACCTGCCGAGCGGCATCCTGCTCCGCGGTCTTCTTGGTGGAACCCCGCGCGCGTCCTACAAATTCCGCTGGGCCTTCCTTGCTATTCAGACGGACTTCGACCGTAAAGGTTTTGCTGTGCTCCGGCCCCGTCTCTTCCACCAGCACATACGAGGGCTGCGGCAGGCCGAGTCCCTGCAAAGTTTCCTGCAGAGCCGATTTGAAATCGGTTACGGGCAAGGCGCCGCCCTGACGCGCCATGCGCTCCAGTTCGGGAGTCAGAATCTCCCGCAGAATAAATTCGTGGACCGGCTGCATTCCGCCGTCCAGGTAGATCGCAGCGAGAATCGCCTCCAGCGCATCCACCAGCAACGCCGTCTTGCTGCGCCCGCCGCTCTTTTCTTCGCCCCGGCCGAGCCGCAGATAGTGGCCCAACTCCAGTTGTTGTGCCACCCGGATGAGATGCCGCTCGCTCACCAGGTGAGCCCGAAGTTTGGAAAGCTCGCCCTCGCGAAATTGCGGGAAGCGCTGAAACAATTCCTCGCTGGTCACCAGCGCCAGAACGGCATCGCCCAGAAACTCCAGTTGCTCGTTGTCGTGGACCGTATACTTGCTCTCGCCGGCCTGCTGCGATTCCTGCTCCCTCGCCTGCGAACTGTGAGTGATCGCCTGCTCCAGCACCGCCCGGCGATGGAAGTGGTAGCCCAGGGCCGTTTCCAGCGCGGTGATTTCCCGTTCCTTCATGCTTGCGCCAGGCAGAACCGAAAGACCATTACCAAGGCGCCTTCCCCAGCGCGGCCTGTGCAGTGTGGTTTGACACAGTTCACTTCGCCGGCGGTGCGCCCCCGCCCGTCAGTTGCGTCAGTCGGTCCTTTTCCTTGCGGGCGGCGTCCCCGGCCGCCGTGCCTTCCTTCGTGAGATCAACCGCCTGGTTGGCGAATTTCAGCGCCTCGGGGTATTTGTTCTGCATATCCAGACTCACCGACAACCGGAAGACGGCTATGGGATCCACCTGCTGTGGGTAAGCGTCGATGGACTTTCTCAAATTCCCTTCCGCATCCGTCCACGACTTGGCGTTGAAGTCGATCGTCCCTAAAATCGCGTAGGCTTCGGAACGCAAAAACCCTTTGTAGGCGTTGAGTTGCTCCGGAGGATAACCCGCGGTAGGAATGTCGGTATCGACGGTTGCCAAAGAGCGCTGCGCATCCTTCCTGGCTTCAGCCAGACGCTGGTCTTTATCGAGATCGGTCTCACGCGTCCGCTCCGCCAACACCTGCGCTACGCCCAGCAGAGCTTCGGGATCGTCGGGATCGTAAGTCAAGACCTTCTGCGCGATCTCCATCATCTTGTCGGCGTTGTTGTTTTGCTGGTAGGTATGCATCACCGTTTTGTAGAGCAGGGGACGCAACTCGCTGTCGGGAAACTTCGTGGCAAAGTCGGCCGCAGCCTTCTCCTGAGCCGCCGGATCGGTCAACGCCGAGGCCGCTTTGTACGCGTCGAACTCCGGTTGCGTTTTGGCCTGCGGCGGACGTTTTCCCGCCGGCGCCGCCGCTGCTTGACCTGCCGGTGCGGTTTGAGTCGCAGCTTTATCCGTGTTCTGCGCCAAACCCCACGTCGATATCCCCAGCATCGCGATAATGATCGCTGCTCGTTTCATGCGTTCTCCTTAGAATCTCGTAATTGGGTAATTTCGTAATCGGGTAATTTAAGAAGTCTTTGCCTGGAACAAAATTGCCAAATTGCCCGATTACAACATTCCAATTCCCGATAGCATTGTAACCGTACCCGCATTGTAACCGCCGCGAGCGTGTTATTGCGGCTTGGCCGGAGGCTCGTAGGCCCGTTCCAGACCTCGTTCCGCGGCCGCCTTGATCTCGGGCAACCCTCCTGCGGTGTTCAAGGCTGCCCGGTATTCCTCGATCGCCGCGGCCCGGTCTTCTTTCATATCGAGGATTCTGCCCAGGTACACGTGCGACCAGCCCAGCACTTTGGGATCCTTCGTAGATTCAATCGCCTTCTCGAAATTATCCTGCGCGCCGTCCCGGTTCTTGTTGGCGACAGCCACCTGCGCCAGGATGAACAGAGCCCGGCCCTGATCTCCGATCTTCTTATCCAAAGCCTGCTGCGCCAGTTCCTGCGCCCCCTTGGCATCGCCCGCGGCCAGCCGCTTCTCGGCTGTTACCAGCATTCTGTGCTCTTCCGGATGCGACCACTGCAGCAGTTCGGGCGAGGCGGCGCTGGCAAACTGAACCTCGGTCGCAGCCCTTTCTTCTTTTTTCAGATCTACGCTGTCGATCATGGCGCCGTAGGTGGCCCGAATCCCCGCCGGATCTTTTTCAAAGGCCAGGATCGCATCGTAGAAGTAGTGGGTCAGAATGTAGCCCTGCTTTACCGCATCGTCGACGGCTTGCGTGCGCATTGCCTCGAGCGTCTGTTTGTTGCCGCTGGTGCGGATTTCGAGAGCCCGCACCAGGCACTCGGTGACCAACAGTGAGATATCCGTCTTGAAGCTTTCTTCCAGCGGCGCCCGCTTCACCGATTGCAGCAGCGGCTCCAGGCGCTTGATCGAAGTGTAGTGCTTGGCCGCCAGCGGATCCATTTCGTAGTGTAGAAACGTGTGACGAATCTCATCCATCTTGAGCGATGCCCTTACCGCTTCGGGCGAAGAGCCGCTCGGGGCGGGGAAGACCACTACGAAATAGTCAGCGCCGTAATTGCGCGCATCTGTCTCATTGGGCGAACCCATGAAGTCCAAGTAAATCGTGAACCTTCGCCCCAGATATTGCGACGAAGGCTGTTTCAAGTAGATCTCGGTATCGAACACCATCTTCGACAGCGGCTCGTGATAGCGCTGCATCAGAGCCGCGTAATCGCCGCGGTGCCGCTCCCAAATCCCGTGCAATCCTGCCTTCTCGTAGAACTTCTCCAGCAGGGCTCCGAGGGGCGCAATCGAGTAGGCATCGGGCGGCAACTCCTCTTCTTTCACCCGCGGCAGGAAATGCGGAGGACCATCCATATACAGCGCGAGAGAGAGATACGGAGACAGACTACGATTCGTATTCCGGTCAGGGGTCTCGATCTGATAGAACTCGCAAAGCGCGGTCAGGGCGGCTTGCCCCTCCTGCGATCCCCGGATATTTCTCTGCACCTCGGCCCGCACATTGAGGCGGGTTGCATCCGAGACGTTCAAATCCTGATCGTAGCCGCAGGAGTTGAGCGCGGTCAGCATGGAGAAAATCGTCTCATTGCTGTCGAGCGAGATTGGAGTCGAACGCTCTTCTCCGGCGCAGAGTGAAGCCAGCAGCCCCAACCAAGCCGCCGCCAGCCATGAACTTCGCACTCGCAAACTCAGGAAACCCTCCAGGATTCGTGCTCTGCCAACCGGAATACACTCAAGTGTAAGGAGTTCGGCGGAGAGGGTCAAACGCTGTAGATGGAACCACTGGCCAACGATTCGGAGGTGCACCGACTAGGTATACAATTGGCATCGTCTCGGAGGCTAGGTCGCTGAATTCTGGCCGGACTTTACTTATGGGTCGCTTTTGTTTGCTAACGGTTTTGCTGCTGGCGGCTCAAGTTCTTGCCTTCGCTCAAGACACTATCTCGGTGGACGCCACCTCGGCAATGCACGTGTGCAGCGACAAGTATCCGGCGTCTCTCGGCCCTTGCGCGAGCCCGCCGCGCGCTGTGAGCAAGGTAGGCCCAACGTATCCCGAAAAATCCCGTCAGGCGCGCAGCGAAGGTACCGTAGTTCTCGGCTTGATCGTGGGCAAAGATGGTGCAGCACACGACGTCCGCCTCATCAATGGGGTCGACGACGACATCAACCAGGCGGCAATCGCTGCAGTAAGCCATTGGACGTTCGAGCCAGCCACCTACGAAGGCAAGCCCGTGGCAGTAGAGATGAATGTCCAAGTGAATTTTCGCCTGGACGCGAATGCGTCGGCGGCGCCGGCAACCGCCAGCGGAGGCTCGCCGAACTTAGACCTTCGCAACTTGTACTCCGATGCCGAAGCCGCTTACAAGCGTGAGGACTATCAGACCGCTGCCAACCTTGCTCGGCGGATTATTGCTTTGTCCCCCCAGAGCGGCAGCGCATGGAACCTGCTGGGACTTTCTCTGCTTGACATGCATCAGCCCGACGCGGCCGCTACCGCGCTTGAGACCCAAATAAAGGTCGATTCTGGCAGTACCTTCGCATATAACAACCTGGGCCGCGTCTATTGGCGACAGCGCAGATACGAAGATGCCGAAGCGCAATTTCGAAAGCAAATCGTGATCAATCCCCGCGATCATTACGCGCACGGCAACCTGGGCATGATGCTACGCGACGAGAAGAAATGCTCCGACGCGATGCCCGAGCTGGAGAAGGCGCTGGAAATCACGCCGAACCATGCTGAGGTCTGGCTGGCCCGGGGCGAGTGCGATATCGATCTCGGCAACCGCATCAAGGGCCTGTCCGAGCTTGAGCAAGCCATCAGCGCTTCTTCCGCGCCCAACATCTGGAATAGTGCGGCTTACATTCTGGCGAAGCGTAACATCGAGCTCGAGCGCGCGGAAAAGTGGTCAGAAACGTCGCTTACCGTGGAGTCGGCGCGGCTGCGTGCCATTTCTCTCGAACACCTCACCATCGAGCAACTCAACTACGTCTACTGGATCTCCTCTTATTGGGACACACGAGGCTACATCTACTTCCTGCGCGGCGATAACAACAACGCACAGCCTTATCTCGAGGCCTCGTGGCCGTTGGAGCCGCATCCGGCGACGGGCGGCCATCTCGGCCAACTCTACGAGAAGATGGGGCGGCCAGCGGATGCAATCCGTCTGTATGCCATGGCGATTGCCGCCGCCGATCTGCCCAGCCGGGCGAAGGCCGACCCCGACGACGTCGCCGACGCGAAGCAAAGATTGACCAGTCTCGCCGGCCCCGCCGCCAATGTGGCCAGCCTGATCGCGCGGGGCAGAACCGATTTGGTCGCGATGAATGTCATCTCCTTCGCCAACCCTGGCAAGCTCAACGGCGATGCCGATTTCACCATCCGGATCGCCGCCGGTAATTCGGTGCAGGCTCGCCAGATCTCCGGCGATTCATCCCTGGCCAAGTTTTCTGATGCGCTGCAGGGAGCTAGGCTGTCGATAAGGATTCCATCTACCGCGCCCGTCGAAATCCCCTTGCGCGGATCGCTGAGTTGCCGCGCCCAGGAAAGCGAATGCCGCTTCGCCGTGCTCAGTCCTGAAGTGGCAGTGGACCTCGCCAGAAAAGAACAGGCGACCGATATCGCCTCCGTTGCTGAAACTCCTGCTGCCGATCCTCACGTCTACAACGATCCAAAGATGGGAATGCGCATTTCTCTGCCGGACGAGTGGAAGCTGATTCGGGAGGATCCCGGCTCGTTCAGCCAGCCTCACAATGTCATGTTCGGCAAGCTAGGATCGACGGCTATGTTTATGTTGACCCGCGAGCGCCTGGAAGGAACTCAGGAACTATATAAAAAAATGCTCGAGTCGGGTTTGTCCCGGCAGGCGGAGTTCAAACGGAACGGGGAACAGGCGGTCACCCGGGACGGCCTCCCCGGCACCCGTTGGAGCGCTACTTGGAATGCTAACGGAGGAATTGCTTATTCCGCCGTCATGGAATTTTTCACGGTGGGCGACGATCACTATAGGATGACGGCAGTCGCTCCTCATGAGATTTATGATCGCTACGCCGAGACCTTCGAGAACATGTTGCGCTCAGTTCAGTTTCCCATGCTGCGTGTCGACCCAAAACTGCAGGGAGAAGTAAAGGACGATAAGTAATCGAGTTCCACGCGCCTAAGTAAGAAGTCTCCAAAGCCGCCAGAGTGCGTCAGCGTACGGTGTCTGCTGTATTTTAAGGCGGATGGGTAGAGAGTAGTGTCGAAGTAGCTCCTTCTCGCAGTCATCGGCCCAACCCACAGTGTTGGTTACGAATGCGCAGGTGTCCATAATGGAATTGGAAACGTGCGGGGCTGGAACCAGGCGACTACATAAAGGACACAGTCAGGCCCGACTGGACGAGGTCTTCGGAGGTCTCTCAAGCGCGGAGCGGGCGGAATATGAGATCATGGTCGCGCGCATCAAGAAACTCGAACGCGAACTTTCCCTGGAAGCCCGAAAGCGACGCTTCTAACCTCGCACGCTGATCCTCGAGAACGACAGCACCGCCCGCGACGAGATGGGATGGCCCATCGACATGGCCGGACGGAACGTGGTAAAGATCAACATCCGCTTAACCTGCGGCAGAAGCTCCTGCGATTCTCCTGGATCGGAGAGAATCCTGTAGTCATCCACACGCCCGTGCGAGTCGACGTAGGCTTCGATCACCAGCGAGTCGGTATTCATCGAACTCAGGGTCGTTCCAAATACGCTCTGCTGCAATTCCGGCCCGGTATTCAGCATCAGGGGCACGTCTTCAACGCGGTTATTCGCCTGCAATTGTCCCGGCATCGCCAGGATCGCCGTGACCAGCCCGAAGATCAGCAAGGCGCAGGCCAGGCCCGCGGTCGCGGGCACCATGAATGCATTCACGGTATTTTCCAGCCGTACCCGCAAGCCCTCATAAGGACGCTGCGTCTCCGCTGCTTCGCGCGAGATGGCCAGGCGTAACTTCAGCCCCAGATCCGCCGGAACCTGCGGCCGTCCAAGGTTCGCCAGTAGTTGCTGGGTTTGCCGCAGAGAATTGTATTCCCGATTGCATGCCGGACATTGGTCCAGATGCCGGCACAAGGCCTGCATCTCCATTCCTGTGACCACCCCATCCAGATATGGCGAGAACAACCGCTCCGCCTCCGCGCACTTCAACTCCGCCGGATTCATGGCTGTGAGCTTCATGGCGTCACCTCAACCCTTCTGCCCCCTACAGAAGTCTGTGAATCCAAACTGACGTCCTCTTCTTCAGGCATGCTAAGCCCGAGTTCTCCGCCCACCTCGCGCACATACGGAGCCAGCCTGAGCTTCAGCGCCTGACGTCCGCGGGTCAATCTCGATTTCACCGTCCCTAGTGAAATCTGTAAAACCTCGGCGATCTCTTCGTACGACATCTCTTCGAGGTCCCGCAAGATCAACGTCGTGCGGTAAGGCTCCGGCACATGGCGCAATTCCGAGTCCACCCGCTGCTGTACTTCGCGATGCGCCATGGTGTCGAAAGGCGACTCCCGATGATCGGTCAGGGCGCTACACATGGCGCCATCCCCGTTGCTCAACCCATCCGACTCAACCGGTTCAATGGGAGTCTCCTGCGCCTTGTGCCGGAACCACCACCGCTTCCGGTTTGCCGCTTCATGCAGCGCGATGCGGTAGATCCAGGTCTTCAGGCTCGATTCCCCGTGAAAGTGCTTCATTCCACGGAAGACCTTCAGGAATACCTCCTGTGTAGTATCGGCCGCGTCGGCCGGATCGCTCACCATGCGGTACACAAGGCCGTACACGGGACGCTGAAATTCGCCAATCAGCCACGCATACGCGGCCTCCGACCCGGCTTTCAGTTCCGCGACAATGGTCGCTTCTTCCGCCCGAGCCCCGATCGCGCTGGCCAATTCTCCCAAGATGGTTGCTCCCGCCGGCACTCCACGCACTGCCTGCAGAGACGATTATAGGGTTTTCCGCAGCATCCCGAACCTAAAAATCGCTCTCCCTCTTTCAGGTCACAAAGGAGTCTTCTTAGCACAATAGACTCCGCGCAGTTTCTCTAAGTTCCCACGTGTAAGTGATTTATTTGCAATGGCGATCTGCTGATCAAGGGCGAGACCACTGCAAGAAAGGTCACTTCAGAAGGTTACTTGCGGGAACGTCCTGAGCTGGATTTCGGCTTATCGGTTTAAGCCGTGGTGGGACTTCCGGCGCTGCTGCGGATTCTCTCCAGAATCTGCTGCACCTCGCTCAGTAGCTTTCCTGATCCTTTGTCCAGCTCGAGAGCACCTTTTTCGAGAAAAGCAAAGGCGCCATCGTCCGCGAGGCGGGCGGCGTTTTTTTGCGACATTCCGGTCAGCACCACGACCGGAATCCAGCTTGTCGTCATGTCCTTCTTGAGAGCGCTGAGCACGTCCAGTCCAGTCATCTTGGGCAACAACATATCCAGCAGGATCAAGTCCGGCAGCCTCTCCCGCGCCACACGCAGAGCTTCCTCACCGTCGGCGGCGGAACTCACCTCGTATCCCGCCCGCGTCAGCGCGCGTTCCGTGGTTACTCGCAGGAACTTGCTGTCTTCCACCAGCAGTATCTTGGTCATCTGCGCTTTCTGAAACAAGGAATGAGCACGAAGGAGGATCGCGGCCCGTCCCGAGCGAACTCTGACAATGCCCCCAATGTTTATCGGCAAAACGGGAGGGCAGATCAGTACGCAACCGTATAAGTCCTGCACGACCGGGCCTAGGGCACGGTCTCGGCAAATAAGTGCGGGTTAAGAAATGGTGCCGGCAAGCGCCCGTTCCGGCGTTTGCAGATGGAACAGGCGCTGCAAGACAGTGGTCATCTGCTCCTGTTCCATTTTTTCTGGAGTTTCTTTCAGCTCTCGGGCCAGGGACCCCGCAATTCTCTGTGTTATCCGGGACATCACCGCATCCAGCATCTCGTCCTGGTCCTTGGAGAACGGTCCGTTCTCCTTTCGAAAAGCATCCAGCTCTTGCCGGCAAATCTCGTCCAGGCGCAGGCGCAGCGCCACGATCGTGGGCACCACGCGCTCTGCCATCAGCTTGCGGCGGAAGCCCAGCGCCTCGTGCTGCAGAATCTTCTGCGCGGCCTCGGCAGCAGTTTCGCGCTCCCCTGCATTGTGCTCCACCACATTTTGCAGATCGTCAAGGTCGTAGAGGAAAACCCCCTTCACGTCGCGTACGCTCGCTTCGATGTCGCGGGGCAGGGCAATATCGACGATCACCAGGGGTTTATTTTCGCGTCCCCGCATCAGCAGTTCGGCTTCCTCGCGGCTCAGAATCGTATGCGGACATGAGGTCGAGCTGATGATAATGTCGGCCTCGGTCATGTGCTGCCAGCGGCGCTCAAACGGCACAGCTACTCCACCCAGCTTCGCGGCCAGCTCCGTCGCGTGCTCCAGCGTGCGGTTGATCACGCACACGGAGTTGGCGCCGTGGTTTAGTAGCCCCCGCGCTGAGAGTTCGCTCATCTTGCCGGCGCCGAAAAGCAGCACTTTTCTGTTTTCGAGTGCCCCGAAGATCCGCTGTGCCAGCTCTACGGCGGCATAGGGAATCGAAACCGCCGCCTGGCCGATCGCAGTCTCGTTTCGCACCCGCTTTGAAACTGTAAGGGCCTTCTGCATCACCGCATCCAGGAAGCGGCCTGTGGTCCCCACCTTCTGTGCCAGCTGCCACGCCTGTTTCACTTGCGACACCACTTGCGGTTCGCCCACCATCATCGAATCCAGGCTGGAGGCGACTCGAAAAATATGCAACAGCGCCGCTTCATCCAGCAGGCGGTAAAAGTGATTCCACTCGGAGAGCATCAGCCCAAATTCGGTCCCCAGCAGCCGCATCACCGAGTTCGCCGCCAACGTAACATCTTCCGCCCAGAGCAGAAACTCGGTGCGATTGCAGGTTGCCAGCACGATGACTTCCTCGATGCCTTCCGCCCGGGACAGTTGCAGCAGGATCTCGTAACGCCGCGCTTCGCTGATCCAGAACCGCTCCCGCACCTCCACCGGGGCGGTGCGGAAATTCAGGCCAATGACCATCAATGTAGGTTCCACTGATTCAACTCCTCGCTACTCAGTGCTGGAAAAGCATCCGGCAGGCCAAACCCGGCTTTTCCGGCAGTCGAAGACTGCCCTTTATTTTCATGCACTTAGGATCGTCGAATATTGAAACAGCTCGGTCCAGGAGAAAGGGGCTGAGGAGTCTCACCCTCGATTGGAGTGAATTCCCCCTCCGTTTTCGGCCGCTTCAACTTCCGCGAAGCGATACGGAGTCAGCCACCTTGTTTCGGATTTGCCACAGCGCAATAACGCCAAGCACCATCAGATTGGGGAAAAGTTGGGAAGGGCCGCGAGTTGGCTTGCTGCTTGTGCCATCTGAATGTCCTAACACACGATTCCCGCCGCCACAGCCGCGTCGGGGGAATCTGACTTCCTGGCCTCATCGGGCTTGGCAGCAACGATCTTCGTCTTCGGTTCGTAGACGCAGAATGGTTCTTCGTCGAGATAGTCGCCAGTGGCCGCGTAAGCTCGCGCCCGGCATCCCATGCAAACGTTGCGAAATTCGCAGCAGCCACACTTGCCTTTCAGGTTGTCGACGTCGCGCAGTTGATTGAAGACGACCGAGTTTTCCCAGATGTCGGCAAATGGCTGCTTTCTTAGATCTCCCGCCAGGGCGGGCAGATATCCGCAGGGAAACACTTCGCCCTGATTGGAGATGAAGCACACGGCGGTACCGGCGAGACATCCCTTCGTCATGGCATTCATGTCGGAGGCGTGAGCTCCCGGATGTCCAACAGCCTGGCCGATGCCTCGTGGCTTGAGTTCGATACCGGTCGATCCAGGCATGGTCATCTCGGTGGGGCTGATGTCCGCGGAGCCTCCGAGCGGACCACGGCTCGGCGATGTCGACGCCGGGGGAAGATGTTGCTCGGCAGCCTGAGCGGCCGCCGCCGCAGAACGGTGGTCTGCCGCCCGCCGTTGCCGCACTACGCGGAAATAATGAGGGGCGCAGGTTGCCTTCATCTCGATCCCGCCTTCGAGCGAGCGATCATAGAACCAATTCAACATGCGCTCATATTCTTCCGGAGGGACCATCTGCTCGCTGGCGATATCGACTCCGCAGCCGACTGGCACAAGGAGAAACGTGTGCAGTGCGTCGGCGCCGACCGAGCGGGCCAGATTCAACACATCCGGAAGCTGATGCGCGTTGTGGCGGGCGATCGTGGTGTTGATCTGCACCGACATGCCGAGTTCTTTCAGGTAGAGGAAGCCGGTAATGGCGGCGTCGAAGGCTCCAGGAATACCGCGGAAGGTGTCGTGCGTGGCCGCATCGGCGCCGTCGAGGCTAATGGCGACGCGCTTCACGCCGCTGTCGACGATTTTCTGCGCCACCTGCCTGGTCACGAGCGTGCCGTTGGTGGCCAGTGCCACCCGGAGGCCCTTGTCCGTGCCGTAGCGCGTCAGTTCGAAAATGTCGGAGCGAAAGAGCGGCTCGCCGCCGCTTAACACGAGGATAGGCGAAGAGACCGCGGCGATCTGATCGATGATATTGCACGCGGTTTGGGTCGAGAGGTCGGATGGAGAACTTAACTCCGTGGCGCTGGCCCGGCAGTGAATGCAGCGCAGATTGCAGCCCTTGGTCAGCTCCCAGAAGATCAAGCGCGGCTTGTTCTGGTTTGCCTTTGAGTGTTCGCGATCGGGGTGCGGTTGACTTGCCGGCTGCTCGTTTCCGTGTGAGATTGAAGTAAGCATTTGTGATTGCCTCCCCACAGATATCTAAGAGGTATCCCCAGCTACGCAGTCACGATAAAGGACGTGTAATGTTTCGGCGGTGACTGATGTCACCGGAAAATGTGATTGGAGTCACGGGGAGAAGACTCGTGAAGCGGGCATTCCGCTCCACGTTATACGTGCATCTGCCTCTCAGCGCAGCGGGTGGAGACACCCGCTGGACAGCCGCCGAGACGGCGGCGCTACTTTACTGGGGCGACGTCGTAATTGGCTTCGTAATTGGCCTTCAACCGCTAATTGTGGTTGGCGATGCCTCTTAGCGCTGCCGTGTTGCGAATTACGAGCGTTGAGCCCTTGGTCTGCACGATCTGCTGCTTCTTCATCTCGGCAAACAGGCGGGTTACCGTCTCCCGAGAGGTTCCGATCATCTGAGCGATTTCTTCGTGGGTTAGTTTGAGCCTTAGGCGCGGCTCAGCCTTGGAGGCTTCGCCGTTCTTCGAACTCCACTCGAGCAGCAGCGTTGCCAGTTTCTCGGCGGCGGAGTGCGATAGTCCCAGGGCGCGCACTTCTTTGCAGGCGTTGTGATATTTGGCGCTTAACTGCTCGGCGACTTTGAAGCAGGCCGCCGCATCATCTTTCAAAAAACGCAAAAAGTCGTCGCGCTTGACGAAATTTACCTGGCAGGGGTCGATTGTCTCTGCCGTTACTTCATACGGTTTCCCCGAGATGGTTGCGCTTAGCCCCAGCACCTCGCCGGGTTCGGCGAGCTTCACAATCATGGTTCGGCCGCTGGGAGAGTTGATGGAAAGCTTGACCGTGCCTTTGCAAAGCACAAAGATGCCGCGCGGAATCTGTCCTTCCACGAACAGCACCGCCCCCTGGGGATAGGCGCTGGCAAATTTAATGCTTTCAAAGGTCCGCAGCGCGGTGGGAGAAAGATCGCAGAAGATGCGATCAGCCCGCAACTTGCAAGTTATACAGCTTTCGACAATCTCCAGACCATATGGCGAGAGCATGAACCAGCCTCCTCTTGCAAACTTCTCGAACAACTTCACACCCAGCCCGGATTGCCCGCTCTGGACGCAGCTCACGGGCCGGTGGAACGAATCCGGTCTGACGCCAGTGTCGGGCTGCGAGGAGCGCTTGGCTGTGCTGTGTGATACATGCAATTGTGATGTTCCTCACAGGCTGAACGTGACGCTGCCCGTGCCGGGATGAAGCATCACCAATCTAGCGACGAATTCCGATGATTCCTGTGATACGGATCACATTCGACTGTGACCAGTCTTGCAGCGCTTCACTATGGGCGTAGTCCACTCTTGAGACCGTCAAGCAGAAATCGAAACCGCACTCATAAGGCAGGCGATGATGAAACGCAAGTTCAAGACGATGGACGGAAACGAGGCGGTGGCCTATGTCGCCTACCGGGTGAACGAAGTAATCGCGATCTATCCCATCACTCCTTCTTCGAATATGGGCGAATGGGCCGATGAGTGGTCGTCGCAGGGCATCAGGAATATCTGGGGCACCGTGCCCCACGTGATGGAGATGCAAAGCGAAGGCGGGGCCGCCGGAGCGGTGCACGGCGCGCTCCAGACCGGTTCGCTGGCGACCACGTTCACCGCCTCGCAGGGATTACTGCTCATGATTCCGAACATGAATAAGATCGCGGGCGAGCTGACGGCTACGGCGTTTCACGTGTCTGCGCGTACCTTGGCCAGCCACGCGCTTTCAATTTTTGGCGATCATTCGGACGTAATGTCCTGCCGTATGACCGGGTTTGCCCTGCTCAGCTCGAATTCGGTGCAGGAGGCTATGGATTTCGCGCTCATCGCGCAAGCCTCGGCGCTCGAATCGCGGATTCCTTTCCTGCATTTCTTCGACGGCTTTCGTACCTCGCACGAAGTCAACAAGATCGAAATGCTCACCGAAGACGATATGCGCGCGCTCATTAACATGGATCGCGTCTTCGAGCATCGCGGGCGTGCACTCTCTCCCGATCATCCCGTGCTGCGCGGCACGGCGCAGAATCCCGACGTGTTCTTCCAGATGCGCGAGCGGGCAAATTCTTATTACGACGCGTGCCCGAAGATCGTGCAATCGGTCATGAACAAGTTCGCGGAGATCGTCGGCCGTAGCTATCATCTTCTTGATTATGTAGGCGCCCCCGATGCCGAGCGCGTGATCGTAGCGATGGGTTCCGGCGCCGAGGTGGCTCACGAAACCATCGCGCATCTCAATGCGCGAGGCGAGAAGCTAGGCCTGCTTAAAGTTCGTTTGTATCGTCCTTTCGCGGTTGAGGCTTTTCTGGCGGCCTTGCCATCCAGCGTCCGCAAGATTGCTGTGCTTGATCGCACCAAGGAATTGGGCGGGATTGGCGAACCGCTTTATGTCGATGTGGTGAACGCGCTTCATGAAGGCGCGAAGGCGGGCAAGGTTTCCCGCCAGACTCCCACGGTCGTCGGCGGACGCTACGGTCTTTCCTCGAAAGAATTTACCCCGGCCATGGTGAAGGCGGTCTACGACAACCTGAACGCAGATCAGCCCAAGGATCATTTCACCATCGGCATTCAGGACGATGTGACCCACACCAATCTGCCCTATGACGCCGGCTTCTCCACTGAACCGGAAAATGTTGTCCGGGCGATGTTCTACGGCCTGGGCGCCGATGGCACCGTCGGCGCAAATAAGAATTCGATCAAGATCATCGGCGAGAACACGGATAACTCCGCGCAGGGCTACTTCGTTTACGACTCGAAGAAGTCCGGCGCTGTGACGATTTCTCACCTCCGCTTCGGACCCGAGCCCTTTCGCTCGAGTTATTTGGTCTCGAGCGCGAATTTTGTGGCTTGCCACCAGTGGATTTTCCTCGAGCGCTACGACATGCTGAGTGCGCTGGTTCCGGGCGGAACGTTCCTGCTCAACAGTCCCTTCACCGCGGAAGAAGTCTGGGAGCATCTGCCCCGCGTGGTGCAGGAACAACTGATCTCGAAGCGAGCCAGGTTCTACGTGATCGACGCCTATCAAGTCGCGCGCGACACCGGCATGGGCAGCCGCATGAACACAATTCTCCAGGTCTGCTTCTTCGCCATCTCGAAGGTGTTGCCGGCCGATCAAGCCATCGAAGCTATTCGAGAATCCATTCGCCACACCTACGGCAAGAAGGGCGAAGAGATCGTGCAGAAGAACATGAAGGCCGTGGACGAAACCCTGGCCCACTTGTTCGAAGTGAAGCTCCCAGCCGAAGCCAGCAGCACGATCGAGATGCCGCCGCCGTTCTCGCCCTCAGCGACCGAATTCGAGCGCGATGTGCTGGGCATGATGTATGCCGGACGCGGCGAAGAGTTGCCAGTCAGCGTATTCCCGGTCGATGGCACCTTCCCCACCGGAACCGCGAAGTGGGAGAAGCGCAACCTGGCGCTCGAAATTCCTGCCTGGGATTCGAAGATCTGCATCCAGTGTGGAAAGTGTGCCATGGTGTGTCCACACTCGGTAATCCGAATCAAGGTCTACGACTCGAAGGAATTGCAGGGCGCTCCCGCGACGTTCAAATCCACGGCGACCCGCGATAAGGAATGGCAGGGTCTCAACTACACCATTCAAGTCGCCCCGGAAGATTGCACCGGTTGCGGTATTTGCGTGGAAATCTGTCCGGTGAAGAACAAGGCGGAGACGCGCCTCAAGGCCATCAACATGGTCCCGCAGCCTCCGCTGCGCGAACCGGAGCGGGACAACTGGAATTTCTTCCTCAACATTCCCGAGCTTGACCGCCGCAACATTAAGGTGGGAACGATTCGCCAGCAACAGATTCAGGAGCCGCTGTTTGAGTTCTCCGGCGCCTGCGCCGGCTGCGGCGAGACTCCCTATCTCAAGCTGATGTCGCAATTATTCGGGGACAGGGCCATCATTGCCAACGCCACGGGATGTTCCTCGATCTACGGCGGGAACCTGCCGACCACACCCTGGACGAAAAACTCCGCCGGCCGCGGCCCCGCGTGGTCGAACTCGCTGTTCGAAGACAACGCGGAGTTCGGCATGGGCTTCCGCCTTTCCATCGATAAGCAAACCGAATTCGCACAGGAGTTATTGCGGCGTCTGGCGGGGCCGATCGGTGAAGATCTGGCGAGTGCAATCCTCAACTCTCCGCAGAATGACGAAGCCGAGATCTATGAGCAGCGCCAGCGCGTAGACCTGCTCAAGGAAAAGCTGCAAGGTTCGGACTCACTCGAGGCGAAGCAACTTCTATCCGTTGCCGACTTGCTGGTCAAGAAAAGCGTCTGGATCGTCGGCGGCGACGGCTGGGCTTATGACATCGGCTATGGCGGCCTCGATCACGTGCTGGCGAGCGGACGCAACGTTAACGTGCTGGTGCTCGATACCGAGGTCTACTCCAACACCGGGGGCCAGGCCTCGAAAGCCACGCCGCGCGGCGCAGTCGCGAAATTCGCCGCCGGCGGCAAGCCCGGCCCAAAGAAAGATCTCGGACTGATCGCCATGAGCTACGGCAACATTTACGTGGCGAGCGTAGCCATGGGCGCTAAAGACGAGCACACGCTGAAAGCCTTTCTCGAAGCCGAGGCGTACAAGGGGCCGAGTCTCATCCTGGCTTACTCGCACTGCATCGCTCACGGCATCGATATGACCACGGGCATGTCGAATCAGAAAGCGGCGGTCGATTCCGGACAGTGGCTGCTTTATCGCTACAACCCGGAGCGTGCCGCTCAGGGCGAGAATCCCCTGATTTTGGATTCCCGCACTCCCACCCGCAGAGTAGCCGATTACATGCAGATGGAAACGCGCTTCAAGATGCTCACCAAGAGCCGGCCGGAAGATGCCAAGCATCTTTGGGAGCAGGCGCAAGACGACGCCATGACGCGCTTTCATCTCTATGAATACCTGGCCCAGCGCAAGGGCAGCAAAGAGCCGGTTAAGACCGGGTAAAGATTTATTAGAAAGGTGGACACGGTAAGCCGCGTTCCTTGATAGAAAACAATGATAGAAAACAATAATTTTCGTACGGCTCGGCGGGATTCTTAACGACTTCCGCCCTTTCGGGAGAGATCATGATCGACCTTACTACCTCTTATCTGGGTTTGCCGCTTCGCACGCCTCTGGTTGCTTCCGCCTCGCCCTTGTCGCAAGAGATTGACGGCATCCGCCGCCTTGAAGATGCGGGCGCATCGGCGATTGTTTTGTTTTCTCTATTCGAAGAGCAGTTGCGTCAGGAAAGTCTCGAGCTCGAATATCATCTGGCCGAGGGAATCGACAGCTTTGCCGAGGCGGCCAGTTTTTTCCCCCAGCCCGATGAGTTCCGCTTAGGCCCCGAGGGATATCTGGAGCATATCCGTCGCGCCAAGCAGGCCGTCGCGGTTCCTCTCATCGCCAGCCTCAACGGATCCACTCTCGGTGGCTGGGGTCACTACGCCAAACAAATCGAGCAAGCCGGAGCCGATGCCATCGAATGCAACATCTACTTCATTCCGACCGATCCCGGCCTCTCCAGTTCCGATATCGAAAAAACCTACATCGATATTCTGCGGGAGGTAAAAATATCGGTACGCATTCCGGTAGCGGTAAAGGTTAGCCCGTTTTTCAGCAACATGGCGAACATGGCGAAGCGCTTCGACCAGGCCGGCGCGAACGGCCTTGTGCTCTTCAATCGCTTCTACCAACCGGATATCAACCTCGATGAACTCGAAATCCAGCCCAACGTTCTGCTCAGCACACCGCAAGCCCTGCGGCTTCCGCTGACCTGGATCGGCATTCTCTTCGGCCGGGTTCGCGCCAGCTTGGCCGCGACCAGCGGCGTCCACGGTCCCGAAGACGTAATTAAGCTGCTGATGGTGGGCGCCGACGTTACCATGCTCTGTTCCACCCTCCTCCGCAACGGTATTAGCCATCTGCAGCACATCGAGGCGGGCGTGTTGGAGTGGATGGAAAAGCGCGAATACGAATCGGTCCAACAGATGAAGGGCAGCATGAGCCAGGTTCGCTGTCCGAATCCCTCGGCCTTCGAGCGCGCCCAGTACATGAAGGCGGTCAAGAGCATTTCACACGTGAAGCTCACGGCTCGCGAAGCCTGGAGAGTTCTCGGGTCGGACTAAATCACTTTTGACGAAGATAGATTCGCTGAGACCACTCGCGGCGCCGGCAGGCTGTTTGACGAAACTCATCTCGGAGGGTGAGCGCCCTCACAGCGCATCCGGAGTGGAAGAGTCATATTCTCCAGAGTTCGCAGGCACCGCCATCACTTCCTTCGTTTTTGCCTTCGTTCCTTGTCGATTCTTTCCTATTTCTCCTGCAAGGTTTCAATGTAGTGGGTCAGGTTCGCTACCCGCTGCTCGACTTCGCTGTCGTGTCCGTGGCTCATACCCCAGAACAGAGGTCCCCATACCGGCATGTCCTTGGATCCGTGCGCCGGAAGATCAGCGGTTCCGCGGATGGCGGAGTTTACTTTCATGGATGGATATTTCCCCCCGTTGTTCTTGCTCAGGAGGGCAAGATTCGCAGGGGGCACCTTCAGGGCGCTGGCGGCCGGACCTTCGCCTTTGCCATCCGTGCCATGGCACACCGCGCAGTAGGCCGTGAACATCTCCTTGCCGGAGGCGGGCGATGTGGTCTTCATGGTTGTGTGTTGGATGGTTTTCTCGCTTGGACTCGGGGTTTGATCCTGCGCCGCAACCGGGCAGGTGAATGCCGTCAGCGCAAGAATTGTCAAAATCAGTTTAATCGCAGACATTGTGCTTCTCCTTGGACGACTCAATTAACTGAGACTGTTCAACTCAACTCTGCCATCCCCAAGCGACGCTAATTTTGTTCGCTGGCGGGACGCGAAAGCTAAGCCGCGTTCCCTCTCAAGTTATTCATAGTCCGCAACCTTTCCTCTGGCTGTGATCCAAGGCACAATCAGCTGTGTCATAGGAGGTCGATGTGTTTCTAAACGGGAGTGTAGTGCTCAGGAGCAGTGCTGCATTCTTCAGCTTTGCTGTTGCGATCTTCATCGTTATACCGATCAGGCCGTAAGTGAATGATTGCAGGCTCTTCCTCGTCCCGACCTATTTCGAACCGGTGAAACGCGGACTTTCTGTGTTGCACTTTCTATCAGAGGTCTATTGCCAACCTAAGCGCGAAGGGCGCGCTGGCTGGGCGTTTCTTCCAAACGATCTACCTGATTGCGAGAGAGATAGCAGCAAGCCGCAAGTTCATTTTTGAATTCCTCCCGGCTTGGCAGAAGGATTGCCTTTAGCAGAATGTGAGCGGCGCGCAGAAACAACAGACGGCCGTCCACGAGGTGACTTATGACAGTCCTACTGGTTCTCTTCACATTCGTAACTTTCTTATTGATCGACCATTTCCGCAGCCGCCTCTCCGTGGTCCAACCTGCTCTGGAAGTTGCGGCGGCCAAGCCCAAGGCGGCTGCAGAAGTCGCAGCCCCAAGATTGAAGCCTGCGCTGGTCGGCGGCTTTGAGGTGCCGGAGAATCTGCGCTACCATCCCGGCCACACCTGGGCGTTGAGCGAGAGCCCCAGCCTGGTGCGGGTTGGTCTGGATGATTTTGCCTCGAAGCTGACCGGCAAGGTAGAGAGCATCACGCTCCCGTTGCGTGGCCAGTGGATTCGGCAAGGCCAGAAGATTTGCACACTCTATCGCGATGATGCTGCCGTTGACATGGTTTCGCCCATCGAGGGCACCATCTCCGACATCAACCAGGCGCTGGCGGCCGATCCGAAGCTCGCACTCCGCGATCCTTACGGCGAAGGCTGGCTGGTAACGGTACAGGCGCCCGACGCGAAGACGAGCTTTCGCAATCTGCTGGGCGGTGCGATGGCCCGCCGGTGGACCGAAGAATCCGCAAGCCGCCTGCAACGTCGCATGCCGATGGCAGTCGCCGGAGCATATGCCCAGGATGGCGGCGCGGCCGTGGACAACCTCGGGGTTCAGATTCCGCCGAAGGAGTGGCTGCCCATCGCGAAAGAGTTCTTCCTGTCCTAAGCCCTCGCGGCCTCGAAAAGGGGACCGCAGTAAAAGCCAGCCGCCCGGATCCCAGGCTGAAACAGCCAGGATACCGGGCGGCCCGGAGTCTATTGCGAGTACAAACCGTAGTGGGTTAGTGGGTCAATTTGACCCACCACCCAGCGGTGCCAAGTCTGAGAACCAGCTAAACGATGCGATGCTTTCGGTGGTGCCCCGCGATACCATATGATCGAATGTTAGCTCTGTCCGAGAGAGTCGGAGCGGGCTATGAGCTCGGTTGTTTGAAGCCGCACTTTGGGAGGATTCGATGGACAGCAGGGATTTTGATGAATTCGTCAAACATCAACAGCAAGGTGCAGCCGTGGCAGTTTCCGTCGATTGGGATAAGCAGCGCGACGAATGGCTAGCCCGCCTGAACGCCTTGTACGCGCGGGTGGAATCCCTGTTAGATAAGTACCTATCTTCTGGGCAGATTCAGTTCAAATATAAAATCGTCGAACTCACCGAAGAATACATCGGCTCATACTCTGCTACCCAGATGACCCTCTGGATTGGACGCAAAGAAGTTCTTCTTGTGCCGATCGGAACTCTACTTATCGGTGCAAAAGGGCGTGTTGATGTTATCGGCCCCGCTGGCCGAGCTGAAATCCTCTTGGTTGATAAAAGGGCAGCCGGACCCGCATCCTTAATCCACGTTTCGGTCGGCATCGGCGGAAAATTGCCGACGCCGCCAAGTGAATCGCCGGAAGCGATTGAGTGGGAGTGGAAGGTAGTCACGCGCCCGCCAGAAAGGAGATTTGTTGAGATTACTCAGGAAAGTCTCTTCCAGTTAATTATGGAAGTAGCCAATGGCTAGTATGGCATTAGACGATATCGCCGAGTACCACAACGACGTGGTTGCCTCGCTGAAGTTATATTTTAGTTTCGGTCGTCGGCCCGATGAAGTCGCAGTCGAACTCACTGACCGCCTAGAAGAGACTGACCTAAGATCGTCATTTGTGGTCTTGGCTCGCCTGGAAGCAGCCTTCCGGATCGACTATGAGTACCGTTGTCAGAAAAGAATGAAGGATGATCTCTCTAGGGCCTTTCGGGCGATCTATAAGTCCCGAAAGACAAGAGTCAGCTTGGAGGAAGACATTTTCGAAGCTTGGAGGAAAAATTCGACCGGGTCTAGCCGGCTAATTGGAGAATTGCGGGGTGCATTCAAGTTCCGGCACTGGCTTGCCCACGGAAAATACTGGAGGCCAAAGCTCGGACGGAAATGTGATTTTCCCTATGTCTATCTGCTGGCGGAGAACGTGTTGAGCGCTCTTCCACTTTGTGAACCAACTTGAGCCGTCAAGCGTGGACTTAACTTAGGATCTCCGCACCGGCTGCACCCGCATAGCAGGGGTGACCGCAGCACGGCAAACTTCACAGAGCGCGCTCTCCTTCAAATCGATCCACTCCACGGCGTGCGACGACGCCATCGCGCAACGATAATCGCCGCAGTGCGTCAGGTTCAAGGTGTGTCCTACTTCGTGAACCGCCTCTTTGATGATCCGCTGCCGGAGCAGTTCCGGATCTCGAGGCAGGCC
>Ga0074045_10000870_pt1 | contig 29614 bp, 26 predicted proteins | sample BogForMeECP23OM2_FD_94442 | JGI IMG/M metagenome (GOLD analysis project Ga0074045, IMG submission 94442) | Bog forest soil microbial communities from Calvert Island, British Columbia, Canada - Bog Forest MetaG ECP23OM2 | ecosystem: Environmental > Terrestrial > Soil > Wetlands ...
CCTTCTTTTGCTTCCTGCCAGTAGGGCAGGCCTGTATTGGTGGCGACAAAGACGTACCGTTCGTTTGCCTCATGGTAAGGCCTCGCGCACGAGACAATCAGTGCTACGGCAACAAAAACTAGAACCGCTAGTAAACTGGCCCCCTGTCTCCTCATGGAACTTCTCCTTTCGCACTGGATGTAATGTGCGAAGCGCTTGTTCGTTCCGTCAGAGAACTTTTGGTGCGTTACAGGGATGAGCGAGGGAAATTGGAACGAACAGGCGGGTCACCTCCACTTCTACTACTTCCTGATTCCAAGTGTACTCCTAAGCGGGCCATAGGGCTGCTGGAAGCCGCAGAAACCAGGAGCGCTGGCATGAAGGCCAGCGTTACAAAGGGAGCCCAAGACGGCGGCGTAAAGCCGCCGCTACAAGTGCGATTGGGCCGTTACGAAGAATGTTAGGTGGGGTGGATTTCGACGGCGCGAAGGACGAGGTCCTGAAGGGCGGCGATGAAGGCCGGGGAATCGCCTACGGCGGGCATCATGCGGAAGCGCTCGATGCCCCACTTTTTTGCGTCGGCGCGACCATCGATGTTGATTTCGTGGAGGGTTTCGATGTGTTCGGTGACGAAGGAAATGGGGACGACCATGGCTTCTTTTACGCCGTCGTGGCCCAGTTTTTCCAGCGTGCCGAGGAAGGAGGGTTCGAGCCATTTGGCCGGGCCGACTTTGCTTTGGTAGCAGAGTTGGTGAATCTTCGGCCAGTTGGGAAAGCGCCGCGCGCCTTGTTCGCACACGAGGCGAACGGTTTCGTTGATGTGCTTGGGATAGGGATCGCCCTTTTCGACGAGGCTCATGGGAAGGCCGTGGGCACTGAAGAGGAGATGAATCCGGGAGGCATCGGGAAATTGGCGAAGACACTTGCCGATGTTGGTGACGAGGGCTTGGATGTAGAGCGGATGATCGTAGAAATCTTCGATGGTGCGTTCGGGGAGGGTGTCGACCGGTTCACCATAGACACGGCGCCATTCTTTGAGGCTACTGAGAGTGGTGGCGTAGGAATAGTGAGGGTAAAGCGGGAGGAGGACAAGTTCATCGAGGGGGCCAGCGGATTTGAGTGCGGCGACGGCGTTTTCGGTGAGCGGCTTCCAGTAGCGCATGGCGGTGACAGCGACGGGATCGATGTAGGGCTCGAGGGCTTTGACGAGGCGGATGCGTTGGCGTTCGGTGAGAATGCCGATGGGAGAGCGGCGACCAATCATGGCGTAGCGTCCGGCGACGGGAGGAGTGCGTTTTTTGGCGATGTAGCGGGCGAGTGGCACGCGAATGAAATTGAGAGGACCGAGGGGGATGATGTCGGGGTCGAGGAAGAGATTGCGGAGAAACGGTTCGACGGTATCGAGGGAGTCGGGGCCGCCGAGTTGAAAGAGGACGATGCCGACGCGTTTTTTTGTGGCGCTGCTCACGGAGTAATCCTTTTCTTCGGGCGCGAAGGTTGCTTAAACAACTAAATCATTTCTTGCGGCACTAAGGCGCGTGCTCTCGCGAACGGTTAATGTCGAAACCCATCGAAGATTAAGAACGGCCCGCCTCGGAAGGCGGGCCCGACAAGAGCAAGAAGACCCAAGACCCACCCTCACAACACGAGGATGGGGCACCCGCGGAGCCACCAGTCGTTAGTCAACAGTTTACAGTAGAACGGTACGCGCACGATTCCCAGGCGATTCGAGCGGAGTGGGCTGAGCGGGCGGCCTCGGAAGGCCGTCCCTACAAGAGCAAGAAGACCCAAGACCCACCCTCACAAAACGAGGATGGGGCACCCGCGGAGCCACCAGTCGTTAGTCAACAGTTTACAGTAGAACGGTACGCGCACGATTGCGAGGCGATTCGAGCGGAGTGGGCTGAGCGGACGGCCTCGGAAGGCCGTCCCTACAAGAGCAAGAAGACCCAAGACCCACCCTCACAAAACGAGGATGGGGCACCCGGAGAATCCAAGAGAAAGGAACGGGTCGAAAGACCCGCGACCACATCGGCGTTACTTAGCGCGGGGCAATGCGTTTTTCAGGCGCTCGACTTCGGCGCGGAGGTCGTTGGTGCGCTTGGCGATGGAGACGTAGAAGAGAAAGAAGACGCCCCAGCCGATGAGGTAGGCGTAGAAGACGCTGTCGAGATTTTTCATTGGGCCTCCTGGGCAAATTCGAGCAAAAAGCAGATTCCTCAGGCCTGAAAGGCCTGAGCTACAGCTCGGAATGACAAATGCTTTGGTCTTACTGGGAAGTGAATGCGCGTGTGATTCGCAGGATCGGATCCCTCAGGGGCTGAAGCCCCAAGTGGCGAGACACTTTTCGGCACGGCTGAAGCCGTGCCCTCCTCAACGATGCGAGCCCAAGAGAAGAGGGATTCCTCACTCCGCGGACTCCGTTCGGAATGACGGGAGGTGCTTTTTTCCGCAGGCTGAGAAACCGGGCCCTGACGATCGGGAGAACCCCCTGAGCCAGCATGGATGCCGACCCTACCAGGTCCCGGATCAGTGGAAGCGCAATACTTCATTGGGCCTCCGCTTCACGTTGCAGGATGTCGACTTCGTTTTTCATTTTTTCGAGGATGTAGCGTTCGACGATCAGGAATGCGGCGAATACGTGCATGGCAAAAACGGAGAAGAAGAAGACGAGTTTCATGGTGTGCTCAAGACCGGAACCGGGACCGCCCATGATGACGGGAGAAGGATGTTGCGTGCGCCACCAGCGGATGGCGCCGAAGACCAGGGGCACGTCGAGGAAAGCGAAAATGCCGAAGAGCGAACTGAGCAAGGCGCGGCGATCGGGCTCTTCAATCAGGCTGCGGAGGAGGAGATAGGAAACATAAAGGAGCCAGAGAACGAAGGTGGAGGTGAGGCGCGCGTCCCAGGTCCACCAGATGCCCCAGACGGGATGGGCCCAGATGGGCCCGGTGATGAGCACGACGGTGGTGAGGACGAGGCCTACTTCGGCGGAGGAAACAGCGAGCCAATCGTATTTAGGGGCGCGTTTCCAGACGTAGAGAAGATTGGCGATGAAGCAGACGAGGAAGGCGTCCATACCCGCCCAAGCGCTGCCAACGTGGAAATAAAAGATGCGCTGGATCAAGCCCATGGTGCGTTCTTCGGGAGCGATGTAAAAGGACGCATAGGCCGACGCGATGACCAGAAGAATCGCGACGGCGCCGAGAAGTATGCGTTTGAACATGGCGGATTTATTCCTCCAGAAGATATTCGCCGAAAAGCCATAGCGCCGTCAAAAAGACGAGATCGAAAATGGCGAGGAAGGCAATTCCCTTCCATTCGATGACTGGCGAGCGATCGAGCAAGCTGACACTGACGGTGGCGCTGACGACAAGAACGGGCGTGAGCAATGGGAGCAACAGGAGAGGAAGAAGGAGTTCACGCATGCGGGCTTGCGCGGAGATAGCGGAGAGCGCGGTGCCTGCGACGGAAACACCCAAGCTGCCGAGGAAGAGAACAAGGAGGAGATAGTGGAGTTGCGGAAGAATGGGAATGTTGTAGAAGGCGGCGAAGAGCGGAAGCATGAGGATTTCGGTGAGGAGCAGGAAGAGGGTGTTGGCAATTAGTTTCGCGAGAAAAATGGAGAAAGGATCGTCGACGGCCAGGCGGAGGGAGCTGAGTGTGTCGTTCGTCTGCTCACGCAGGAAGCAGGGTTGGAGCATGAGGCTGGCGGCGAAGAGAATGGCGAGCCAGAGCAGGCCGGGGCCGAACTCGCGGGACTCTTCGGCGGTGGGATTGATGGCGAAGCTGAAGAGGATGAGCACGACGAGGATGAACACGACGGTGGTGGTGAGCAGTTCACGGGAGCGGAACTCGGTACGAAGCTCTTTACCAAGGAGGGTAACGGTGTTGGAGAGGAGGCTCATGGCAGTGGCTCAGGCGCCTCCAAAGGTGAGGATGGAGTGGAGCGACGCGCCAGTTTTTGTGTCGGCGATAATCGAGCCAGCGTCGAGTTGGACGGCGCGCGTGGCGAGCGCGGAAATTTCGGATTCACCGTGGAGGCTCATGACCACGGTGCAGCCGGAGCGATGGACGCCGCCGAGAGATTTGGCGAGCCAGGAAATGCCGAGGGGATCGAGGCCGGTGGCGGGTTCGTCGAACAGGAGAACGCTGGGGCGATGAACCAGGGCCCGGGCGATAGCGATGCGCTGGCGCATGCCGCGGGAGAAGGTGCGGACGAGGGAGGCGCGGCGCTCGTAGAGGCCGACCTCGCGAAGGAGTTCTTCGGCGCGAGCGGTGGGTTGCGGGACGCCTTGGAGTTTGGCGAATAGGATTAGATTTTCCTCCGCGGAAAGTTCGTCGTAGACCATGGTGGTGTGGGCCACGTAGCCCGGGCGATTGTTGGCGGGGGATTCGCTGTTTGCCGCGGGAAAAGTCAACTTCCCTGCTGTGGGCCGGACGATGCGAGCGGCGATGCGAAGGAGGGTGGTTTTGCCGGAACCGTTGCGACCGGCGAGGACGACACATTCGCCGGGAGAAATTTCCAGGGAGACGCGGCGAAGGGCGAAGAGACCGCCGTAGCGCTTATCGATGTTGTCGAAGCGGAGGCCGGTTGGAGTTGGCGAGGGCAAAGTGTTTTTTCCGTTTGGGGGAGCGCCCAAGAATTTGATCGTGCCGAGCCGGAGGGAAAGCAGGTTCCTCGCTTCGCTCGGAATGACAAAATTTTGCCGCGGTGCCGATTGCAATTGCGTGCGGCACAATTATACGAGAGACGCGAGCGCGGACCGCCTCGGAAGGCGGTCCCTACAAAAACAAGTAAACCCAAGGCCTGCCCTCACAAAACGAGGTGGGGCACCCGGCGATTGCACGATTTGCGGACTCCGCTCGGAATGACGGTCGATCATTCATCGGGCAGAGCGGACCGCCTCGGAAGGCGGTCCCTGCAAAAGCAAGAAAACCAAGACCCACCCTCACAAAACGAGGTGGGGCACCCGGAAACCCAAGACGGCGGCATAAAGCCGCCGCTACAAGTGCACCTAAAGTCAGCCTTTGACCAGGTCGCGAAGGAGCTGGTCGAATCTGGCTTTTTCGCGGGCGTAGTCTTCTTCGGAAATTGTGCCGGCCTGGCGGCGAAGCTCCAGGCGAAAAATTTGTTCTTTGAGTGAGTCCATGCTTACGGCGACGTGTTCATCGACCTGTTGCGCTACGCTCGCAGGAGTGACGGGCGCGGCAGGTGGAGCAGTCACGACAGATGCTTTTTTCGATTTGGCGGTTGCCGCAGGTTTGACAGGATTTGAGGAAGGCGGGGCAACATCTTCGTCTTCGGGTCCGTCCGCGACCACTACTTGTTTGCGGGAGAGGAGCAGCGCGCCCATGGCGAAGAGAGCGGCCAGTCCGGCAAAGAGATACCACTTGAAATCGTTCAGGCGGCTAGGAGCGGCGATGACTTCGGGACCCTGATCCTGACGCGAGTTCCCTTCCTGGGCTTGACCCTGGTCGGCGCCTTGTGCTGGCGCGGTGGCCACGCCGGAGAGGCTGACGGAGAGAATACCTTTCGCGGGAAGAGGCTCGTGGGTGAAGACCGTCATGCCTTGTTCCTGGCCGGCCGCAGTGAGGCCGTCACCGGTGACCGTAATACCGGGAGGAACCACGACGAGTAACTTTGCGCCGGGATAAGTGGCAGGCAATTTGAGCGTGACGGAATTATTTGTGTACGGGAGTTCGTAGGAGAGGCGGACGTTAGTCTGGCCAGGACGAAACGGATAGGCGATGGCGAAGCGACCTTTTCCTTTGTCGATGGAGGCTTGCGTAATGGCCATGCCCATGGCAGTGGTGGTGCTGACCTGGTTCAACGTGGCATTTTCAGGAATGGCAAAATCGAAATTGCCTTCGGTGCGGAAGAAAGCAGCGGGTGGCTGGGAGGCGTTCTGAATGGAATATTCCTCGGCACCGATAAGCTTGGTGTCCTGCGGCTCAAAGATGATGACGTGAGAGGGTACGGTGATGGACTTGGGATCTTTGGAGATGTCGTAGACTTCGACTTCGACGTTGGGGCGTCCCGGAGGAGCGAAAGTGTTAAAGCTGACGTCGTGAAAGGTGGCGCGGATGAGGACAGGCGCGGCGCCGATGGAATCCTTGGTTACCGAGAAGTGACCTTGGGCATCACTTGTGGCGGTGGCAAGTTCGGCCATACCTGCGGTAGGACTCAGTAGATCAAGAGCTACATTGGGCTCAGGCTTGCCGGTGGTGCGATTGATGACGGTGCCGCTGAGCGTACCAGCGGCGGCGGCGGAAATCGCAACCAGAGCGACAAAGACTGCGAGTAGCACGTTTTGCAGCAGCGGCTTTACGATGGTGCGGCTGCGGCGGGATAAACCCGCCGCTACACGGGCGGGAAGACTTGCGGTACAAAGGCAAGAAACCTGGCGGGGTAAATCCGCCGCTACGGGCGGGGCGGTCAGGTTCATCTAGCGCTCCGCTCAGGAGTAGGAGGGCGAACGGCGCGAGGACGGCGCACCTGAGATTCGGTGGCTTGCTCGATCTCGGTGAGAACAACGGCGGCTTCCGTTTCGAGAGAAGTCATCATGAGCTGGTAATCACCTTCGGAATATTTGCCAGCGCGATGTTCGAACTTAAGGTCGCGAAGATTATCATAAATCGAGTCACGGCGTTCGAGGAGTTGATCGAGCTTGGTGCGATGGGGCGCGAGATCCGACGCGTCGGGGTGAATGTAAAAGATGAAGAGGAAGACAGTGGCGGCGAGAGCGAAGCAGGCGCCGAGGGCAGCCCAGTCGGGGATGACGGAAAGCAGCGAGTGGGGAGTGGCGAGTGACGAGTGTGCTAAAGCGAGAAGCAGATTCCTCGCTTCGCTCGGAATGACAGAGTCTATTCCATTTGAATTTAAATGAACCATTGAGATTAGAAGAGTCAGCGAGGCCGCCATCGGTCAGTCCTCAGTCTCGCGAGCAGCTTGGGCACGGGCGCGATCCATCGCCTGGTTGTGAACGCACGCACTCGCAGTGCCGGCGGAAGCCGGACGAACGGCCCATTTGCGGACGACAAAAATCACGATAGCCAATCCGACGATGACGTAGAAAACCGGCATCAGCCAAGCGACGAGGCCGAAACCTTTTTTCGGGGGCTCAACGTAGACCACGGTGCCGTATTCGGCGACGAAGGCATCGATGATTTGCTCCTCGGATTCACCCTTGGCGAGATGCTGATCGACTTCCTTAAGCATGGCCTTGGCGGTGTCGCAGGGCCCGGAGAAGGCGCCGCCAGGATGGGCGCAACCGCCGGCGCTCATGTCACAGCCTTTGCACATGCATTTGAGGTGCATACCAATTTCTTTGGCGCGGGGAGAATAGCCAACCTGGGCGGTGACGAGCGGTGCGGAAGCGAAAGCGAGCAGGACGAAAAGAAACAGGATCCGTCCCGGATTCAAAGCTATTCCGTTGATGTTACGCACAACCATCCTGCTCACCTCAGGGGCTAAAGCCCACTGTCTCCAAGAGTATTCGGCACGGCTGAAGACGTGCCCTGACGGGTTGTGCCATGAGTCGCTGGCATAAAAGCCAGCGCTACACGGTTCATCCCCGCCATGAACGCATTTGCGACCTGGGTAATGCCTTTAGTCATGGCCTTCTCGCAGAGAGACATTGGGAGTTAGTGCTGGTTCGCCAGGAACGGCTGCAGTCTGCGGGACAGCGGCCAAAGCGAGAGCTGCGCGGCGATTGGGCATGAGGGCGAGGAGCGTGCCCATTACGACCCAGACGCCGCCGAGCCAAATCCATTTTACCAGCGGATTTAAGAAGGCGTGGATCACCGGGACGTTGGCTTCCGGATCCATCCCGGCATAGACGACGTAGAGATCTTCGCGAAGAGTGGAGTAGATGGCGACCATGGTGCCGGCGGCTTGCTCATTGCCCTGGAACTGACGCTTTTCGGGGTAGAGCATCATGATCTGCTTGTTGCCCTTGAGGACTTCGACGATCATGCGCTGCGCGGTATAGTTTTTTTCGGCCTTGGTGTCGGCGCTCTGGAGAACGAGAGTGTACGGGCCGAGTTTCAACGAGTCGCCAATGTTCATGGCTTTTTGCGCTTCGGTGTTGAAGGCAGCGCCGGCGAGACCGACGAAGACGAGAACCATTCCGAAGTGCACCACGTAACCGCCATAGCGGCGGGTGTTGCGCATGGCAAGTTCGTGTGCGGACATCATCATGCTCATGCCGGTGCGCGCGGTGATCACTTTCGCGCCGCGGTAGAACTCCAGGACGATGGTCCAAAAGACGAAGCCGCAAAGGAAGAAGCAAAGCAAGGAGGCAGCGTCGCGATAACCCAAAACGAAGCACGCAACAGCGGTGAGAAGAGCGACGAGAAGAGGCCAGCCGAAATTGCGCTTGAGGCTTTCCATGGAAGTTTTGCGCCAGGCGAGTAGCGGGCCAACGCCGGTGAGGAAGAGGATGGCGAGGCCGATGGGAATCATGACCTTATTGAAGAAGGGAGCGCCGACGCTGATGCGGTTATTGGTGAACCACTCGGAAAAGACCGGGAAGAGCGTGCCGGAAAGAACGGCGATGCAGGCGACGAGGAAGAGGAGATTGTTGAACAGGAAGCTGGATTCGCGCGAGACCATGGAATCGAGCATGTTCTCGCTCTTGAGATAATCGCGATTCTTGAAATAGGCGACGAAGCAGACCACGATCGTCAGGCTGATGAAGCCAACGAACCATGGGCCAATGTGGGAATTGGCAAAGGCGTGGACGGAACTGACGACGCCGCTGCGCGTGAGGAACGTGCCAAGAATGCAGAGCAGGAACGTGGAGAAAACCAGCCAGACGTTCCAAACCTTCATCATGCCGCGTTTTTCCTGCATCATCACGGAGTGGAGAAAAGCGGTGCCGGTGAGCCAAGGAAGGAGCGAGGCGTTTTCGACCGGATCCCATCCCCAGTAGCCGCCCCAACCGAGGACAGCATAAGCCCAGTGAGCGCCGAGAAGAATGCCAAGAGACTGAAAGCACCAGGCGACCATGGTCCATTTGCGGGTGAGGTGAATCCACTTTTCGCCGGGATAACGAGCAAGCAAAGCCGCGAGTGCAAAGGCGAACGGAATGGTGAAACCGGTGTAACCGGAATAGAGGTTGGGCGGGTGAATGACCATTTCCGGATACTGGAGGAGAGGATTGAGGCCGTTGCCGTCCATGCGGGTGAAGGGTTCGAGGACGCCGCTAGCGTTGACGGTGGCCAGGGTTTTGAAGGGATTCTCAACGAAGTTGTTCAGTATGAGAAAGAAAATCTGAACGCCCGCGAGAATCACGCCGACGTAGGGCATCAGTTCGCCGTTCTTGTGACGATAGGCGAGGAGGACGGAGATGACGTAGACGGAGAGGAGCGTGCTCCAGAAGAGGAGCGAACCTTCCTGACCAGCCCAGAGAGCGGCAACTTTGTAGAAGGTGGAGAGATCGCGGTTGGAATGGGAAACCACGTAGGCCATCGAGAAGTTGTCGCTGAAGAGCAAGTATTCGAGGCTGATGGTGGCGATGAAAATCAGGACGCACGTGGCGATGCCCGCTTGACGGGTGCTTTTGACGAGAAGGGGGTGGCGCGTGCGAATGGCGAAAATGCCGCCGATGAAGGCGTACACCGCGCACACGAACGCGAGTAGAAGCGAAAAACTACCGAATACATCCATAGGCCGTTGTTGCCCCCCTACAAAAGCGAAGGTTCGGAGCGTTGGCTGCTAGCCAGCACCTCTAACCCATGACGGCGGCGTAAAGCCGCCGCTACAAGAGCGAACCTGACAACGCTGGCGTAAAGCCAGCGCTACATGGAACTAGTCTGCGCGGTCGAAGCCGGCTTGTCGCCACCTGGAGCCGTTTCGTACTTGGAAGCGCACTTGGCCTGAACATGTTCGGCAACGAACTTGCCATCGCTGGAAGGACGGCCTTCAACAAGAGCTTGGGATTTGTCCACGAAAGTGTCCGGCAGAGGATCGGTTCCAACGTAGCTGACGGGCAGCGTTTTTCCTTCTTCTTCCAAGACGAATTCAACGCGGCCGGGCAAGTGTTTGATCGTGCCTGGCGCCACGGTGCCGGCGAGACGCATGCGATGACTGCGCGCGGAACCTTGGAGGGTCTGGTATTCGGCGATGGTGTGGTAGTAGGTCTTGCTCTCACCGTAGCCGAGCCAGGCCAGGAAGGCTAAGGAGACTACGATTACGCCAATACCGACGCCGAATTTCGCACGAGTTTGCACAAATGACCCTTTCCCGGAGTGGGCTTCGACTGATAGTAGCATACCCAGAAGCAGGCAGGTACGGTACGAGTGTGGGTTGTGTGGTCACTGGGAGCAGTGACGCTCGTCACACTGCAAGCACTAGACAGCAGGGGCGTTAATTGCCAGGGCGGCTCGGAAGGCCTCGAGGTCGGTTTCTGAAGGAAGTTGGGAGGACAGAAACGTGGTGCCGGGCGGCGGGAGAACCGGGCAGTCCAGGCCCGCATGGTGAAAGTGGTCGACGAAGGGTTGGAGCTGGGAAGAGATGAGGAGCAGGCGCTTTGGTTTGAGGGAGCGCCGAATGCGGGCGACGGTGGCGGGGAGTTGTCTTTGAAGTAGGGCGTGGGCTTCGGAAGTTGAGACGTTTTCGTCAAGGGGACATTCCAGGACGTGGATGAGCATCAGGCCGAGCTTCTGGAATTCGGCGAGGACGGCTTCGCGGGACTTTCCGTCCGTTGAGAGCTGGGCTGCTTTCAGGATCGTGGCAGCTTCCGTTCCATTTTGGAACGACGTATTGGGTGAGTAGAGGAAGTCGGAATTGCAAGAAGGCACGATGCCTGAGAGTAGAAGAGCTTGAATGTGAACTGGACGGAAATGCGTAGCCCAGGCCAAGCGCTCAAGGCGACGAGAGATGTGGGCGGAATTGGCGAGTTGGCCGCAGCCGTCGCAGGGGAGGAGGATGGGGTTGGACATGGCTGCAGGAAATCGTAGAGGAACCGGAGCCGAGAGGCAAATGGCCTCCCCCCTATCGAGTCCCAAAGGAATCGGTTGAGATCCTTCGCGCAAAGGGCGCGCTCAGGATGACAATCGAGTTTGGTTGTGACGGACCGCCTCGGAAGGCGGTCCCTACAAGAGCACGGCAACCCAAGACCGACCCTCACAAAACGAGGATGGGGCACCCGGCGGAACGCAGAGTCGTGGTTGGGCTCGGAATGGACATCCTTGCGGGTCTGAAGACCCTCGGCCACATGGGCTGGGCGCTATCTAGAGACGGTGGCGTCTGAGGGGAGCTTGGAGCGGAGACACCATTTCAGTTCCTGGCTGAGATCGGTGACCTCCATGCCGGGCATGACGATGAATTTGCAGGAGAGCATCTCGCGAGGTTCGTCATCGTCGGGAAGCTGACAGACAACGCGGCAGTATTGGCAATCCTGGTTCCAACAAAATCGACCGTAGGGGATGGTTTCGGGACTGATGAACTGGAAGCAACGGAGCAGCGAATTGCGCTCAGGGACCTGGAACTTTTTCCCCATGATGATGATATCGACGAGCTTTTCGTACGGACGAAAGGGTTCCGACATGTCGAGGCTTTGTCCTTTGCAAACGGTGCGGAGTAGGGTTCCCCCGGAGCGATGGGCCACGCGCTGCCATTTCAGAGTAGAGCGGGGAATGGGGAGGAACAACGGAAGGATAGAGAGAGAGTAGCGAATGTGGTACGGGGGGAGAGAGGCGGCCGGGAGTTAGGAGCGAGTGGATTGAGGGCATTTGATCGTGCTGGAAGCTTACGTTGCGATCCTTCCTGCGCAAGGCGCCCTCATTATGACAAGCGCCTTTTTTGTGCGCTAGCTACGAAAGTCGCGGAGATTCTTCGGTTGTAAAAGCGGCAGCTGGGCTGCCCCACTCCAAATTAGGCACCGAGGTCGAAGAACTGGCACATGCGGCGGAATTTTTCGTAACGGTCGTGGACTAATTCACGAGGGGAATGGCTGCAGAGGACGAGGAGTTGGCGTTCGAGGACGTCGCCGAGGAGCTTGGCGGCTCCATCGTAGTCGCTGTGAGCGCCGCCGTCGGGTTCGGGAATAATTTCGTCGATGATGCCGAGATCGCGAAGGTCGGTGGCCATGATCTTCATGGCAATGGCAGCGGTCTCCGCCTTGGTGGAATCGCGCCAGATGATGGAAGCGCAGCCCTCAGGGGAAATAACGGAGTAAAAACCGTTTTCGAGAATGTTCACGCGATCGCCGACAGCGATAGCCAGTGCGCCACCGGAGCCGCCTTCGCCGGTGACGGTGACGATGACGGGAACAGGGAGACGGGCCATTTCGCGGAGATTGCGGGCAATGGCTTCGCCCTGGCCGCGTTCTTCAGCGTCGATGCCAGGATAAGCGCCGGGAGTGTCGACGAAGGTGAGAACGGGGCGGCCGAATTTTGCGGCTAGCTGCATGACGCGGAGAGCTTTGCGATAGCCTTCGGGCTTGGGCTGGCCAAAATTGCGAATGACGCGTTGTTTGGTGTCTCTTCCCTTCTGCTGGCCGATGATGGCAACGGGCCGGCCGCGAAACTTCCCCATGCCGGCGACGAGCGCCTTGTCGTCACCAAAACCGCGGTCTCCGTGCAGCTCAACGAAGTCTGTAATCATGAGGCTGATCCAGTCCAGCGTATGAGGACGCTGCGGGTGCCTGGCGATCTGAGCCCGCTGCCACGGACCGAGATGAGTATAGAACTCGCGGCGCAGTTCGAGAACCTCGTGCTTGAGGCGCTCGAGCTCAGCATCGTCGCCATTCTCCGAGCTGGCGGAGAGGCGGCGTAACTCTTCAACATCTTTTTCCAAACGTTCGATCTCCTTCTGACGATCGAGGGAATGGACTGGCTTTTTATCTTTCTTCGCCGCAGCGCACATTACGAAATCCTTCGAATAGCTTCATCGCCGCAGATCCGATCGAGGGCGGCGATGAAGTCTGGCGTGACCCGTATCTTACGCTGAGATTGCACTACAGCAGTAGTGCCATCGTGGGCTTTCACTTCAAAGATAACGGTGCTGGGCCCGGCGGCTTTGGCGAAGAGTTCTTCGAGTTGGGCAAGGGCATCCTCGTTAAGGAGCTGAAGGTCCAGCTTGAGGCGGAATTCCGGAGCACCGTTGGTGTCGCCGACGGATTCCAAAAGACGCGCTTCCTGAAGAGAGAGCCGGGTGCCGGCTTCTTCGACCTGGATACGGGCTTTGAGGAGAAGCGGTTGGCCGGGTTTCAGGATGGCTTCGAGACGTGCGTAGCTTTCGGGGAATGCGAGGAGTTCCTGAACGCCAGTCATGTCCTGAAGAGTGAAGATGGCCCAGCGCGCGCCTTTCTTGGAACGCATGGGACGCGTGCCGACGATGAGTCCGGCAACGGCTATTTCCTTGCCGTTGCGCTGGCCATCGACTTCATCGAGGGAGATGACGCCGAGATCTTTCAGGCGCGAGGCGTACTTTTCCAGTGGATGGCCGGAGACGTAAAAGCCCAGCATGGCGTATTCGCTGGTAAGGCGCTCCTCTTCGGTCCAGGGAGCGGCATCGCGAAGCTCGAAGTGCACCTTGGGTTCGCTGGTAGCACCTCCGAAGAAGAGGCCGTGCTGGCCAGATTCTTTGGCGCGAGCAGCGCGCTGAATGGCGGCGATGGCGTCGTCGACGGAAGCGAGCATGGATTCACGGGGGCCGAGAGAATCCATGGCGCCACACTTGATGAGGCTTTCGAAGACGCGCTTGTTGAGGAAGCGGGATTCGATGCGCTCGCAGAAATCGTAGAGAGATTTGAATTCGCCCTGGCTGAGACGGGATTCGCGAATAGCTTTGGCGGTATTTTCGCCGACGTTCTTGATAGCGGCCATGCCGAAGCGGATGGAATCGCCGACGGGAGTAAAGAAAAGATCGCTCTCGTTGACGTCGGGGGGAAGGATGGGAATGCCCATGCCGCGGGATTCGTTGATGTACTTGACCTGCTTTTCGGCGTTGCCGGTTTCGGAGGTGAGGAGCGCGGCCATAAATTCGACGGGATAGTGCGTTTTGAGCCAGGCGGTCTGATAGGCGAGAAGCGCGTAGGCACAGGAGTGGGACTTGTTGAAGCCGTAGCCGGCAAATTCTTCCATCAGATCGAAAATGCGGATGGCTTTCTTTTCGGGAATTTTATTTTTTTCGCAGCCGGTGAGGAACTTGGCGCGCTGGGCTGCCATCTCTTCTTTTTTCTTTTTGCCCATGGCGCGACGGAGAATGTCGGCTTCGCCGAGGGAGAAGGTGGCCAGGCGATTGGCGATTTGCATGACCTGCTCTTGATAGAGGATGACGCCGTAGGTTTCCTCGAGAATGTCTTTGAGCTGAGGAAGTTCGTAGGCAACTTTGGTTTTGCCATGCTTGCGATTGATGAAATCGTCGATCATGCCGCCCTGAATGGGGCCGGGGCGGTAGAGGGCGTTGAGAGCGGTGAGATCCTCGATGCGCGTGGGCTGATAACGACGAAGGATGTCACGCATGCCGTGGGACTCAAACTGGAAGATGGCGGTGGTGTCGCCACGGGCGAAAAGTTTGTAGGTGGCTTCGTCGTCGAAGGGCAAGGTGTCGAGGTCGACTTTGACCTTGCGATTCTTCTCGACCATTTTGACGGTGTCGTAGAGAACGGTGAGCGTAGTGAGGCCGAGGAAATCCATTTTCAGGAGGCCGATGCGCTCGAGGGCGTTCATGTCGTATTGCGTGGTGATTTCGTCGCGATTGGTCTTGTAGACAGGAACGAGTTCAGTGAGCGGCTGCGGAGAGATGACGACTCCGGCAGCGTGCGTGGAAGCGTGACGGGAAAGACCTTCGAGTCGAAGGGCGACCTTCATCAAATCTTTCAGGCGTTCGTCGGCGTCGATGGCGGCTTTGAGTTGCGGAGATTCCTTGAGGGCGACTTCGAGTTCGATGCCGAGCGTGGTGGGGATGAGCTTGGCGAGGCGATCGACTTCACCGTAAGGAATGTCCATGGCGCGACCGACATCTTTGACGGCGGCTTTGGCCGCCATGGTGCCAAAGGTGATGATCTGGGAGACATTTTCGCGGCCGTATTTTTGGGTGACGTACTCGATGAGCTCGCCGCGGCGGCGCATGCAGAAGTCGATGTCGATATCGGGCATGGAAACGCGTTCAGGATTGAGGAAACGTTCGAAGAGAAGATTGTATTGGAGCGGATCGACGTCGGTGATGCGAAGGGCGTAGCTGACGAGGCTGCCAGCGGCGGAGCCACGACCGGGACCGACAGGTACTTCCTGTGCGCGCGCGTATTGAATGAAATCCCAAACGATCAGGAAGTAACCCTCATAGTGCATCTTCTTGATCATTTCGATTTCGGAGCTGAGGCGGTTCTCGTACTCCGAGATCGGATTGCGAAGGAGGTTCTGATTGGCGAGACGCTCGAGCTGCGGGAGGCGTTGGGCGAAACCTTCACGAGCAACTTTTTCGAAATAGCTGCCGGGGGTTAGGCCTGCGGGAACCTTGAACTCCGGAAGGGCATTGGGGATGCGATCGATCTTAACATTGCAGCGAGCGGCGATATCCACGGTGCGGATGACGGCTTCGGGAACTTCACGGAAGACGTGAGCCATTTCCTGAGCAGTCTTGAAGTAGAACTGGTCGGTGGCGAACTTCATGCGGTGCGCGTCGCTCATGGTCTTGCCGGTCTGGATACAGAGCAAGACTTCCTGAGCGTGGGCGTCTTCGTGGTGGAGATAGTGGCAATCGTTGGTGGCGACGAGGGGGATGCCGGTCTCTTTGGCGAGACGAATGAGCTCGGTGTTGACGCCCTTTTCGATCGGGAGGCCCTGATCCTGAATTTCAAGGAAGAAGTTGCCTTTGCCGAAGATGTCGCGGAGGCGGTAGGCGTTTTCGCGGGCCTTGTCGTACTTGTCGTCGACGATGCATTCGGTGACCGGGCCGCGGAGACAGGCTCCGAGAGCGATCAGGCCTTTGGAATGTTTGCTGAGGAGATCGTAATCGATGCGGGGTTTGTAGTAGAAACCCTCGAGGAAGCCGGCGGAGACGAGCTTGATGAGGTTGTGGTAGCCCTCGAGGTCCTCGCAGAGCAGGACGAGATGATTGCTGCCGCGTGTGCCGGGCTCGAAATCGTCGCGATCCTCGGTGACGGGGCCGGATTTTTCGCCGCGATCGTGGCGGCTGCCTTTGGCGACGTAGACTTCGCAGCCGATGATGGGCTTGACGTCGCGCTTGCTGGCTTCATAAAAGAAATTGGCGGCGGCGAAGAGGTTGCCGTGGTCGGTGATGGCCACGGCGGGCATTTTCTGGCGCGAGGCCTCATCGAGAAGTTCGGAGGTTTCGCAGGCTCCGTCCAAGAGACTGAAGTCTGTGTGGACGTGCAGATGAACAAACTGGGGATTGCCCATGGAATTTAATTGTAGAACGTGGGGGTGGGAATTGCGAACGAGGATTGGCGGGGATTGTGGATAAGTGGGGGGAGGAGCACGCGAGCGGGCGGTGCTTCGAATTTACGTTGAGGTCCTTCGCGCGAAGGCGAGTTCAGGACGACGACAATCACTCCAGCGATTCACGCTTCGTTCAGGTGCAAGGGTGGAAAAGCAGATTCCTCGCTTCGCTCAGATTGACTAGTGAAACAGATTTTTCGAGTTGGCGAAACGGACCGCTTGAGAAGGCGGTGCCCACAAGAATGCTGAGGAGAATCAAGGCAGAGAAACCCAAGACCCACTTTCACAAAACGAGGATGGGGCACCCGAACCCAAGGCGAAGGCACGGGCCTAAAGGCCCGACGCCATGTGTGCGCGTTTATTTTTTGGATTTTTTCTTGGCGGCTGCGGACATGCCGGCCTTGAATTTTTCCTGAGCGGCGTGTTTTTCTGCCGCGCTCTTTGGCTTTGAAGGGGCGGGGGCAGCTTGCTTCTCACCGCTCTTGCCGGACTTCTTTTCCTTTTCTTTTTTCTTTGGAGGCTCCTTGATGCCTGAGAGCTTTCGAAGGATTTTCTCGCGCTCTTCGGGAGTTTTGCCGCGTCCATTCAGTTGGGCGGCGAAGACATCGTTGACGATCTGATCAAATTTGGGACCGCGAGGCATGCCGAGGGCTTCGAGTTCGGTGGCGACCACTGGCAAAGTCTGACGGATGGGCCGCCATTTGTGGAGATACGATTTGATCTTGGAAACCGCGGCGGAGTTATTGGATTCCGCGAGGAGATAGGCAATGACATCGAGAGGGAGCTTCTCAATGTATTGATAAGCCTCGATGGGAGTTTTTGCTTTCTTGCCGGCAAGGTCTTTCTGAATGCTCTGCGCTTTTCCCGGGAACTCCTCGATGGTTTCGATTTCCGCAGCCCGGAAACCCAGTTTGGAGAGCAGGTGGCCAACCTCGCGGTCCTTCAGTCGACCGAGGATGGCCAACATCATGGGCGTGGCAAGGCGCGGGCGGAAACCGGCCATGAAGAGTTCATCGCGAACTTTAAAGAGGCGGTTGATGGCCTCGTAATCGGGATGCTTCTTGGCAAGCAGCGGGTGGACCAACTCAAGGAAATCCTGCTCGTCCCACTCTTTAAGAATGAGGTGAGGGCGCTCTTCCTTGGCGAGGGCGCGAAGTTCCTGGCCAGCGTCTTCGGGAGCGATGGTTTTGTGGAGTTCGCGCTCCATGGCGAGGTTGAACCATTCCTGAGTGCGCGATTCGAGCTTGAAGCCCATGCGCGCAGCGATGCGCAGCGCACGAATGAGGCGAACGGGCTGGTTCGTAAAGCTATGAATGATGAGGGCGCGGACTTCGCCGTGTTCGATGTCCGACAGGCCGTTGGTGGGATCGAGGAGAAGGCCGCGAGAAGCCGGATTGAGGGAGATAGCGATGGCGTTGAGAGAAAAATCGCGGCGGCGCAAATCCTCCATGATCGTGGACCAGCGAATTTCGGGGCGGGTGCCGGGGCGGACGTAATATTCATCGCGCGCGGCGGAGAGACTGCCGTCGACGTCCCCGGCGAAGAGCATTTCGACGTGACGAAGCTTTTCGTCCTCCGAAAGAACCTTGGCGCCACCCTTTTCGAGTTCGCGGGCGATCTTGGAAGGATTGCCTTCGACGGTAAAGTCGAGATCGCGGAGAGTGGCACCGGTGATGAGATCGCGAACGGTGCCACCGGTGAGATAGACATTGAAGCCCATGGCGGCGGCCAACTCCTGAACGCGGAGCATAGCGGCGCGCTGCTCCGGAGAGAGGCGGCTTTCGAGTAAAAACATATAGTCTGGCATTTGCGTTCCTTCCACATTAGGGTGGGCGGGTGATACAGCCACGCCCGTGCCCGCGGTAGTTCCCTTCCCGAGCGCTAAGCGCGCGGGTGATGAGCCTTGTAAATCTGCTTCAAACGTTCTTCCACAACGTGGGTATAGATTTGCGTTGTGGAGATATCACTGTGACCGAGCATCAACTGGACGGAGCGAAGATCGGCGCCGCGTTCCAGGAGATGCGTGGCAAAACTGTGACGAAGCATGTGGGGCGTAAGCGCCACACGCAGACCCGCCTGGCGTCCGTAAGCGGAGAGTATCTTCCAAACACCGACGCGGCTGAGACGACCTCCGCGACGATTCAGGAAAAGAATGGGCGAGTGAGCCAAGGAGTCCTTGCCAAGAAGCTTGGGTCGAGCATCGCGGAGGTAGCGATCGACCAGGGCCATAGCTTTTTTGCCCACGGGAACAATGCGTTCCTTGTCGCCTTTGCCGATACAGCGGACACAGCCGACGGAGCGGTCGAGATCCATGACACGGAGACCGGTGAGTTCTGAAACGCGGAGGCCGCTGGAGTAGAGGACTTCGAGCATGGAGCGGTCGCGAAGACCGATCGGCGTTTTGTCATCCGGCTGAAGAAGAACCTTTTCCACTTCCTCGAGACGGAGGTAATCGGGCAGGGAGCGGCGAATTTTGGGGGATTCAAGATTGAGCGAGGGATCATCAGCGATGAGTTCCTGAACTTGGGCGAAGCGAAAGAAATTACGCAGGGTAACGAGATGGCGCGCGACAGTGCGGCTTTCGAGCTTCTGGCGGTAGAGACTGGCGAGGAAATCGACCAGGTCGTCGCGGGAGATGGCTTTGAGAGCGAGTTTGTTCTTCTTGGCGAAGACCTCGAACTTACGCATATCGCGACTGTAGGCAGAGATCGTGTTGGCAGAGAGGCCCTTTTCCACGCGAACGTGGGTGAGAAAGGCAGAGATGGCAGCAGAAATCTCCATCAAGAACCAACCAATTCTTCGGCGGTCTCACGCCGAGTCGCGATGCCGTAGACTTCTTCGATCTCCGGGCAGCGGAAAAGCCACGTGAGGCCGATATAGAGAAGCGTGGCGCCGCCAATCAGCGCGATGAAGACAAGGAGTTGCGTGAAGAACGCCGATTGGAGCGTGTAGTTGGCGTAGTGATTGCCGATCATGCAACCCACACCCATGAGTGCAGCGCAAAGGGAGATCTTGCCGATGGAACGAAGAATTTTGACGCTACCGAGAGGGCCGTAGCGGATGCGGAAGATGAAGAAGAGAATGAAGAAGTCGAAGAAGGTGGCGAGAACAGTGGCGAGAGCCGGACCGCCGTTTTGAAAGCGGCGGAAGAGGAAGTGCAGGAAGATGATGTTGAGCGCGATGTTGAGAACGAACGAGATCAATCCCACGATGACGGGAGTCTTGGTGTCGCGCACGGAATAGAAGGCAGGGACGATGAGTTTGACGCAGGCGAGCGCGGGGAGGCCGGCGGCGTAGTAGAGCAGGGGACGGGCGGTGAGGCGAGTGGATTCGGCAACGAATTGGCCGTGCTGGAAGAGCATGCGGATAATGGGCTCACGAAGAATCATCAAGCCAAGTGCGGCGGGAATGGTGATGTAGGCGACGATACGAACCGCAAAAGTGAGGGTGCGCTTGAGGCCCTCAAAATCGCTGGCGGCCGCTTGATGGGACATCATCGGGAGTATGGCGGTGGCGACGGCAATCGCGTAGCCGCCGAGGACCAGTTCCATAACGCGATCCGAGACATATAGGGCGGCGAGACTACCGCGAGGCATGCGGGGAGCAGTGGCAAAAAACGTGTCGACATAAAAATTAATCTGCGCCACACCCATACCGAAAAAACGGGGAAACATCAGACGCGCAAAGCTCTTGATACCGGGATGGCCAAAGGAAATGCCGAAATCGAAGCGCATGCCCCGGCGGACCAGTTGAGGAACGAGGATTAAGAATTGGAGGGCACCGCCGACGAGCACACCGACGGCAAGGGAGACGGCAGGACTGCGAAAATAATGCCAGACGATGGCGATCGAAAAAATGATGATCGCGAGGTTCTGCAGGGCAGTTGTGGAGGCGGGAAGCGCGAAATTGTGAAAGGAGTTGAGGATGCCCATGCCCAGGGCGGCGAGACCAGCGAAGAAAAGGTAGGGAAAGATGATGCGGTTCAATGCGATGGCTTCATCCCAACTGCTGGCACGGTCTTGCGCGGAGGAGAAGGACTGAATTACCACGGGTGAGAAAATAACACCGAGAACGGTGACGACCGCGAGGACCAGCGCGAGGGTCCAGAAGAGGCGATTGGCGAACCGCCAAAGGTCCTCGGTAGAAGATTCGCGCATATAAGTGGTAAAAACAGGGATGAAGGAAGCGGCGACGACGCCATCGCCGACGAGCCGGCGAAAGAGGTTGGGAAGGCGGTAGGCGAGGACGAAAGCGTCAGCGGAGAGGGTGGTGCCGAGTAGGAAGGAGATGCGCTGGTCCCGAACGTAACCGAGAATCCGGCTGACGATGGTAACCAGGGAGATGATGGAGGCGGATTTGAGGATCTGCTTCTTTTCGGTCAAAGGTGGCCCTCAGGGACCTAAACCCAATAAAAACAATAGGTTGACAGGAAAGACGAGGGTAAATTAACATAATCTCCGATTTTGCGCAATTGTTTCATGCATTTAGACGGAAAAAGTCAGTTTGAAGACAAAAAGCCCAGCCTCTACCCACAAGAAGGTGATCATCGAGCTTCTGGAAAGAAAGCTGCTGCGGGGCTACCTAAACCCAACGCAGATTCCCGAAGCAGCAATGGTCGACCTGCTGACTCCCAACGGCGAGCATGAAGAAGTGTTGCTGGGGAAAGTGCGAGCCATTTATTTCGTGAGGGACCTGCAGCAAGACATCGAGATGGAGCGGAAGAGCTTCCTGAGCCGGCCGAAATTGGATGGGTTGTGGGTGCGGCTGCGTTTCCGGGATGGCGAGATCCTGGAAGGGGTGATCCCGAACGATCTTTTGGGATTACTGCACAATGGACTGCAGATGACACCGCCGGATTTCAATTCCAATACGGACCGGATTTTTGTGCCGCGCACGGCGCTCACGGAATTTACCGTTCTGGGCGTCGTGGGAATTGCACGACGCAAGCCGGTGGCAGCCGCGACAGCGCAGCCACGGCTGTTCACCGAAGACGAAGAATCATGAAGGGTTGATGGTCGAGAAAGCAGGTTCCTGGCTTCGCTCGGATTGATGGAGATTCTGAAGCTACCAGGTGCCGATGCGAACGACGGCTTGGGTAGAGATTTTCAGACCTTGCTGTGGGTGGATCTGCCCAACGTCATTCATCCAGGAATGGGTGTACTCGAGGTTGAGGACGCGCCAGGCAAAGGGACGCGTGACCACCCAGTCAAATCCCCCGCCGACGGCGATGCTGGGACCGTTCTGGGAATTCTCGATGGAGTAGGCGTTGCGCATGGGGTAGTGGCCCAGGGTGCCATTGCCATCATTCCATTCATTCCAGAGCTTGGTGCGCAAATCGTGATCGATGATTTCCTGAGTGACTTTTCTGCCACCGAACATGAATTGTCCGAAAGGAGAGAAGCGACGAGCGGCCATAGGGGTCCAGCGGAAACCGCCGCCGTAGAACAGAGAATCCGCACTGATATTGACTTCGGGCTGATGCATGATCAGGCAGCCGCTGACTTCCGTGAGGACTTGCAACGTGGGGCTGACGCGGGCAGCGCCGGTACCACCGCCGCCGATACAGGAGCCACCGCCAAGGAAAGTTTCGAAATAAGGGAAGGCGGTGAGTTCGATGTCAGCTTCCTTGGGGCGGGGATGGGTGAACTCGACGCCCTCCGGTTTCCACGCATCTTTTACGAAGACGAAGGGCTTTTCCCCTTCTCCACTGCGGTAATCCGCAAGCAGCATTTGGCGGATCTCGTAATTCTCGCCAAAAAGATTCAGGCGCGTTTCGCGAACCCAGGGAGGACGAAAAGCCATGAGATTGGCAAAGGTCCGGCCGGGATTCAAAAAGCTGCGAGCCAGGATGAGTACGACGCGATTGTCGGTGCGGTTCTCGAGCCCCATGATGAGGTAGCGGTCCGCGGCATCTTCGGCCAGCATGGTGCAAAAGCCGAGAGTGGGAGTGTCCACCAAGGTGATAAAGCCGGGGGATGCGTGCAGCATGACATTGCCAATGGAAGCTTCACTGGCGGGACCAATTTTCCACTGTGTGTGCCAGACGGCGGCATAGGCCATCGAACGCAACATACTGACCCAGTATTCCCGGCCATCGCCCCACTGGACGGCGCGGTACCTAGGGTCATTTTGCCGTTCGATGAAGCCAAAGACGGAGCCTTCGATGGGATGACCCACGTAAGGAGCCATGAAGGTATCACCATCGCTCCAACCGCGAAGTTCGGAGACGGATTGTGTGTAGTGAGTGAACCAGTGGCCATTGAGGGTGTCGCGCGTACCGGCTTCGGTGGTGATGTCGAAAGCGTGCATGATACCGGTGTAGAGAAGGGACTCACCGAGAGCGGGCTTCCAACGAAAGCGCGACTCGTGATCCTGGTTCGCTTTCTGGTCCTGCGAATTGAGACGGATGTCGGAGGTATTGGAATCCTTGGGCTGTTTGTCGGGCGCGAGTGCAACCGGTTGCGGAAGCGTGTAGCGAGTTTCGACGTCGGCCGAGGGAACGACTGGAGAAAGAGGAACAAACCAAGCGCGATCGATGGATTGAAAGAGCTGCGATTGTGCGTAAAGGACATCTCGCGGGCCCGAGGCGATATCCAAGGTTTCCTGCGCAACAAGGGCAGAGCCGAACGAGCAACCGGCCAGAACGAAAAGACATACAAAAATCCCACGTGCTTTTGCCAAAACTAAAATCTCCTTGAGAGGAATTAGAAACAGCAAATCGCGCGCGGGGCGGTGGCGCACCTGAGAGTTGGACCGAAAGCCAACAAAACGTCCACTCAGTATACCGATTCCGATGCTGGGGCGAAACCCCAAGTTGCCAGCGGGGGTGAGGGAGTCTGTACTTCGCGCGGGAGCCTATGCGAGACTCAGACAACAACCCAAGAAAACATCCGCACATTGGGTGCAGGAGCTGACTCCATGAAACTGCAGGAACTGGCGCAGAGGCTGGGATGCCGCCTGGAAGGAAATCCGGGAATCGAGATACGAGGAGTGGCGGGAATCGACCATGCAGAAGAAGGACAGTTGACGTTTCTGGCCAACAGGCGATACTCACCGCTTTTGAAGACCACGCGAGCGTCTGCCGTGCTGTTAGAGGAGGGCGTCGGACTGCCGCGCGAAGACGGACGGGAACCATTGGCGGCGCTGCGGACGCAGAACCCATATCTTGCGTTTGCGCACGCGTTGGAACTTTTTTATGAGCCGCCAGCGTATTCGCCGGGAGTGCATGCGACGGCGATTGTGGCGCCATCCGCGAAGATTGGGGCAGGGGCGCACATCGGGCCGTATTGTTTTGTTGACGAGGGCGTGGAGATTGGGGCACGCGCGGTGCTGCACAGTTTCGTGACGATCTACCGCGGCGCAAAAATTGGCGATGATTTTTTTGCGCATGCGCATGCGGTGGTGCGGGAAGGTTGCATCCTGGGGAAGCGGGTGATGCTGCAGAATGGGGCAATCATCGGCGGCGATGGATTGGGTTACGCAAAGCGCGCGGATGGGACCTGGCACAAGATGGTGCAAACGGGGCCAGCGGTGCTGGAGGATGACGTCGAAGTGCAGGCGAATGCGTGCGTGGACCGGGCGACAGTAGGAGAAACACGGGTCGGACACGGCACAAAGATCGATGATCTGGTGTTGGTGGGGCACGCCTCGCAAGTAGGAGCGAACACAATGCTGTGCGGGCAAGTGGGGCTGGCGGGATCAACCAAGATTGGACAGAGCTGCATTCTGGCCGGACAGGTGGGCACGGCGGGGCATTTAACAATTGGGGACGGCACCGTAATCACCGCGCAGAGCGGAGTGCCGAACGATGTACCCGCCGGGGCGCTGTATTCGGGTTATCCGGCGGTGGAGAATCGGGAATGGCTGAAGATGATGGCGGCGCTGAACCGGCTGCCGGAGTTGCAGAGGAGAGTGCAACAGTTGGAGAACGAGTTGGAGGCGCGGAAGGGGTAGCGGCGCGCGGCTGCGATACCATCGCGTAGACACAGCAGAAAATTCCTCACTGCGCAGACTGCGTTCGGAATGACGGATATTGGGGTGGCAAGGCAACACAACCACGTGAGGCCTCAGAAAAACGCGCGTTTTTTCGAACATAGCCGGAAGGGGTAGCGGCGCGCGCGGGGCGGACGGCCTCGGAAGGCCGTCCCTACGACATGCCTCAGGCGGCGCCGGGGAAGCCGATGGGGCGCTGGTCGGGGGGAAGGCCAGCGGCAAGGCGGTCGTGGATTTCCTGGACGAGCACTTCCCTCTCGTCGAGGGAATATTTTGTGGAGTCGATGGGATCGAGGAATTCGACGAGAATTGTGCCCGGGTGAATGGCGAGCTTTCGCTTCTTCATAATGCGATGAGCGCCGGAACAGGCTACGGGAACGACAGGCACACCGGACTTAAGGGCCATCACGGCAGTTCCTTTCTTAAATTGCTGTAGACGACCGTCGGGGCTGCGCGTGCCTTCCGGATAGATCAAGAAGGACTGGCCATTGCGAAGCGCTTCGGTGGCCTTCTCGACGCTCTCGATGGCGGATTCTCGATTGAAGCGATCGACGGGGATGAAGTGGGCGAGATGGAACGCCTGGCCGACGATGGGCCAAGCGAAGAGCGAACGCTTCAGAAGAATGGCGATGCGACGCGGAATGGCGTCGACGACGGCGGGAGCATCGGCGGAACTGGTGTGATTTGCGGCGAAGATGCAAGTGCCCTGGGGAATGCGCTCGATTCCTTTCACCTGAACATGCACACCGACGCAGTTCACGACGAACATCACGCCTTTGATGGCAGCCCAATAGAGGGGATCGACATTTTTTGAGAAATAGGCATACAGGATCAGAGGCGGTCCGGCGATGAGGATGTAGAGCGAGAGGAATACGCAGATGAAGGCCGCGCGGAACATGGGTTAAAGGAGACTTTCTCGAATCGGAGGCGAATGGTCAAGTGAAGGCGTCACCGTGGCCTAATGGACACGAGCCGTGACGGGGTCGGTGGTGCCGTGGAGGATGCCTTCGCGAATGCGTTTGGCGCGGTCGGAGGCATCCGCCGTTTCGATAACCTGATAGAACTTTTCGTGTTGTTCGCCCAGGCGAAGATCGATGAGCTGCTCATTATCCGCGCGGCGAAGACGCAGGTGAAGATCTTCACCGGGCTTTTGCTGAGCGGCCCAACGGTCAGGCCGACGCGGAATATCAGCATTATTCCAACGCAGAATTTCGTCACCGACCATCAAGCCGCTTTTTTCCGCGTTGCTTCCGGGCTCGACGCTGGCGACCGTGCGGGTGCCGTCCGGTTCCCGCTGAACACTGAAGCCAAGGATGGCACGGACGTATTCCTTTTGTTCTATCGCGAGGCCCGCTTGCGAGAGCAAGTTGCTATACGGCAGCGGCTTGGCGCCGCTGACGTAGTCGGCGAAGAAGTCATCGAGGGAGCCGCCGGTTATTTTTTCCGCGGTAAGGCGGACGTCGAGGCTGTCGCGGTAGAACTTGCCAGACTTGGCGAAATCCTCATTCATGGCGCGCATGACATCGTCCAGGCTGTGCTGATTGTTCGTGCGATCACGGATCAGAATATCAAGGAGGACACCAAGGACTTGACCCTTGGTGTAATAGGAAACGCTGCGCTGGGGCTGGTTGTAGAGGGCATATTTTTCGAGCCAGGTATCGAGGCTGGATTGTTCGGCGCTTTGCCACTGCTCGGCGGGGCGAAGTTCGATTTCGGTGATCTGGGTGGACAGATCCTGGTAGAACTCGCGTTTGTTCCAGATGCCGGAGCGAACGAGTGTGTAAGAACCATAGGTATTGGTGACACCTTCTGCAAACCAAAGGGCGCGCGTGTACATTTCGTGGGTGTAATCGACGGGTTCCAAGGTGGCGGGGCGGATGCGCTTGACGTTCCAGAGATGGAAATATTCGTGGGCAGAAACGTTGGCGAGATACTCGCCGGAGGGAACATTGATAGCGGTGGAATTGTAGTGTTCCATGCCGCCGCCACTGCCACCCGCGGCCTTGCCGATGTGGAAGATGAAGGTGTACTGGTCGTAAGGGGCGCCTTCCATGAGCTTGATTTCGTACATGCAGATTTTGCGGAGAGCGGTTTCGACGTCGTGGCGTTTGTAGTTGTCACCGTGGATGACGACGTAGACGGGGGGAGAAAGGTCGTGGATGGTGAATTCTTCGAAGTTGGAAAGTTCGATGGGGTCGTCGGCCAACGCGTCGTAGCTGGGCGCCTCCATTGTTAATGCGCGTGCTCCGCCCATGGATTCGAGGACCGTAAGCGCAGCAGAGACCACCTTCCAATCAGTTGGTACCTCAAGGAGCGAGACGGTGCTTTTTTCCGTACGGCGATCGGGGACGTATAAAAGGATCATGGCGGGATTGATGAAGGCGTGCTCGGCATTGAGTTGGGAATTGAACGGACCGGTATCGTCCCAGAAGGTGGCGTATTTTACGGTGACGGTGCCGGTAGCTTTGACTTGCCAGGTGAGCTTGTCGAGCTTTTCGATGTCGACACGCTGGCCATTGGCGTAGGCTTCGACTTGCTGGACGTGGCTGCTGAAATCGCGAATTTCGTAAAGGGCGTTCCAGGCTGCCATCTGGAGTTTCAGGTTGCCTTGGACGTCGGGAACTTCCATGGAGATGTGGAAGAGATGTTGTTCGGGGTGCGCGAGGGAGACTTCGTAGCGGATGGCGGCGGGGGTGGGGGCGGAGAAGAAGAACAGAGAGAAAGCGAGTTTGAGTGCGACGGGCAGGAATCGCCCTCGCGGGTCTAAAGACCCGCGACCACATGTTTGGACGGAGCGAGCGGGTAGATGTTGAGCCAACGGCCTCGGAAGGCCATGCCTACAAAAGGGAGATTGTGTGGACTTGGGGTCGAGCGCTTCGCGGCTGGTGGTAAAGAGCGATGGACTGCTACGAGGAGTGGACGGAGTGAGCGGAATCACCTAGTGCGTGCCTCGGAAGAAGATTGTTGCGCGGCTACACATTTCAAGAGCTTCTCGCATAATCCATCGAAACTACCATTAGACATAACCAGGAGCAAATCGTTGGGGCGTGCTTCCGCAGCGAGGAATTCTGCTATGGCATCCGCGCTGGGGAGGACGCAGGCACCTTTACCGAGCAGACGAACAGCCGAAATGATGCTTTCCGGGTCGAGGCGCTGATCATCGGCAAGCTGGCTGGCGCGATGAATACTACCTAGAATGACGCGGTCGCCGAGGGCAAGGGCTTGCGGAAGAGAGCCCTGAAAAACGCGGCGTCGCATGGAGTTAGAGCGGGGCTCGAGAATGGCCCAAATGCGCCGGCCGGGCCAGCGGAGACGGGCCGCTTCGATGGTGGCGCGGATGGCGGTGGGATGATGGGCAAAATCATCGACGACAAGAATGTTGTTGATCTCTCCTTTCACATCCATACGGCGTTTCACACTCTGGAAGGTAGCGAGCGCCGATTGGATAGAGTCAATGCGGATGCCTCGTCCCTGCGCGACGATCAGGGCGGCGAGGGCGTTGAGAACGTTGTGGCGGCCCGGGGCGGAGAGAGAAAACTCACCGTACAGAACTCCCTGGAAGTACACGCGAAAAGACATTTGGTCGTCGGCGAGAGAGACGTTAGCGGCGACCCAGTCGTTTTGTGAATCAAAACCGTAGGTAATGACGGGGCAAAAGGCTTTTTCGGTGACCTTGCGCGGGGCTTCGCCGGCGTCAGAATCTCCCCAAACGATGACGCGGCCGCGGCGAGGAACGAGATTGACGAGGCGTTTAAAGGCCAGTTGATAGACGCCGAAGTCAGTGTAGATGTCCGCGTGGTCGAACTCGACGGAGGTGATGATGAGGTCGTCGGGCTGGTAATGCAGGAATTTCGCAGCCTTGTCCCAGTAGGCGGAGTCGTACTCGTCGCCTTCGAGAATGAATTCAGGGCCGCCGGCGAGGCCGTAGCTCTTGCCGAAATTTTCAGCTACGCCGCCGACGAGGAAATCAGGATGTTTACCCGCGACGTGGAAGACCCAAGCAAGCATGGCGGTTGTGGTGGTCTTTCCGTGGGTGCCGCTGACGACGATGGAGTGCTTGCCAGGAAGAAATTCTTCTTCGAGGATTTCCGGCAGGGAGCGATGCGGCAGCTTGCGGTCGAGCATTTCTTCGACTTCGACATTGCCGCGAGAGATGGCGTTGCCGACGACGATCAAATCCGGCGTGGGGGTGAGGTTCTTGGGGTCGAAGGAAGTTGCGTACTTTATGCCGAGAGATTCGAGGAGATTGGAGGCGGGAGGATAGACACCCGCGTCGGATCCGGTGACATTGTAACCGCGTTCGCGGAGCATACCGGCCAGAGGAGCCATGGCCGAGCCGCCGATGCCAATCATGTGAATATGTTTTTTCTTTTTTCTTGATTTCACCATTTCATTGCACCACAGCGGGTTCGAGAATTTCCAAGCGGCCGTCGCCCGAAGAGATAAGGCGAGCCTTAACGCCAAGGGGCAGAGTGAGCATGGGGCGTTGCGTGTGGCCGATCGCGGCGCCGAAGACAACGGGCACGCCCAAGGGACTCAGAATCCGCTCGCAGACTTCCTGGACGGAGGGACTGCCCTTCACCGGGGGATTGGAGTCCGGAAATTCTCCCAGGAGGACACCTTTGACATTTTGCAGTTTACCGGCCTGCTTCAGATGCATGAGTGCGCGATCGACTTGATAAGGGCGCATGGCACGATCCTCGACCGCGAGGATGGAGCCGGCAGTATCGAGTTCCCAAGGAGTGCCGAGGGTGGTTTGGAGCAGCGTGAGGCAGCCGCCGAGAAGGCGACCTTCGGCCACGCCACGGATTAGCGATTTGCCGAAAAGAGGAATCTCCCACCCGGACTTCGAATTGCCCACAGCCTGGAGAAAAGAGTCCTCATCATAGCCGTGGGAATCATCGGCGCCACGATTGAGACCCGAGGTGATCATGGGGCCATGGAACGTGATCCAGCCACACATTTGCCAAAGATAGATCTGCAGGGAGGTGAGATCGCTGAAACCGATAACGCATTTGGGATCGAGCAACTGGGCACTTAGATTGTGGTCCAACAAATAAGTGGCACCGTAGCCGCCGCGGAGGGCGATCAGTGCGGCGATCTCGGGATGCCGGGCAGCTTTGACAAAGGCGTCGAGGCGAGAGGGCGTCGAACCAGCAAAATAGCCTTCGGAGCCGGGAAACTGAACGGGCATGAATTCGTAACCGAGACGGCGCAATTCGGCAAGGCC
>Ga0074045_10000871_pt1 | contig 29601 bp, 21 predicted proteins | sample BogForMeECP23OM2_FD_94442 | JGI IMG/M metagenome (GOLD analysis project Ga0074045, IMG submission 94442) | Bog forest soil microbial communities from Calvert Island, British Columbia, Canada - Bog Forest MetaG ECP23OM2 | ecosystem: Environmental > Terrestrial > Soil > Wetlands ...
CCTGGTTTCCGGCAGAGACTTTTACGCCGCACCTCGTCTCAGCCCCGACAGTACGCGGGTCGCTTGGCTGGAATGGGGTCATCCGAACATGCCCTGGGACGGGACAGAGCTGTGGGTCGGGCGCTGCGCTGCCGATGGCACGATTGCCGAGAAGCGCAAAGTCGCCGGCGGCGACACTGAATCGATCTTGCAGCCGGAATGGTCCCCCGAGGGCGTCCTTTATTTTGTCTCCGACCGCAGCGGGTGGTGGAACCTCTACCGTATTGCGGGCGATCCACTGATCGTGAGCAACGAGATCGAGACGATCTACCCGCTAGAAGCGGAGTTTGGCTCTGCGCAATGGGGTTTTCGCCCGTCGCGCTACGCCTTCGCATCGGCGCAGCGGCTAATATGCAGCTATTCGCGCAACGGCTCGGCGTCGCTGGCGGCCGTCGATTTGAGCACGCTGGCGGTGACGCCCATCGCCACCGAGTTCACCGAGATCGGTTCGCTCCGCGCCGACGCCGACCATGCTTATTTCGTCGGTGCTTCGCCGACGCATTTCTCGGCGATCGTCAAATTGGCGCCCAGCTCAGGAGGAGTGTCTATCCTCAAACTTTCCAACACGGAAGATGTGCGAGCTTTTGAGGGCTACCTCTCGACACCACAATCGATCGAGTTCCCGACCGAGAACGAGCTGACCGCCTTCGGCCTCCTCTACCCGCCGGTCAATCGTGATTACAGCGCCCAGCCGGGCGAGCTGCCGCCATTGATCGTGCGCAGCCATGGCGGGCCGACCAGCGCGTTCTCGTCCGCGCTCGATTGGAGCGTCCAATACTGGACGAGCCGCGGATTTGCCGTTATGAACGTGAATTATGGCGGGAGCACCGGCTACGGGCGCGCCTACCGCGAACGGCTGCGCGGCCAATGGGGCATCGTCGACGTCGACGACTGCGTCAATGGCGCCAGACATCTGGCGGCCAGCGGAAAGGTGGACGGCAGGCGCATGGCGATCCGCGGCGGCAGCGCGGGTGGTTACACAACCTTGTGCGCATTGACCTTCCGCAATGTTTTTACGACTGGCGCCAGTTACTACGGCGTCAGCGACCTCGAGGCCCTGGCCAAGGACACGCACAAGTTCGAGTCGCGTTATCTCGACGGTCTGATCGGTCCTTACCCGGCCCGCCGCGACATATATATCGAGCGGTCACCGGTCCATTTCACCGAGCGCCTCTCAGTGCCGATCGCCTTTTTCCAAGGTGCGGAGGATCCGATCGTTCCGCCCAACCAGGCCGAAGCCATGGTCGAGGCGCTAAAAGCCAAAGGCGTGCCGTTCCAGTATCTGTTGTTCGATGGCGAGCAGCACGGCTTTCGCCGCGCCCAAACGATCAAGCGCACGCTTGACGCCGAATTGTATTTTTATTCGATTTTCTTAACTGCGACAAAGCTGGTTTTCGCGATCGAGTCGTAGCAGAACTGATAAGCTGCAAAGGCTCAAGCGAGCCAGCGCTTGCGCCGGCGATAGTGTTTGACGTCGCGGTAGCTCTTTCGTCCGCTCGACGAGAGCCCGAGATAGAATTCCTTGACGTCTTCGTTGGCGCGCAGTGCCGCGGCAGCGCCATCCAGGACCACCCGGCCGTTTTCGAGGATATAGCCGTAGTCGGCGTAGCGCAACGCGATGTTGGTGTTCTGCTCGGCGACGAGAAAAGCGACGTTCTCGGCTTTATTGAGGCGGTCGACGATGCCGAAGATCTCCTCGACGAGCTGCGGCGCCAAGCCCAGCGAGGGCTCGTCGAGCAGGATCATCTTCGGCCTCGACATCAGCGCGCGGCCGATCGCGGTCATCTGCTGCTCGCCGCCTGAAGTGTAGCCGGCGATCGCGCCGCGGCGCGTCTTGAGGCGCGGGAAATAGCCGTAGACCTTGTCGAGGTCATCGGCCACCCGGGCTCGCCCATCGGCCCTGGTGTAGGCGCCAGTCAGCAAATTTTCCTCGACCGTGAGGTGAGGGAAGCAGTGGCGCCCCTCCATGACCTGAATCAGCCCATGCTTGACTACAGATGCCGCGTCGAGCGCATCGATCCGCTCGCCGGCCAAGGTAATCGAGCCTTTAGTCACCTCGCCGCGCTCGGCGCGCAACAGGTTAGAGATCGCCTTCAACGTCGTCGTCTTGCCGGCGCCGTTGCCGCCGAGCAATGCCACGATGCCGCCCGCCGCCACCTCGAGCGACACACCCTTCAGCACCAGGATGACGTGGTTGTAGATCACCTCGATATTGTTGACCGCGAGCAGCGCCCCCGATTGGGCCATAGCGGGGCCGCCGCGCTGGGGCTCACATCACCTTTGCGCAATCGCGCGGAGTGATACCCTTCTCTTTCGCGTAGTTCAGCGCCGATTCCTTGTACATCTCGGTCAGCATGGTCCGGTCCGGCTGGATCCAGTCGGAGACAAACTTCCAGTTCTTCCCGTCCCATTGCTGGATGCGAACCATGCCGTTGCCCTCGTGGTTGTCGCAGGAGAGCGCAATCGGCACCATCAGCCCATCGGCGCCGAGCTCCGTGACGCGCTGCGATGTGATGTCGAGGTGCTCGTACCCCCACTGCACCTCCTCGCCCTTGAGCGGCTTCTTGCCGAACTTGCCCTGCGCGGTGCCGATTGCCTCCAGGTCGTAGATCGCGTTGATGACGCCGCGGTTGTAGAGCACCTCGCCGACCTTGTCGCGGGTCGTATGGCCGCCGTTCTTGTCATAGACGTATTTGAGGATGTCCTGGATCGCACCATAATTCTGGCCGGCGCCGTGGAAGGTGCCCGATTCATAGCCGACCGCCGCCTGGCCGGCCGGCACGACATCGGGCTCGGAGCCCGACCACCATACGCCGATGAAGTGGTCCATCGGATATCCGACCGAAGCCGCGCCCTTGATCGCGGTCGAGTTCATCACCCCCCAGCCCCACATGAACAGCCAGTCGGGCCGCTGTTGGCGGATCTGCAGCCAAGTCGCCGATTGCTCGATGCCCGGCGCCGACACCGGGTATTTAAGGAAGGTGTAGCCGTATTTCTGCGACAGCTTTTCGAGCGTCGCGATCGGCTCCTTGCCGTAGGCGATATCAATGTAGACGAGGGCGATCTTCTTGCCCTTGAGCTTGTCGAGGCCGCCTTCCTCTTGCCCGACATACTTGATCAGCGCGTCGGCTTGCGCCCAATAGGTGGCGGGCAAGGTGAAGACATAGGGGAATACCGCGCCGTAACTGGCGTCGGCGCGGCCGTAGCCCATCGAGACGACCGGGATCTTGTCGGCGGTAGCGCGCTCGATCAGCGCGTAAGTGATTCCGGTCGACAGCGGATCGACCAGGCTTGCTCCAGTCGGTGGGTGGTTCTTGAGCCGCTCATAGCACTCCACACCCTTGTCGTTGTTGTAGCCGGTTTCGCACTCCTCATAGGTGATTTTGACCCCGCCGACGCCCCCGTCGCGTGCATCGATCATGTCGAGATAATCGGCATAGCCGTCGGCGAACGGGATGCCGTTCGGCGCATAGGGGCCGGTGCGGTAGACGAGGCGCGGAATGAACTGCTCGTTCTGCGCCGCCGCCATGCCGGCCCCGAGACCGGACCCGGCGATCGCGACCGCCGCAATCGCAAGCACTGTTCGGAACAGCCTCATCTTCGCCTCCCTTGTGGAGCTAATTTCGGGTCTTCTAGGCTCGCGCCGGTTCCGCTGCAAGGTTTCTCAGCTCAGTGAGCTGGTGAAGGAATCGAGGAGGCGCAGAAATATCGGCTGCAGAAGCATTGTGCGTCCTTCGAGACGGCCCTGCGGGCGCTCGTCGGGATGAGGCCAAGCTCGCGATGGCATGAGGAAAGTTACCTCGCCCCGAGGAGCCGCCCCCCGGCCTTTGCCGGGGGCAGGCTCCGGCGGCGTCTCGAAGGGCGCACAGCGCTGATCCAGCCAAGGGGCGGATGCCGATGATCTCCGCCGCAATATCCATATCGCGGACCCAGGAGCGTCCGATGCGGCCGCGTACCAGACCCTTGGCGGCGAGTGCTAAGAGAATGACGACGGTGAGGACGAACAGATATTTCGCCCGGGGATCGGCCTCGGCGCCGGTGACGTAGAGCTGGCTGAAGCCGGCGGCCGCCCCGGCGCAAAACCGAATTGAACGATATATGTTCGGGGCCGGCGGCTCACCGACCCGTCGCGACGGCGGGGAGGCTTATCCTTATTGCGGGGGGTCCGACCTATAGCCGGCAAGCGGATCGCGCAGGTCCCTTAGCGGGGTCCAACGGCGGCCCAGCTGCGCGACATCGCCCAGCACGTCATCGCCCGCGGGCACGGTCCCCTTTTCGATCCACGCGACCAGATCGTCGAAGGCAGGCTCGCGCACCTCATTCTCTATGCCGCAATGTCCGGGCGAGCGCACCGCACGCTGGACCAGGAGGTGCGAGGTGCCGGCCTTCTCGGTGCGCCGGCGGTAGTCCTGCTCGAGCCGGAACGGCACGCGGAAATCTGCGGTTTCGTGGAGCGACATCACCGGCACCCGGATCTTGCCGGTGAGCTCGGTGAAAACGGGATTTGCGTCGTATGACCGGGCACCGGGTTCCGGCACCACGCGCGGGATCTCGCGATTGAGCGTCACCGCTTCGACGCCCAGCCCCGGGTCGATATCGTAGGTGATGTGTCGTGTGTCGGAGTGACGCGCGAATTCCCGGGCGCGGCCCGGCCCGGGATCGCGCGGGTTGAGGTTCTGCACATAGCGCTGCAACAGCCCTTCGAGGCGAAGCGGCACATCACCGCCGGACAGGTACTTGACGACGCTGTCGAAGCGCCGGCCGCGCTCGGTGTAATAGCCCGGGGTGCCCATCAGGTCGGGCCATGTCACCGTTGCCAATCTACCGAACTCAGGGCGGGGCGTATCGAGCAGCGGCAGCCCGGAGAAATATACCGCGGCCGCGGTATAAGCATGGAGCCAGTCAGCGAGCCCGACGCCGTCGATTACGCCACACTCGATCAGGGCGCCCTGGTACACATCGGGGTACAATTCGAGCGAGGCGATGGCGATGTGCCCGCCCATCGATTGGCCGTGGATGATTGTCCAACGCGGCTGGCCGAACCGGTTGATGAAATGTGCACGCAAGGTCAGCAGGTCGAGGAGGAACCAGTCGGGACGATATCCCCAGGCGCGATAGCCCGACGCCGCCCAAGCATAGCCATGCTGTGTCAGGTACCCGTCCAGCGGCGAACTTCGCACGGTGCCGGCGCCGGATCCTTCGCCCTCATAGCCATGCGCGAACATGACAAGGCCGCCATTCCAGTCGCGCGGCACGTTGATCGGGTAGGGGGCGAAGCCCAACACGCCCTGATACCGCGCCGGCGCCTCGGCGGCGTGTGCAATCCCGAGCCCCAGGGCCAGGATCAGCGCAGCGGCAATCCCGACCACTCCATGGCGATCATTTATCCGCGACGACATCCGCTTATGTTTGGTCTGCAAATTGCCTCCGGCTCGCCAGGCAAGATCCACTTTGCCAGGATACACCTCGATTGTGGGTTCAACGACGACCTAACCGCTGGTCGGACGACCGCTCTCCACCGGCCCCGGCGGTTCGCTCCAACGCCCGAAACTCCGTAATTCGCGTCGACGGCGGACCGTTGGCACGACAGCAATGAAGCCGCTGGGTTCGACCCAATGCGGCTGTCCGGAACTCGACTTGCGGCACCCGAAGCGGCTCGACGACGGTTGCCTCTTGAGTTAATCGGTCAATCCCGAGGAATCAAAACGCAAGATGCGGATATATCCTGCTGCGACCCCGAGGTAGTGATCCGCTCGCCGACAGGCATTCACAGCATAAGAGGGTCGAAGACATGTCGCGCGAAATCGAGAACAAAGCCATTGTAGGCCGCTGGTTCAAGGGGTTCTGGGCCAATCCTTGGAATCCCAAGATCATCGACGAACTCGCTACACCGGATATGCTGCTGCAATATTCCCTGCATTCGCCGCGCCGCGGACGCGAGGACGTTCGGAACTTCATCATGGGGTTCCGCGAGGCGTTTCCCGACCTCAATTTCTGGGGTACTGCCGACCTCATCGCCGAAGGCGACTATGTGGTTGGCCGTTGGGAGGGTGGCGGCACGCACACCGGACCCGCCTTTAGCGACTTTCTCGCCGGCTCCCTTCCGGCGGCGTCCGGCCGGAAGATGCGGTTTACCGGAACGACTGTACTCCGGGTCGAGAACGCCAAAATTGCCGAAGAAATCGGCCTAGACGATGGCGTGACCGCGCTTCAGCAGCTTGGTATCCTGAAGGCAGCCTGACGAGAAACGGGCCGGGAGAAATCATTCTCCCGGCCCGGTCCCCGGCGGTGAGAGGGTATTTCATGGCCGACCCGCAAACCATCTATCACTGGCGTCGCCTCGACGATCGGATCACTACATCGGGTCAGCCGACCGAACCGCAACTCGAAGAGATCCACGCGCTGGGTATCCGGCATATCGTCAACCTCGGGCTTCACAGCCATGAGAAGGCTCTGCCGGACGAGGCCGCGAGCGTCAGCCGTCTCGGAATGACGTACATCCATATCCCGGTCGATTTTCAGAACCCGACCGACCAGGATTTCGATCAATTCTGCGCCGTCATGAAGCAGTTGAAGGACGTGCCGGTGCACGTCCATTGCATCGCGAACTACCGGGTTTCGGCCTTCTTCTATCGGTACCGCCGAGATGTGCTTGGCAGGGACGAAGCGCGGGCGCGCGCCGACATGGAAGAGGTCTGGCATCCAGAGGGCGTCTGGGCGGCGTTTGTTAACCGCTAGCCGATGAGGCGCGACCAATGACGATCGAAATCAACGGGATGGCGCACGTGATCCTGACGGTGAGCCGCTTCGAACTCGCCCGCGAGTTCTATCGCAAGCTCTTGCCGGAATTCGGGATGAAACCAGTGTTCGACGGCGACAAGTTATTCTACTGCGTCGGCGCTCGAACCGCGATCGGCATCGAACCCTGCGACCCTGCGCTGGCTGGCGAACGCTTCGTGCAGCAACGAGTTGGGCTTCACCACCTCTGCCTGCGTGCCCGTTCGCGAGAGGATGTAGATCGATGCGCTGCTCTGCTCAAGGAGATGGACGCGACGATCGTTCGGGGACCGCAGGAAGGCACTTGGGCACCGGGCTACTACTACGTGCTGTTCGAGGACCCAGACGGCATCAGGCTAGAAGTGAACTTTGTGCCCGGGGCTGGTGTTCTGGCAGATGGAACTCAGTTCAAGCCCACGCCGGGCTACGCCTGAGGCTCTAGACCCACTCATAACTGTGTTTCCGCACCGAAGCGGGACCCCTTGCCGAATTTTCGCTAGCATATTGACAAAGAACCGGGAAGTCGGGGATCGGTAGGATTCCGATCGGCGCCCGTCCATTCTTAAGGTGCTGCCTGCCGCCGCCTGCTGATTTGAGAGCAACAGGAGGTCCTGCCTGACCTCACTAGATCGGCTGCCAACGCGGTGGGGGAACCAACCATGTTGATCCGAGTCTCCACGAGGTCCAGGCCGAGCAGACCGCCTTGCGGCGGCAAGACGAATTCGAGGGCTGTGCCCTCGCCGCACCGGCCGGCCATCCGATCCTCGACGGTCATCTGATAGCAAGGACGATCATCCTCGATCTCCTTCCTTCGATCTGGCCGGGAGCGCGGCGTCAGAAATTGGCATGGGGCGCATCGTGGGGATCTTGGCCTGTTGCACTCCCGGCTGCGGCTGGACCTGTTGGTCGTCGGTGCGTCGCGACAGACATGCCGAAAACATCAGGGCGGTGAGGGGCACGACCGTCGCCGCCGCAGCCGTGAGCTTGATAATCATGCTTCTCTCTCCTAATTGGCGATGCACCTGTGCAGGGAGATCGCGAGTTTAGAGTGGCGGACTTCCGCGGACTATACAGGAACCGGAAAATATGGGGCCGAGAATGTCCCGGCCGAAGAGGCCGCCGTGTGGTCGAACGCATTTCAGCGAGCGCTGCCGGTAGGCGGCGGCAAAGCGCCCAATTTGGTGGATCGGTAACTCCATCACGGCGATGGTGATTGCCGCGGGCGCGGGAACGAAGGAGTTATCCGATCGGCAAAGTCCGGAGCACCCGAACTCGGAAGGCGGGGCGCGAGATACGCGCAAAGGGGTTCTCAAAGGAGATCCCAGATGGCCGAGATGAGCCCTCTCCTTCCCTCCGCCGCAGGATCGCCAACCCAAGCTTGAGTTGCCGCCTCAAGTGTTGCAGAACGTCGTAGGATAGAAGCCTGCGCTAAAGAAAGAACGCGATTCTATGACATCCTTGCTTCGGCACTCGCATGTCGGGTTTTCGCAGCTGGCCATCACAGGTGTGGGCTGCCGTCTGCCGGGCGCGAACAACGAAACCGAATTCTGGCATCTGCTGGATGAGGGGCGCTGCACCGTGGGGGCGCTGCCGGAGGGACGCTGGCGGCCCGAGCGTTATTTCCATCCGCGTACCGGCGAGCCCGGGTTCAGCTATTCATTCGCTGGCGGCTACATTGAGGATCCGCTGGGATTCGATCCCGTTGTTTTCGGCATCTCGCCGCGTGAAGCGGCGGAGATGGACCCGCAGCAAAGGCTGCTTTTAGAGGCCGTCTGGGGCGCACTGGAGGATTCGGGCATCCCGCCTAGCGCGGTCGCCGGATCGAACATGGGCGTCTATGTCGGGGCGTCGGCCCTCGATTACGGCAATCTGTACACGGCCGATCCGGCCGCGATGGAGAGCCATTTCATGACGGGCAACGCTCTGTCCGTTCTGTCGAACCGCATCTCTTATATCTTCGATCTACGCGGTCCCAGCTTCACGGTGGATACCGCCTGCTCGTCGTCGCTGGTAGCGTTTGCGGAAGCGCAGTCCGCGATCTCCTCGGGTCGAATCGATATGGCGATCGTGGCCGGCGTCAATCTGCTGATGTCGCCGACTTCGTTCATCGGCTTCTCGCGCGCCTCGATGCTGTCGCCGACGGGACTTTGCCGGCCATTCTCGGCGCAGGCCGACGGCTATGTCCGGGCCGAAGGTGCTTTGGCCATGGTGCTGGCCAGATTGGAAACAGCGGTCGCACGCCGGTATCCGGTGCGCGCGGTAGCGCTCGCCTCCGGCATCAATTCCGACGGCCGAACGAGCGGCATCTCCCTCCCCTCGGTCGAAGGCCAGCGGGAGTTGCTGAACAGGCTTTATGGTGATGGTGCGATCGACCCACGCCGTCTTGCCTTCGTCGAGGCGCATGGCACCGGCACCCGGGTCGGCGACCCGGCGGAGGCGACCGCGATCGGCGAGGCACTCGGCCAGCTACGCAGCACGCCGCTGCCGATCGGATCGGTCAAATCCAATATCGGCCACCTGGAGCCGGCCGCCGGTCTGGCCGGCCTGTACAAGGCGATATTGGCCTTGGAGCATCGCAAGCTGCCGCGCTCGCTGCATCTGGATGAGATCAATCCGGCAATCGATTTCGCCGCGCTCAATCTTGCTGTCGCGATTGAGGCGGTGGCGCTTCCTCCAACCGGGACCTGGCTGGCGGGAGTTTCCTCATTCGGCTTTGGCGGGACCAACGCCCATGTCGTGATCCGTCAGCCCGAGGCGGCCGAGCTCTTGCCGGGGCAGACCGACGGCGCCGTCGGCCGTCCGGCTGAACTATTGGTGCTGTCGGCCCATTCGCGCCCGGCGCTGAACGCCACCGCCGCGTCATACGCGGATTTCATCGAAGCCGCTCCGGACAGCGTTCCCGACGTCGCGTCTGCGGTGGGGTGGCAGCGTGACCTGGCGGCGCATCGCTTAGCCCTGACGCTGGGCGAGCCGGCGCGGATGGTTGCGTCGCTGCGCGGCTTCGCCGAAACCGGCAACATCGTTGGCGGCATCGCTGGGGTTGCGCCCTCGGCGCCGCCTAAGATCTGCTTCGTCTTCTCCGGCAACGGCTGCCAATGGGCCGGAATGGGCCGCACCGCTTTTGCCCGCAATCATGCGTTTCGCCGGCGTTTCTTGGCGACCGATGACATTTTCACCCGGCTGGCGGGTTGGTCGCTGGCCGACGCGCTGCACGATCACGCGCTGGCCGACCGGCTGAGGTCGACCCGGGTCGCGCAGCCTTTGCTCTTCGCCATGCAGTCGGCCGTCGCGGCCAGCCTCGCCAAATGGGGGTTGCGGCCCGACACGGTGCTCGGCCACAGCGTGGGCGAGATCGCGGCGGCGGAGGCATCCGGCGCGATCGGTCTGGCTGAGGCTGTCCATGTCATCTTCCATCGCAGCAAACATCAAGAAAAGGCGCATGGACTTGGGACGATGGCCGCGGCCAGCCTGTCCCGGCACGAGGCGGAGGCGTTGATTGGCAGTAGCGGCCTTTTCGGACTTGAGATCGCCGCGGTCAACAGCCCGACTTCGGTGACGGTCACGGGCCCCGAGGATGTGATCCGCAGCTTCGGCCAAATCGCCCGCAAGCATAGGATCGCGGTTCGGGCCCTTGATCTCGCCTATCCGTTCCATTCCGGGATTTTAGAGCCGCTACGCCTGCCTTTGCTCGAATCGCTGGGCCACTTCGTTGCGCGCGCGAGCGACATTCCGTTCATCTCGACCGTGACCGGCGATGTGATCGGAGGCGGAGATCTCGATCGGGATTATTGGTGGCGCAATGTGCGCGAACCCGTCCGCTTCCGCGATGCGATCGAGAGGGCGGCGCGGCAGGGCGCGGCCTTGTTCGTCGAGATCGGGCCGCGGCCGATCCTGACCGCCAACATCACCGATACGCTGCGCGAAGCCGGTCTGGACGGCGCGGTGATGCCGAGCCTAGTCGAGAAGGAAGATGAGGACGCGGGCGATCCGCTGGCTCTCGCGGCGGCGCGGGCGTTGGCGATGGGCTGCCGGCTCGACACCGAACGGCTCTTCGGCACGCGTGCCGCTGGCCGGATGAAGCTGCCCTCATACGCTTGGCAGCGTAAGCCCTTCCACCAGCCCCAAACCTGCGAAGCGCTCGATATCTTTGGCAGTGCGCCGCGGCATCCCTTGATCGGGGCGCGGCTGATGTCGGGGACGCCGGAATGGCGCAATCTGATTGACCCTACCGTGGTGCCCTACCTGCGGGACCATCGGATTGATGACGAAATTGTCGTTCCCGGCTCTGCCTTCGCCGAGATGGCGCTGGCCGTCGCGCGCGAAATTTTCCCAGAAGGACCGATCGGGCTCGAGGATTTCGACGTTCTGCAATGGCTGCCACTTCGTCTGGACGGCATGCGCGAGATTTCGGTGCGCCTCAGCGGCGACACGCAGGTCGTAGAGATTTGGAGCCGCCCGCGTTTGGGTGCCGACGAATGGACGCTCCACGCGCGCGGTCGAATCATTCAAGTCGTCTCGCCGGCGCCTGCTTTCGTCCCCCGGCAGTCATTGCCGCATCAGATAACGGCTGCTGAGGTCTATGACATCGCCGCCGCCGCCGGCGTCCAATATGGGCCGGCCTTCCGCCGCATGCTTCGCGCTGCGCGGGACGACAAGGTCATCGAGGTCGAATTGTCGCCGGTGGAAGAGAGCGCAGGCCTGGCCAGCCGCGTGCAGACCCTCCACCCGATCGCGCTCGACGCGTCCTTCCATGCCCTGTGGGAAAATCTCAAGCTGCGCGCGGACGAGTGCTATGCCTATCTGCCAGTGCGCTTCGCCGGGCTGCGGGTCGATCGCGACGGCGCAATTCCGGCACGCGCACGGGTGGTGGTCGACCGCGATACCGGCCATTCGATCACGATCGGGGTTATGCTCTATGATGAGAATAATAATTTCATCGCGTCGCTGTCCGGCGGACTGTTCCGCGCGGTGGTTCTCGACCGACGCAAGCAGGCCGGGGTGTTCTTCCATCAGGAGCAGGTCCGGTTGACGCGTTCCGGCGGTGACCGCAATGCGCGCGAAATTGCCGTCGCTGCGCTGCGCGGCAATGCGCTGGAATCCCGTCCGGATTCCTGGTTGATCCTCGAGGCCTTCGCGCGCTCGCTCGCCTATCGGCGCTTACGGACGATGTTCACTGACAACCCCGTCCGACGGGAATCGGTCGCGACCTGCGAGACAACGGCCGACGCGGCGCTTCCCTTGATCTTAAATCTCTTCGAACATCTGCTCGCCGTCGACCTGGCGTCCGAGACGCCGGAGGGCTGGATCCTGGCCGACGCGTGCGACTTACCGGGTCCCACCGAGATTCTGGAAACTTTCGCCGCGGAATATTCCGCGGCGACGGCGGAAATCGTTCTGGCCGCCCAGGCGTTGGCCGGGCTGGACAGCACCTTGAAGTCCGGTCTGCCGATTCCGCATCGCAACGCGACCCTGGAGCAGTTCGAGAGCGCATCGATCCTGTTCGAGCCCGTTCTATCCTCGGCACGCGCAGTCTGCGACGCCTTGGCGGCGCGGATTGAGCCCGATCCGTTGCGGGTACTGGTAGCCGAGCCCTTCTGCCTGGGCTTGCTGCGGATCCTGACTCCGCTGGTCCGCGAGGGGCGTGCAACCGTTACGGTAATCGGCACCAACGCAAAGCGCCTGCATCACACGGCGGCGCGGCGCGGCTCGACGCAGGGTATCGAGTTCCTTGAGATCGCCGGCGATGCCGATCCGCCCGGCGAGGCATCGTTCGACCTGGCGCTCGGTTTTGCCTTTGGACCGGTTTTCGACGATGACGCCGGTCTGGGGCGAGCCATTGCCCGCCGCCTCACGCCGAACGCGCTGCTCTGCGTCCTGCAGCCGCCCGACAGCGCAATCTTCGATCTGCTGTTGGGCGGCAGCGATGGCTGGTTCGCGTCGTCGCTCGATCCGAATTATCCTGTGGGCCGGGTCGCGGCGGCGCAGAATAGTCAGCCCGTGCTCGTCGCATCGGGATTCAGCGGGATCGAAACACTCTCCGTCGGCGACGGTGCGGGCAATGCCCTGCTCGCGTCGGCGGACTCTCGTCCGGCACAATCCATATTCACCTTCGCGCCGGCCGTCCTGGTTGGCGATGTCTCTCCGCTGGTCGTCCAGCTGACGCAGGTACTGCGGGCCGACGGGCGTCCGGTGCGAATGCTCGAGGCGGTCGATCCGGCGGAATATGCCCTGGCGTGGCCAATGATTTCGGCGTCGGCTGCACCGGATGAGATCATAGATTTGATTTTTTCGGCATTCACGGCGGACCAGGGCGGTCTTGATCGCTCCATCACCCATCTAGCCGCGATCTTGGAAACGGTCCAGATGGGGAAATGCCGTCTGTGGATTCTGGTGCGCGGCCTTGAATCGGCCACGCCCGACGCCGTTGATCCGATCGCCGAGGCGATCTGGTGCTTCGCGCGGGTGGGCATGAATGAATATCCCTCGGTCGACCTGAAGCTGGTCGATGTCGCGCTGGATTTGGATACGGACGTGGCGGCCGGGCATGTCGCCAGTCTGATCTCTTCGCCTGGCGCGGATGCCGAATTGCTCATCGATGCGGCTGGAATTTCGGCGATCCGCGCCGTTTCCGGCTTGCGCCGGGCCGGCATCGGGGCATCCGTACCGGCGGTGCGGCTCGAGCTCGCGGCAAAAGGCGTGCTGGCCAATTTCGATTGGGTTGAAACCGAGCGGCGCGATCCCGGCCCGTCCGAGGTCGAAATCGAGATCGCGGCCGCCGGGCTCAATTTCCGCGACATCATGCTGGCGACCGGGTTACTCGCCGACGATGTGCTCGATGACGGGCTGGCCGGGGCGGAGTTCGGCTTCGAATGCGCCGGCAAGGTCGTTCGTGTCGGCGCAGCCGTCACCGACCTTAAAATCGGCGATGCCGTGATGGGGTTCGGACGGCAAAGTTTCGCGACCCACACCACCGCCGATGCACGGGTTTTTGCCGCCTTGCCCGAGGGTCTGCCGGTCGAGGCGGCGGCCACCATCCCGGTAGCCTTTCTGACGGCCTGGTATTCTTTGGTCCATCTGGCCCGGCTTCAACCCGGGGAGTGGGTGCTGATCCACGGCGCGGCCGGCGGCGTCGGGCTGGCGGCGATGCAGATCGCGCGCCTGCGCGGCGCGCGGATCGCAGCAACGGTCAGTTCGCCGGACAAGCGCGCCCTGGTGGAATTGTTCGGAGCAGAGAGGGTCTACAATTCCCGCAGCACCGCCTTCCTGGATGCGATCCGCGATGAGATCGGCGGCGTCGATGTCGTGCTCAATTCGCTGGCTGGCGACGCCATGTTGGCCAGCATTAGATGCTTGAAGCCGTTTGGCCGGTTCGTGGAGTTGGGCAAGCGCGACTATGTGCTTAACACCGCGATGGGTCTGCGGCCATTCCGTCGCAATCTGACGTATTACGGCGTCGATCTCGATCAGCTGCTCGCGGCCAACCTGTCCCTGGCGAACCGGCTGATGGGCGATCTGGTCCTGCAGTTCGAGAGCGGCGAGCTCTGTCCTCTGCCATACCGGGCCTTTGCGTGGCATGAGGCAGGCGAGGCCTTCCAGCTGATGCAGGCGGCCGGCCATGTTGGCAAGCTGATCGTCCGGCCGGCGGAGCACCCGATTGCGACCACCATGGCGCGGAAGCTCTTCCAGCCCGGACCGGGCGTGCATCTCGTCGTCGGCGGCACCGGTGGTTTCGGGTTCGAGACGGCCGCGTGGCTGGCCGAAAAAGGCGCGGAAGCCGTCGTCGTCGCCTCGCGGCGGGGCCAACTCGAGCCGCATCTTCAAGCGCGAGCCGAGGCGATCCGCGCGAAAGGCACGAAACTGATCGTCGAGGTTCTCGATGCGACCAGCGCCGCCGCCGTCAACGCTCTGATCACAAAGCTGGTCCGCACCTACGGACGGCTTGCCGGCGTCATCCACACCGCCATGGTCTTGGATGACGGGTTGATCGCCGGGCTGGAGCCGGCGCGGACCCGCGCCGTGCTCGCGCCGAAGATGGATGGCGCGACCAATCTCGATCGCGCGACCAGTCTTAATTGTGCGACAGGGGCGGGACCGCTCGACTATTTCGTCGTCTATTCCTCCGCGACGACGATGATCGGCAATCCCGGTCAGGCGGCCTATGTCGCGGCCAACGGTTATCTGCAAGGCTTGATGCGCCGCCGCCGGGCGGACGGGCTGCCCGGGCTCGCCGTCGCTTGGGGTGCTATCGCCGATGTCGGTGTTTTGGCGCGCGACCTTGATGTCGCGGTCAAGCTGGAGCGGTTCACCGGCATTGTCCCCATGCGCGCTGACGAGGCGTTGTCCCATCTGGATATACTGCTGGCCCGGCCGTCGATCTGCCCGCCGACGGTCTATTGCGCCGTGTTCCGTCCCGGTGCGGCCCTGCAGGGGCTTAAGCTGCTGGAGACCCCGGCCTTCGTTCGCCTGTTTGCCGATGCCGAGGGGTCTGATCAGGAGGTTGGCATCGACCTTGCCATGCAGATTGCAGGCAAGAGCGAAGTAAAGGCGCGGGCGATCGTCGCAAGACTGGTCGCGTCGGAGGTGGCGCGAATCCTGAGGCTGTCGGCTGAAGAGATCGATGTTGCCCGCCCCCTCGACGAGCTGGGGATGGATTCCTTGATGAGTCTCGAACTGCGGATGAGCATCGAAAAACGCTTCGGGATCGAGTTGCCGATCGTCGCTATCAGCTCTGGCATCAGTGTGAACGACCTAGCCGCCCGACTGTTTGCCGGCCTGGGCGCCGGCGGGGCCGCCGCGCCGGCGGGCGATGCCGAAATGCGGCTGATGATGCAGCACGGGTCGAGCGATGTCGGGCTGAGCGACCTGATGGCGGTCACCGACGCAATCGATACACGCCCTGGTGCGGTGGTGCTGCGGTGACCGATGAAACCAATCGCGGCCGGTTGAGCCGGGGCGTCAAGGCGGCCCTGCTGGATGCCATGCGCAAAGCGCCGGTCGGCGACAGGCCGGTCCGTGGTTCGGTCGTCCCTCGCGCAAGCCGGCACGACATGTCGTTCGAAAGCCTGCCGGCCTATCAGCAAATGCAGACCCAGCGAGCGCTGGCCGACGCTCTAAAGATCGGCTTTCCGTTTTATCGCGCCCATGATGTTCGCGCGGGAGCGCGTAGCGTCATCAACGGCAAACCGGTAGTGAATTTCGCCTCCTATGATTACCTCGGGTTCAACGGCCGTCCTGAGATCACCAAGGCGGTAGTCGAGGCGGCCGAGACCTGGGGCACCAGCGTGTCCGCCAGCCGGATCACGGCGGGCGAGCGGCAGTTTCATCGCGATCTCGAGCGCGCCATCGCCGACATTTACGATGCGGAGGATTCGCTCGTCTTCGTCAGCGGCCACGCGACCGCGATCTCGACGATCGCTGCCTTGCTGGGGCCAAAGGACCTCATCCTGCATGATTCGCTGGTCCATAACTGCGTCGTCGTCGGGGCGCAGCTCTGCGGAGCGATGCGGCGGGCCTTTCCGCACAACGACATGAAGGCGGCGAGCGAGATCCTCGCCGCGACGCGCGACCGCTTCGAGCGGGTGCTGATCGTGTCGGAGGGGCTGTATTCCATGGATGGCGACGGGCCGGATCTCGCCCGGCTGACCGATATTAAGGAACAGTTCGATTGCTGGCTGATGGTCGATGACGCCCATGCATTGGGCGTCCTCGGCAAGACCGGCAGGGGCATTTTCGAAATGGCCGGTGTCGATCCGAAACGGGTCGATATTTGGTTCGGAACGTTGTCCAAAACCCTGGTCAGTTGCGGCGGCTATGTCGCGGGCAATCGCGCACTGGTGGATTACTTGAAGTTGGCGGCGCCCGGCATGGTCTATAGCGTTGGGCTGCCGGCCCCCGCCGCGGTCGCGGCTTTGACCGCCATCGGGCTGATGCGGCGCGAGCCGGAGCGGGTCGCCCGGCTGCAGACGAACGGCCAGCTCTTCCTGCGTACGGCGCGCGAGGCCGGGCTCGATGTCGGGACCAGCTGGGGCTATGCCGTGACGCCGGTCATTCTGGGCGACTCACTCCGCACAGTCCTCCTGGCCGAGCGATTGCTCAATCGCGGCTATAACGTATTTCCCATCGTGCCGCCGGGCGTACCTGAGAGATCGGCGCGTCTGCGCTTCTTCATTTCCTCCGAGCATACCAGCGAGAATATCGAAGGCGCTGTCGCGGCAACGCGGGAAGAACTGACAAAGCTCGAGCGCGAGGGCATTTCTTTGAGCAAGATGGCCAAGCTGATCACGGCCGCGGTGAAATCCTAGGTCCTCGGTCCGATCGGCTGATTTGAAAGGTCCGTTGGCGTGACCTTCAGCAATATCGTCATCACTGGGGCTTCGAGCGGAATCGGCGCGGCTCTTGCAAAATATTATGCCCGCCCCGGCATCTCTCTGGGACTGGTCGGGCGCGATCCGGCGCGCCTGAATGCGGTCGCCGACCAGGTGCGAGCTGCGGGCGCAGTGGTCGAGGGAGGGCTGTTCGATCTGCGTGACCGGGCCGCCCTCTTGAACTTCCTGACTGGTTTCGACAGGTCCAACCCGATCGATCTGCTGATCGCCAATGCCGGCGTGCTGGATGGCCGGCGCGCCGACGGCTCGATCGAGCACGCCGACATGGCGCGGCGAGTGATCGAGATCAATCTGCTGGGAGCCGTCGACACGCTGCACGCTGTGCTGCCGGCGATGCGCACGCGTAGATGGGGCCATATCGTACTGGTCAGCTCGCTGGCGGCTCTGTCGCCGTTGCCCGACGCGCCGGGCTATAGCGCCAGCAAGGCCGGGCTCTTGTCCTATGGAAAAGCAATGCGTGCGGCTGTTGCGGTGGACAATGTGCGTGTCACCGTGGTGTGCCCCGGGTATGTCACCAGCGCGATGACCGATACCCATATCGGCGACCATCCGCTGAAAATCAGCGCCGAGAAAGCCGCGCAGCTGATCGGCGCGGGAATTGTCCGTAACCGAGCGGTGATAGGCTTCCCCCTGCCGCTCTATCTGCTGGCGCTGATCTCTCCCCTTTTCCCGGAATTCGTCATCCGGCTGGCTACCAAGGGCATCCGTTTCCACGTAACGCCGCGCGACTGAGCGGAGACAAGCGAGCCCAAGATATTTGTCGTATTTGCCATTTATTGGACCTTTATCTTGCGTTCAGCATCGCGTGCGACTCGACTTCCGGGAGGGGGACGTCTACGGAGGCCAGGGCGCGACCCCAGCCATTGCCTTCGCGCGGTCAGCCGCGGACCTCCCCGCCGATCACGAGATTTGGTGTGGACGAGACGACGCGCGTTCCGCCGCAAACCCGTCGGAACAATCCCCTGCCGAGGCCGCCAGCTTCCGTAGAGGGGCGGTACGATCGCGGTCGACAGCCGGGTCGGCGAGTTCACCGAGTTCGCGATCCATCGGCCGCGCACCCGCCACGCGGCCACAGCAGAGGCCGCGGCATGACCGTCAGCATCCTGGTGGTCGACGACGAGCCCGATGTCGCCGAGCTGTTCCGCCAGCACTTTCGCCGCGAGGCGCGCCAGGGCACGTATGTGATCCACTTCGCCGCCCCGGCCGAGAAGGCCCTGGATCTGCGCTTCTCCGATCTCCCGGTCATGATGGTGACCGCCTACGGCGACGACGAGCGCCGCCGCCGCGCCGATGAACTGGGTGCTGTCGATTTCCTCGCCAAGCCGGTCGATTTCGACGCGCTCAAGCGCGGTTGCGCCAACTGCCAACCGCCGCGAATTGACAAACGAAGGGCGAGCGAATGGCGGTTTTTCACCCTTTGAAGAAACTCAGAGTGAGACGTCACCGTCGCTCGGCGTCAATGCGGGAACGGCCAGAGCCGCAGCTTCTCCTTGCCGATCGCCCACAGCCGCGCCAGGCCGTTCGGCTCGACGATCAGGAAGAAGACGATCAGCGCGCCGAAGATCATCGATTGCAGATTGGTCACCAGATTGACCGGAACCTCGAGCCCGGCGAGGCGCGGCGCGTTGTCGAGAAAGATCGGCAGCAGCACGATAAAAGCGGCGCCGAGGAACGAACCCAGGATGCTGCCGAGACCGCCGATGATGATCATGAACAAGATCTGGAACGAGCGGTCGATCTCGAAAGCGCTGGCCTCGACGGCACTCGTATAGATGAAGGCCCACATCGCGCCGGCGATGCCGCAGTAGAACGAGCTCAGGGCAAAGGCGAGCAGCTTTGTGCGCAGCGGGCGGATGCCGATGATCTCGGCGGCGACGTCCATGTCGCGGATCGCCATCCAGGAGCGTCCGATGCGGCCGCGCACCAGACCCTTGGCGGCGAGTGCCAAGAGCACGACGACGGTCAGGACGAACAGGTATTTCGCCCGCGGGTCGGCCTCGGCACCGGTGACGTAAACCTGGCCGAAAACCGCGCGCGGCGGCGCGCTAATCACGCCCGAGGCGCTGTAGTTGTAGAACCACGGGAATTTGTTGAACAGCCAGATCAGGAAGAACTGCGACGCAAGCGTCGCCACCGCGAGGTAGAAACCCTTGATCCTGAGGCTCGGGAAGCCAAACAGCACGCCGACGAGCGCGGTAATGATGCCGGCGATGATCAGGGCGAGGACGATGTTGAGCCCGGGGAAGGCGGTTGTGAGCTTGTAAGTCGCGAAGGCGCCGACCGCCATGAAGCCGCCGGTGCCGAGCGACACCTGCCCGGCGTAGCCGGTCAGCAGATTGAGGCCGAGTGCGGCCAGCGCGTAGACGAGGAACGGGATCATGATCGTCAGCAGCCAGTACTCGGAGCCCACCGCGGGGATCACCAAATAGGCCGCGGCAAGCGCCGCAAACATGAACCAGCGGTCCTGGCGGATCGGAAAGATCACCTGGTCGGCGGCGTAGCTCGCCTTGAACTGGCCGACCTCGCGATAGATCATCTGTGCCTCTCCGACTCACACCCAGAAAGTTGCTGTCATTGCGAGGAGCGAAGCGACGAAGCAATCTCGACCAGAAGGCGCCTGACCGGCACGAGATTGCTTCGCTTCGCTCGCAATGACAGTGGCACAGGCATCCTCACACCCGCTCGATGATGCGCTCGCCGAACAGGCCTTGCGGCCGGAACAGCAGAAAGACGAGCGCCAGAGCATAGGCGAACCAGTCCTCGATCGCGCCGCCGAAGGCCGGTCCCCAAAAGACTTCGGCGACTTTCTCGCCGACGCCGATGATCAGGCCGCCGACGATCGCACCCGGCACCGAGGTGAAGCCGCCGAGGATCAGCACCGGCAGCGCCTTCAGCGCCACCAGCGAGATCGAGAACTGCACGCCGAGTTTGCTGCCCCACATAATTCCGGCAACGAGCCCGACGACGCCCGCGACAGACCAGACGATGACCCAGATCGAGCGGAGCGGAATGCCGACCGACTGCGCCGCTTGGTGGTCGTCCGCCACGGCGCGGAGCGCGCGCCCTATCGTGGTGCGCTGGAAAAAGAGGGCGAGTGCCGCGACGAGCGAGCCCGCGACCGCGGCGGCGACCAGATCGAACTCGTTGACGAGCACGCCGCCGATGATCAGCGGCGCCTTAGGGATGCCGATGTCCAGCGGATGCACATCGCTGCCCCAGAGGAGCTGGCCGAAGCCGTCAAGGAAAAAGGCGAGGCCGATCGTCCCCATGAACAGGATGATCTGCTCCTGATTGACGAGGGGGCGCAGCATCAGCCGTTCGACCGCGACGGCGAGCAGGACCATGACCGCAGCGGCGAGGACAAAGGCGCCCCAGATCGGCACGCCGCGTTCGATCAGCCCGACGAACGTCAGGGCGGCGAACAGCACCATCGTGCCCTGGGCGAAGTTGAATACGCCCGAGGCCTTGTAGATCAGGACGAAGCCGAGTGCCACGAGCGAGTACATGACCCCGGAGAGCAGCCCGCCGATGACGACTTCGAGCACGAATTCCGGATTGCTCCACATATTGGTGAACGGGGTCACGAAGACCGCCGCCAAGAGGTCCATCGCTTCGCCTCCTCAGCCCCCTCCCATTCCCTCCCCCGCAGGCGGGGGAGGGTTAGGGTGGGGGTTGCGCCCGCGCCACCCCGTGAGAGGCGGCGACGACCTCGGGGCTGGTGCGGACCTTGTCGGGTGGATCATCATTTCAAGGACGTGCCAATTTCACGTCGGCCGAAGAAATGCTGTCTGGGTAAGAGATGCCGAAATGAGAGCGGACGTAGTTGACCACCGCCGCCACCTGCTCGTCATCGAGCAGTGCGCCGAACGGCGGCATTCCCTTCGAGCCGTTCACGACGACGAGCACCGAGTATCCGGTCGCGGCAAGTTTTGGATCATTGGCCAGCGCCGGATAGGCGCCGGTCCCGACGGCACCCTGCGCGGCTGCCATGTGGCAGCCCTGGCACACGGTGCGATAGATCACTCCTCCATCGCGCTGCATGAAGTGCGATGGGCTCGTGAACGAGCCGTCGGACGACTGGGCGCCCGCGGCCGATGCAGCCGCCCCTGTGAGGACCATGGCGAGCGCCATGCCGCGCCACACGGCCAAGGTCTTGCCCTGATCTTCGGGTGACATGGTCAGCCCGCCACCACGCGCTGGTGCAGTCGCGAGATCGCGTCGAGCGAGGACAGAACCGCGCCCTCCTGCCAGGCCGGAATGTTGGAGGCGTGCTCACCGGCGAGAGCAATTCGCCCGTCGATGTCGCACAGGTCCTTGTAATGCTGTTTGCGCGCTTCCTCGGTCCACCTGCCGAAGCAGCCGAGCACCCAGGGGACCCGGTGCCAGCCGTCCGCTATGCCGTTCTCGTACTCGGTCTCGTATTGCGGATGGATCTGCGCGCCATACTCGACCGCCTTCTTCAGGCGGTCCTCCGGTGGCAGTGCCGTGAACTCGTAAGCATACGGGCTGTCGAACACGTAAGCGCCGAGCAGCACCCCCTTGCCCGGGCTGCCATAGCTCGTGTTCGAATAGCCGATCTGCCAGATCGGCAGGTCCGTATAGGTGATGCCGCCATAGATCTCCTCGTCCTCCTCCCAAAAGCGGCGCTTGAATTGTAGGCCGATCTTGGCGGCTGCCCCGTAGGGCACCGCGTTGATCGCGTCCATCATCGGAGCGCCGACATCGAGATCGATCTGGTCGAGCACCGAAAGCGGGATCGTGCACAGGCACCAGTCGGCGGTCGCCGTCATCGGTGTGCCGCCCGTTCTGGCATCCACATAGGTCACGGTCACGTGCTTGTCGTCCTGTTTTATCGCCGTGACCTTGGCGTTGTAGCGGATCAGGCTGCCGATCTCGCGCACGAACGCCCTGGCGATCATGTCCATGCCGCCGACCGGCTGGAAGATCGTGGACTGGAACTCGTAGATTTGGCCGAGGGCGAGGCGAAACCACACCCGTGAGCGCAGGATCTCGGCAAACGGGAGCGGCTCGGACGGAACCGCCTCGTCCATCAGGCCGCCGCCCGGATCGCGCTGATAGCCGCGGCGGTCGCTGCTCAGCACCCCGGCCTTGTAGGCGTAGTTGTCGTCGAGCGCGCCCCATTGACGCAGCGCCTCCAGCAGTAGCTCCTTGTCCTCCGCGGTGACCGGCTGATCGAGCTTGTCCTGGCTCACCGCCTTGGCGAGGAGCTCAGCCACATTGCCGTGGAAGTCCGACGGGACGTGACGCAGGCGCTGTGGCTTGCCGCCGAAGGCATTCCGGGCGTGCAGATTGGCATTGTAGTTGACTTGGATGAACGGTTCGAGGCTGACGCCCAGGCGCTTGCAGTAGTTGAGGATGCCGCCATGGTGATAGGGAATCCGCCAGGGTCCAGGATTGAAGTACAGGTCCTTGTCGAAACCGCAGGTCTGCTCGAAGCCGCCGAGCTCGGTAAAGCGGTCGCCGCCGCGCAAGGACCAGCAGCGCCCGCCCGCGCGGTCGTTGTATTCGAGCACCTGCACCTTGTAGCCGACCTGATGGAGCTCGAGCGCCGCGACCAGGCCGGCAACCCCCGCTCCGAGGACCAGGACGGAGGCGCCTTTCGGGTCGCCCTCGAGCCGGATCGGCACCTTGTAGGTCGATTCGGCCGCGAGCCCTAGGGTGGTCATGGCCTGATACATCGCCGAGCTTCCGGCAGCGGTGCCGATCGTGGCGAGGAGACGCCGGCGGCTCATCTGCGCCTTGCGTTGTTCGGCCATGGCGCTTCCCTCCGACTCACGCTTGTTTTCTGGATTTGAGCTTCCTCAACGAAGTCCGTGGCGCGACCCCAGAGAGTCAGATGCGCCGCACCGGTCGCTTTGCCTTGCGGGCTCCAAGTTTCGTGGATATCGAGCGGCTGAGCAATCCGAAACCATTGCGCCATAGAAAGTCGTTGAGGGTGAGAAGCTGACGCTCACGCTCGCCACCTAGTATGCACCTGACCGTCACGACAGGAGCGGACGCGCGCTCGTCGCGGCGCGGCGGAGTCTCCGGCTCGACCTCGCTCGCCCCCGTTCGAGGCAGAGCGATGCGAATGGCTCGCCGTCGTTCCGAGATCAGCCGGCGTCCCGGCTTCGTCGATACCGGATGCGCGCGGCGTCGGTGCATTCGCCCGCTCCCCATCGCCCACCCTTTCGGCGACATCTCATGGATTGCCGATGCTCGCGGCCACTACATGTGAAGCCGAGCTTGCCTTCTTATTCCCCATTCCCCGGATGAGCTCACGGTTTTGCGAGCATTTGGTGCGATTCCGGTATAAGATACAACATCTTGTGCGAGATCGACCGAGGCGCGCATGGCGGACCCAACGGGTCAGTCGACGAGCGCCCCGCTGAGGCTCGATTTTAACCGCCGGCTGAAGCTGGAATTCCACGGCAGCGTGATCACCTCCGATGCGCGACTGCTCGCCTATCGCGAGTTGGACAACACGCTTGGCTTGACCGGCATGGTTGGTGACGTGCTCGCGGATCTGCGCACCGGCAAGAACGGTCGTCGCCTGTTCGTCAGCTTGCTGCGGCAATCGGTGTTCGGCCGGCTTGCCGGCTACGAGGACGTGAACGATGCCGAGCGGCTGTGCCGCGATCCGGCTATGCGCTGGGTGGTCGGCGACCGGGCGATCGAAGGGACGGCTGCATCGGCCAGCCAGATGAGCCGCTTCGAGACAGAGTGGCTGACCCGGCCGGAGAACCTCGCCGCCCTTGCCGATTTGACTCGCCAGTGGATCGACCCCGTGCACAGGCGGCGCCCGCCGAGGATCGTCGTACTCGACATGGATTCGAGCGAGAGCCCGACTCATGGCGAGCAGGAGGGGAGCGCCTACAACGGTCACTTCAGCTGCACCTGCTACCCACCCGCTGTTCGTATTCAACCAGCTCGGCGATCTGGAGCGGTGCGCGCTACGGCCAGGCAACGTGCACTCGGCCGACGGCTGGCGCGAGATATTGGAACCAGTCGTGTCGCGCTACCGGGGCAAGGGGACGCGGTTATATTTTCGAGGCGATGCGGCCTTCGCCAACCCGGAGATATACGAATTCCTCGAAGTTGAAGGCACCGGCTACCGATCCGGTTTCCAGCCAACCGGGTCTTGCAGGAAAAGATTGGATACCTGCTCAAGCGCCCGGTCGGTCGACCGCCGCATGAGCTGCGCCGCTACTATGCCAGCTTGGGCTACCAGGCGCAGAGCTGGAAGAAGCCCCGCCGAGTGGTGGCGAAAGTCGAGTGGCATCCAGGCGAGCTTTATCCGCGGGTCGGCTTCATCGTCACCAACCTGGCACGCCCGGCCGAGCGCGTTTTCGCCTTCTACAACCAGCGCGGCACGGCGGAGCAATGGATCAAGGAAGGCAAGAGTGGACGCGGCTGTCATGCCGCACGTTCGGCGACAACGCCGTCCGCCTCCAGCTCCATGCGCTCGCCTACAACCTCGGCAACCTCATGCGGACGCTGGCGATGCCCAAGGCGGCGGAGCCATGGTCGCTGACCAGCCTGCGCGAGAAGCTAATCAAGATCGGCGCGAAGGTCGTCAGCCATGGCCGCTACGTCACCTTCCAGATGGTCGAGGTCGCGGTGCCACGACAGATGTTCCAGGAAATCCTGTCACTGATCGCCCGATTGCGGGCACCGCCCGCGCCAGCATGAGGAGCGCGGGGATCAGATGTGACAAGCGGCGACAGCGAAGGTGCGCCTCGATGCAAGCAAAGCAGCACGTTTCAGCGCCTCAGCGCAGTCAACTGATTGGTTCGACTCTTGCTGCGCACGCAGAGCGCGATTTGCCGTTGCCCGCGCCGGGCGAAGGTGCGATCCCTGGCCCCACAACCACGCCGAATCCGGGGAATGTCAGCTAAATGATCGAAAAGGTCCTTAGGTCGTGAGATCGCCATGAAACGCGACATCGAATTCAAGCACGGGGACAGCGTCATTGTCGTGGAGGTCGAAGAAGCGACACCGCGAGGGGACCAGCTCGGCTCAGTTGGAGGCACGGTCGCCAAGGCAAAGCAGTCCTTTGAAGAGGCGGTCTCAGGCATCCGACCAATCGCCGAAGCCATCTTGGGGCAGGTGGCCGCACTCACCCCGGAAAGCGTCAGCGTCGAGTTCGGCATCAAGTTCAGCGCACAGGCCGGTGTGATCCTCGCGTCTTCTGCCGCAGAGGGCAACTGCAAGATATCGCTTTCCTGGAAGCCGAACGGCGCTGCCTGAACGAGCGATGGCCGAGCCTTACCAACGGCCCGTCGCCCGCATTCGTGATGCCGATGGGTCCGTCGTCGGCGCGGGGTTTGTCGCGCCTCGGGGTGCGATCGTCACTTGCGCTCATGTCGTGAACGATGCGCTGAGGCGCGACAAAGATGAGCCGAGCAAGCCGGAGGCAAGCACCTCCGTTGCGATCGATTTACCGTGGGCGGATGATCGCAAATACAGCGGGAGAATAATCGATTGGCGACCGCCGGTGCAGCCTAACTTCGGCGGCAATCCCTGCGTGGATATCGCGGTTTTGAGCGTCGACGCACCGGTCCCGAAGGCTTCTGCAGTAACCCCGCAGCCGCCGGCCACGGTGCCGGAGAATACCATTTTCCATGTGATGGGATTTCCGAACGGAGCGCCCGCCGGAGCTCCGTTCAAAGGCGAGGTTCGCGCCACGGATGCCCGCGGCTGGCACCACGTTGAGGCCGATCGGGCGTTCGGGCGAACGCTCGAGCCCGGCTTTTCGGGAGCGCCGGCGATCGGGATGGACGGAAGGCTTTTGGGGATAGTCGACATCGTAAACCCCGAGGAACGGCGCGGCGTGCTGATCCCGGTCGAAGCGTTGATGCGCGCATGGCCCGTACTCGCCGAGCCCTACCGGGGTCTCGATGCGTTCCGCGAGGAAGATGCCGCTTATTTTTTTGGCAGAGAGGCGTTCGCGGAGCGGCTTTGGCAAAGCTTTGAGCGTCACCCGGTCACACTGCTGGTCGGACCTTCCGGCTCGGGCAAATCGTCTCTGATAAATGCTGGATTCCTGCCTTTACTGCGACGCCGCGGGAGCTGGCATCTGGTCCGCATCAGGCCTGGCGATCGGCCGATAGCGCAACTCGCTCGGGGACTGGTGATGGCCCTGCAGCCCGGCATCAGGCCATTGGAATTGGCTGACCAAGTCAAGATACGCGAAAAGGAATTGCTAGAGGATCCGTCTCAGCTATTGAATTACGCTGTGTCGTTTCAAGAAATTGACCACCGTCAAGTTTGCCTGGTGGTAGATCAATTCGAAGAGACTTTCACACTCGCGCAAGTCGCGCACCCTGAGCAACACAAAGCGCTGCTTGCTGGGCTGGCAATGATCGGAGGACACAGCAAAAACCCGGCGATCCGTGCCGTCCTCGGCATGCGGTCGGATTTCCAGACATTGCTACAGGCGGACGACGCGGCGACGGGACTTATCAAAGCGATCGATGGAGATCCGACGATCCTGCTGCGACGCCTGGACCCTGGCGAACGTCAGAGAGTCATCCAAGGGCCGCTCGATCGGCTTGAGGTGAGCCTTGAGGATGGTTTGCTCGGCCGTTTGATAGACGATATTGCCAATAACCCCGATGCTCTGCCCTTGCTGGAGTTTGCTCTGTCGGCTCTCTGGGCGCGGCTGCGAATCGACGGACGAGGAAGATACCTTACCCATGCCGCCTATGACGAGATCGGCGAATTATCGGGAGCGGTGGCTCAATATGCGGATGCGGTGGTGGACAGCCTCAAAGTCGATCTCGGTCGGGTCAAGCATTTGTTCCTTGAATTGGTCCGCGTGTCCGATATAGCGGAGCAAGATGTACGCCGCCCCCGAGCAAAAAATCATCTCGACGCAATCGACCTGAGCCTCTGGCCGCTCGCTCGGGACTTGGCCGGCAAACGCCTTCTAGTTGCGACCGATGAGCCTGGCGTCGACATCGTCCACGAAGCGCTGTTCCGCCGGTGGGGCCGTCTCGCCGAGTGGATCAACGAAGACCGTGATTTCCTTCGCTGGCGCCAGCGCCTTGAGGAACGGCTGCGAGACTGGGAGGCTTCGGGACGCGACCCAAGCCAGCTCTTGAAAGGGCCCATGCTCGACGATGCGACCGCACGGCTAGAAGCTAATTACGGCGGGCTGAAAGACACGGAAGTCGAGTTTATCCGCGAAAGCCAAACAGAAGCGACGGCCGAACGCGTCAAGCGTGAATGCGACGACTTGTGGGAGCGACTCGAGCTCAACTGGGAATACAACGAGGTGGAGTCTCACGAAGCGCAGGCCTTAATGGCGCTCGCTTCGGCGTCTAAGGAGGTGAAGCTGAGCTTTCTGACCTCGGCGGCGGGGAACGTATCGCGCGCTCGCCGCTTCAACCGCGCGCCTGAAGTTGTCTTGCGGAGTTACCCAACTTATTTTCCCGAGGATAGTTGAGAACGAAAGTCCCTTGGCCTGAATAACGACGTAACAAATCTCTTGATACGTCAGGCTCACGCTGCGGCGGCAACGTCGCGCCATCTCCCTATCCGGTTGAGGCAGGTGCCGCGCCATTGACGTGAAAGCCGTCGACGAGCTGGCGGTAGGTGATGGTCGGACGGGTGGCGGCGCGGCGGAGCAGGAAATTGGCGAGATCGGCGATGCGGCGTCGGCGATTTACACCGTCGCCGCCCAGCTTACGCAGCAAACGGTCCAGTGCTGCCGATGTGTTCGCGATCCGGCCGTACTCCCGCACCTCGCCGCGCAGGCCGCCTCCCGCCGCCGCGACAACAATGGTTTCCTTGTGAACATCAAGTGCAACGTAAGTGATACGCTCCGCCATGACCCGTCTCCTATGCATGAGGCTCGGCACCGGCCAATCCGGCGCAACCCTCGTTACCTGCATACTGGGAGACGGGTCGCCCCGTACTCAGGCGGACATGTGGTCTAGTGAGCTTGCTAATCTCGACCAATGCGTTCCTTTGCCGGCCGCTGGATCACCACGATTTGCAAAGGATCAGTGCCCAGTGCGGCGGATCAGCGTGGCCCAGCGGTCGAGGATCGGGAAGATCTTGTCGCGCTCTTCCGAAAGCAGCATCGGGACCACGCGGGCGACACCCATTTCTCGATAGCGGGCGAGCTCGCCCTCATCCTCGGCCGGATTGAACAGGGTGACCGGCAGGGTTTCCGGATCGCGCCCGGCATCGCGCGCCATCTGCCGGTATTTCTCCAGCACATCGAGCAGGCCGGAGCCCGTTCGGCCGACCGGACACCAGCCGTCGCCATAGCGGACGGCACGGCGCGCGGCCTGCGGAAAGCCGCCGCCGACCAGGATCGGGGGGTAGGGCTTCTGCACCGGCTTGGGCCAGGTCATCATCTCCGGAAAATCGACCATGTCGCCGTGATATTCGGCCTTGGACTTGGTCCAGATCTCCTTCATCGCCTCGATCCGCTCGCGCATCAATTTGAAGCGGCTTTCGAACACGGTGCCGTGGTCCTCCATTTCATCTTGGTTCCAGCCGCCGCCAACACCGAACAGAAAGCGGCCGTTCGACACCAGATCAACCGAGGCGACGAGCTTGGCCGTATGGATCGGGTCGCGTTGCTGTACCAGGCACACGCCGGTTCCGACCCTTAGCTTGGTCGTGGCGATCGCGGCGGCGGTCAGCGAGACGAACGGGTCCATCGCGTCGTAATAGCGCTTCGGCAACTCGCCGCCGCCCGGAAACGGCGTCTTGCGCGACGTCGGTATATGCGAGTGCTCGGGCGCCCAGACCGACTCGAACCCGCGCTCTTCGAGCGCCTTGGCGAGGTCGACCGCCGAGATCGCGTAATCGGTAAAGAACATCAATGCGCCGAAATCCATTCCATCCTCCCGCTGATGGGGCTCTCGCCCCGTTGCCCGACAACTTAGGCTTCGGCGAGATCGAGCCAGCGCTTGATGTGGATCTCGCCGAGCTCCGCGCGGATCAGCGCGACATCGTTTTCGATCTTGCGAGGTGGTAGGCGCGAAGGGGAATCGAACCCCTGACCTCTCCCATGTGGTGGAAGCGCTCTGCCACTGAGCTACGCGCCTATCGCAAATTCTCTCGAGTAATGGTGGGGGCGACGGGGATTGAACCTATAACGTCACCCGTGCGGATGGTGCCCTTTCCGCTGTGCTACGCGCCCGTCCCCGACCCTTTGCATTTAGGAGAGCCCTCGGAACCCTGTCAAGGCGGTGGGCGCAGTTCCCTCAGGGCATCAACTACCGGGACCGGAGACTCCTGCGGCAGGAAATGCCGGGCGATCGGGGCGATGCGGCGCTGATAGGGCCGGCTCAAAGAGGCGCGCGTGGCCCTCGGAATTCTCCGGCGGGGAAACCCCGTCGCGGGCGCCGTGCAAGACGATCGTCGGCACCGCGACCTC
>Ga0074045_10000874_pt1 | contig 29518 bp, 21 predicted proteins | sample BogForMeECP23OM2_FD_94442 | JGI IMG/M metagenome (GOLD analysis project Ga0074045, IMG submission 94442) | Bog forest soil microbial communities from Calvert Island, British Columbia, Canada - Bog Forest MetaG ECP23OM2 | ecosystem: Environmental > Terrestrial > Soil > Wetlands ...
CATTGAATCTTCAATGGCCCTGGTCTTGGTCAGTCCGGCGAGCCGTTTATAACCCCAGCTCTCGCACATTTCGGCTTGCACCATGTACTGCACGATGGCCGTCAACTCTGCGCTGAGGGCCGCGTTCAACTGCTCAATAACACTCTTGTCACCACGCATGAAAATAGCTCCTTGTCACAACAAAAGTCTCATTGTAACAGGCAAAACTCTGCGAGATGCGTCCCAGAGGTGAGTGACAACACTCGACCACTACTCCGACATCAGATATTCCACCTCGCGCTCAATCGCAGAAACCTGGATCGGCGCCAGACCAGCCTTTTGCAGAGCGTCGTTGAGCTGAACGAGATGAGTGCTCTTCAGCTTTGTCCACTCGGCAATACCCGCTTTCGCCTCTTCAGAGGACTGCTGGTAGAGTTCGATGGCTTGCGATGGCACCGGACGATCGCTGCTCTCAACCACATGCAGCGCCGACCCCAGTCCGGTGCTCGCGGTCTCGAGTCCCATGTTTGCGATGGGAGTCTTGCTACCCTTTTCGATCTTGGTAATCGCTGTCTCCAGCTCCTTAACTTGGGTCAGGAGTTCGGGATTCTTTCCCGCCAGTCGCGTCTTAACGTCGCCCAATTGTTTCTTCACGGCAGTGATCTCCGCCAGCGCTCGGCGACTACCCCTCGCCTCGCCGAAGATCTCCAATCCCAGGCGCTGCTGTTCCTCGAGTTCGGCCTTAGTGGCTTGCGACCTGGGGTCCATCTCAACATTCATGTCTTGGGTGAATGTTTTACCGTTAACTATAAGTTTTATTGTATAGATACCAGGGGCAACTCTAGGTCCACGCGGGGCGCCAAAACCCTCGTCTTCCTCAATCTCGTCGGTCCCCGAACTACTCCATCGCAGGTCCCAAACCAAGCGGTGCATGCCCGCCGTGTTTTCCAGAACAACAGGCTTGGACAACCAACGCTCCGCTATCGGCAGCGGAGGACGCTTCTCTTCCATTTTCTGGCCACTGGAAAAGCGCCGCACCAACTTGTTTCCGGAGTCGAAGACTTCCAGCTTCAAGTCCGTTGCCGGCGACTTGAGGTAGTAGTCGATCATCGCTCCATCGGGCGGGTTCTTCGCGGCCGGTTCTTCCGGAGGCGGAGGCGATCCAAGAAAGACGTCGTTGTCCACACGAATTGTTATGGCAGGCTGGACGAGATGGTTGGTCGAGCTTTGAGTTCCAGGTTCTATCTGTCGCAGCGGCGTGATGTTGTCGAGAATCCAAAACGAGCGCCCAAACGTTGCGACGATGAGGTCATCACCGTGAATGGTGATGTCGCGAATGGAGGTGACCGGAAGGTTTAGCTGCAGCGGCTGCCAATGATCGCCGTCATCAAAGGAGACGTAAATGCCAAGTTCAGTTCCTGCGAAGAGCAGGCCTTTCTTCTGCGTGTCCTGGCGGATGGCATTTACGAACGAACGTGCAGCAATACCGTTGGCGATCGATTGCCATGTCTTTCCGTAATCTTGCGTGCGATAGATGTAGGGCCTATCGTCGTCGAGGCGATGACGATCGACCGCCACATAAGCCGTGGCGGCATCGAGGCGAGAAGCCTCGATCATGGCGATCTTGCTCCAATCGCTGAGGCCGGGCGGGGTAACGTTCTGCCAGGTCTTGCCGCCATCAACGGTGAGATGGAGCAGGCCGGTATCGCTGCCCACCCAGATCTGGTCCGCTTTCAACGGCGATGGCGCGATGCTGTACACCACGCCAAAGCCGCGCTCCTTCGCGTTCTGCACCGTGACGGGGCCGGAAGCCTTTTCGCTGGCGGGCGCGGGAAGGGCGCCTGTAAGGTCCGGGCTGATCGCCGCCCAGTGGAGTCCGCCGTCGACGGTCTTCATCACGTATTGCGTGCCGAGATAGAGCGTATTTTTCTCGACGGGCGAAAAGACGAGCATGGGCGTCCAGGGATCGCGGTACTTCCGCTCATTGATCTCGCTCGCGAAATTCGCCAAAGGCCAGGGGGCAATGTCCTGGCTCAACGAGGTGCGCCGATCGAAGCGGACCACACTGCCGTAAACGCCGGTTGCGAAGATAATGTTGGCATCGTTGGGGTCAGGCGCCAGCCAGCCGCTTTCGCCTCCGCCAACCATGAACCAGTCTCGCGCCGTGATTTGTGCGTGGTCGGTGCGATTCGGCACACCGGCAGCACCTGTATCTTGCTGGGCGCCGTAAACGTGATAGGGAAATTCGTCGTCGGTGATGACGTGATAAAACTGCGCGGTCGGCTGGTTGTACCACGAAGACCATGTCCTTCCGTAGTTGAGGCTGATGCTCGTCCCCTGATCGGTGCCGATAATCAGCCGCGACGAATTCTTGGGATCGACCCAGAGCTGGTGGTAATCGTCCCCGCCCGGAGCACCGCGCAGGATCGAGATGGTCTTACCGCCGTCCTCCGAACGGTAGAGTGCGACGTTAGGAACGTAGACCACATCGGGATTGCTGGGATCGACGGTGACGCGGCTAAAGTACCAGGCTCGGCTGGTCAGTCGTGGGTCGCTATTTGCAAACGCCCAAGTGTCGCCTCCGTCGTCGGAGCGATAGAGGCCAGACTTCTTGCCCGCTTCGATCACGGAGTATACGCGCTTGCCGTCCGGCGCGACGGCTACGCCGATACGGCCCCAATCGCCATCGGGCAAACCATGGGCAGTGAGTTGCGTCCAGGTTGCGCCGTTGTCGGTCGACCGGTAAAGCCCACCTCCCGCCCCTTCGACTGGAGCGTAAGTGCTCCATGGCGGACGATGCGCGTTCCATGTGCCCGCGAACAGAACGTTGGGAGCGTCGGCTGCAATCGCCAGATCAGAGACACCGATCTCGGGCCCTTTGTAAAGCACGCGAGTCCACGTCTGTCCGCCATCAGTCGACTTGTACACGCCGCGCTTATCGCTCGGGCCGTACGCGTGGCCGAGCACGCCAACGTACAGGACATCTGCGTTCCGAGGATCGATGACAATGCGGCTGATCTGCTTCGAATCGCGCAGGCCGACGTTCTTCCATGTAGCACCCGCGTCGGTGGATTTGTACACCCCGTCTCCCGAGCTGAGAGCGGCGCGGATGTCGGACTCTCCGCTTCCCGCATAGAGCACTTTGTGATCCGAAGGCGCAACTTCGAGCGCACCGATCGAAGCGATGGGCCGGCCATCGAAAATTGGCGCCCAGGTGACACCGGCGTCGATGGTCTTCCAAATTCCACCATCCACGGAGCCGAAGTAAAAGGTCGTTCCATCGCCGGGTACTCCCGCCACCGCGACGGCGCGGCCACCGCGAAACGGCCCAATCAGTCGCCATTGCAACCCGCTGAAGAGGTCGGGCGTGACCGATTGCGCTGTCACCGGCAAGGTCGAAAGGAGCGCTGTGAAAAGAACGAGCAAAAATCGGCAACGGCTTGCAGAAAGTCTCAATTCCGATGTCCTCTACCGGCAAATGTGTGTCCCGATAGATTACACTTTCGCGATGCCGAACCACGACTCGGCAAAGATGAGACTGAGGTTGGCTGGCTGATGAAGGCTCCTTTCGTATTGGTTTCTGCGCTGCTCTTGTTCTTGACTCCTGGCTTCGTTCCTCCCGTCCAAGCGCAACAAATCGACACGAAGTTGCTCGGCGAGATGCAGTGGCGCAATGTCGGCCCGTTTCGAGGAGGCCGTACTCGCGCCGTCTCAGGAGTGCCGAGCCAGCCGAATGTCTTCTATATTGGCGCGGTAAATGGCGGCGTGTGGAAGACCAACGACTTCGGGCGGACCTGGCAGCCCATCTTCGATCGCGAACCGACCGGGTCGATCGGCGCGATCGAAGTCGCGCCTTCCGATCCCAACATCGTTTATGCCGGCAGCGGCGAAGGGCTGCATCGGCCTGACTTGTCAGTGGGCGACGGTATTTACAAGTCGACCGACGGGGGCGCGACATGGACGCACCTTGGTCTGCGCGACGGCCAGCAAATCTCGCAGATGGCGATTGACCCCCGCGATCCCAACCGGCTTTTTGTCGCCGTTGCAGGCCATCCCTACGGCCCCAATCCCGAACGCGGCGTCTATGGCTCAACCGACGGCGGCCAGACCTTTCAGAAGGTGCTCTACAAGGACGACAACATCGGCGCTTGCGACGTGAAGATCGATCCTTCTGACCCAAATATCGTATATGCCACATTGTGGGAGGCACGTGAGGGTCCTTGGGAGAACGCCGAATGGAGCGGTACCGGAGGCGGAATCTTTAAGTCAACGGATGGGGGCAAGACCTGGCAGCCGCTTGCCGGAGGACTACCCAAGAACATCGCGCAAGCTTATATAGCCATCGCACGCAGCAATTCCAGGCGTCTCATTGCATCCGTTGCAACGAACGATAAGGCGGATATCTATCGCTCCGAGGATGCGGGCGCGACCTGGTCAACCGTGACCAAAGATTTGCGACCCCAAGGTCGCATAGGCGGTGGCGATTTGGCGGTTCCGATGCTCGATCCGAAGAATCCGGACGTGGTGTACATGGCGAGCACGGTTACCTGGAAGTCCACCGACGGCGGCATGACCTGGACTGCGCTGCGCGGCGCTCCGGGCGGCGACGATTATCAGAACATCTGGATCAATCCCAACAACCCGGACATCATCGTGCTGACCAGCGACCAGGGAGCGATCGTCACCGTGAACGGCGGGCAGACCTGGAGTTCGTGGTACAACCAACCCACGGCGCAGCTTTACCATGTGAATGCCGATAACGCATTTCCGTATCGTCTGTGTTCGGGGCAACAGGAGAGCGGGTCGGTCTGCATCTCCAGCCGCGGCAATGATGGCGAGATTACCTTTCGCGACTGGCATCCGGTGGCGGCGGAGGAATATGGCTATGTTGCGCCTGATCCGCTTGATCCAGACATCGTCTTCGGTGGCAAGCTGACGCGCTACGACCGCCGCACAACCCAAGCGCAGAACATTCTGCCCGTACCGCTAGGTTCGCCGAACTTCCGCGTGATACGTACCGAACCTGTGGTTTTCTCGCCGCTCGATCCGCACCTTCTATACTTCGCAGCGAACACGCTATGGACTACGCGCGACGGCGGACAGAGATGGAGGCAAATTAGCCCTGACCTCACGCGAAAAACCTGGGAAGTACCCGCGTCAGTCGGTGTCTTTAGTTCGGAGACATCCGCACAGCCCACATCGCGCGGCGTCATTTATGCACTCGCTCCGTCGCCGCTGGATAGCAATCGCATCTGGGCAGGGACCGATGACGGACTGATCTGGCTTACCACGGACGGTGGTGCGCATTGGGTTGACATCACCCCGCCACAACTGTCCGCATGGCAAAAGGTGTCGACGCTGGAGGCAAGCCACTTCGAAGCGCAGACCGCGTACGCGGCAGTCAATACTCTGCGGCTGGACGATCTGCGTCCCCACATCTATCGCACGCGAGACTCGGGCAAAACCTGGACAGAAATCGCCAGCGGCATTCCTCAGAACGAAAATGTGAATGCCGTGCGCGAAGACCCCAAGCGCAAAGGTCTGCTGTTTGCAGGAAGTGAGCGGGCAGTATACGTATCCTTCGACGGCGGCGATCACTGGCAGTCGCTGCGGCTCAACATGCCAGCTACGTCGGTTCGCGACCTGACCATCAAAAACAACGATCTCGCCGTCGCGACGCACGGCCGCGGGTTCTGGATTCTTGACGACATCACTCCGCTTCGACAGCTCGACGACAAGGTCATCGCGAGCAACGCATTCCTCTTCACGCCCGAACCAGCCTTGCGCGTGAGGTGGAACACAAATACTGACACCCCTCTGCCGCCGGATACGCCCGCGGGACAGAATCCGCCGGATGGCGCGATCTTCGACTATTACTTGAAGTCAGCAGCCTCTTCGGGGCCGACCACGCTTGAGATTCTGGATAGCTCGGGAAAGCTGGTACGGCGCTTCTCGACCACTGATCCCGTTCCGCAGCTCGACCCGGACTTGGCGATTCCTGCTTATTGGCTGCGACCGCCGCATCCGTTGGCGGGTAATGCGGGCTTTCATCGTTTCGTCTGGGACATGCATTACCCCCCAGTACCAGGTATAAAGCCCGATTATCCAATTGCAGCGGTGCCGTGGAACACTGCGCCAGCGTCAACCTCACCCTGGATCATGCCGGGCCAGTACACGGTGGTCCTGACAGTTAACGGACAAAGGTACGCGCAGCCGCTGACAATCGAGATGGATCCACGCGTAAAGACGCCGATAGCAGACCTGCAAAAGCAATTCGACCTTTCCCATGAGTTATATCAAGATTTACTGACTTTGCAGCCGGTGATCGAAAACGTGGCAGCCGCTCGCGCACAGCTCAAGGCCACGCGCGAGAAAGCGACCTCCGGCGATGCCGCGAAGATCGATAAAACCAGCAAGGAACTCGAATCGCTGGCAGGTGGGGAAGACCTGCGGCAACGAGAGCCTCAGGCGGAAACCCTCACCGGTGTGCGTGCTTCCCTGCTGTTAATGTTGACGATGCTTCAGGAAGTTGACGCCGCCCCGACGATGCAAGCCACAGCAGCGGTGCCGAAGCTGCATCAGTCCGTGGCATCGTTAATCGAGCAATGGCAGGAAATGAAAACGAAGCAGTTGGTGCCGTTGAAGGTAGGACCTTAAGATTGCCGATCAAAAAAGCTGCCACTACGTTTCGAGATCAAAGCGTCCTATAAATGCCGTGCGGGAAGCAATGTGAAACCTGCATGAATGGCGGCTAATCGTCGGTTGACACGTGCACTAACGATAACTAAACTCGATTGTTTAACCGCACTCGCACCGCTTATCCGAGTGAGAGCGCAATCATGCCGGACTTTTACTTCGCGAGATATTTGCCGCTCCTGATGCAAATCGCCGTCGCCGGCATTCTGGCCGTAGCGATGGTGCTGCTCTCCTATTTCATCGGTCAGCACAAGTTCAATCGCGCCAAGATGTCCCAGTATGAATGTGGCATGCAGCCGGTTGGCGATGCCCAGCAGCGCTTCACAGTAAAGTATTACCTGGTGGCGATGCTCTTCATCCTCTTTGACATAGAAGCTGTTTTCCTCTACCCGTGGGCCATTGTGTCGCGCTTCTTGAAGGCTGAAGGGCTGGGAATGTTTTGGTTTTCGGAGATGCTGGTGTACATCCTCATCGTCCTGGCTGGGTTCTGGTACGTCTGGAAGAAGGGCGTGCTCGACTGGAACAGGCAAGGCAAGGCGGAGAGGATCTAGGAATGGCATTGGAGCCGGCGATCACCGACATCGAGCAACTGAAGGCGCATCCTGAGCTGGCGACGCTGCTGGCGTGGAACGCCGGCGCGATTACCGGTGCAAAGTTCGACCGCAACGAGCTAACGGTCTGGGTTGATCGCACTTCCCTACGCGAAGCCTGCCAGACCTTGAAAGACGATCCTCAACTCCAGTACAACGCGCTTTCCGACGTCACCGGCGTGGACTGGTATCCTAACGAGCCTCGCTTTGAAGTGGTGTACCAACTATTCTCGATTCCGAACAAGAAATATCTACGACTGAAAGTCAAACTCTCCGGAAGCGACGCGAGCGTTGACTCGCTTGTGCCCATCTGGCCGGGGGCGAATTTTTTCGAGCGCGAGGTTTTTGACCTGTTCGGGGTCCGCTTCGACCAGCACCCCAACCTGACGCGCATTATGATGCCGGAAAATTGGGAAGGTCATCCGCTGCGCAAGGATTATCCAGTCGAGGGTTATCGCTAGCCATGGCCCACATGACTCCAACCCCGGTGCTGGATCCGTCCGATGACAAGACGATGATCCTGAACATGGGTCCGCAACACCCCTCGACCCATGGCGTGCTCCGGTTGCTGCTTGAGATTGACGGCGAAACTATCGTCCGCGTGATGCCCGATATTGGGTACCTGCACACCGGCATCGAGAAGACGTGCGAGGCCAAGTTCTATCAGCAGGTCGTGCCCATGACCGACCGCATTGACTATCTCGCCCCCATGACCAACAACCTGGCGTACTGCCTGGCGGTAGAGAAGTTACTGGGGCTGGAGATTCCGCCGCGCGCGCAATGGATTCGCGTCATGCTGAACGAGCTGACGCGCATCAATTCGCATCTGGTATGGCTGGGAACGCACGCGCTCGACATCGGCGCCATGACGGTCTTCCTGTACTGCTTCCGAGAGCGCGAAGATGTGCTGCGCCTGTTCGAGGCGGTTTCCGGGCAGCGCATGATGACGTCGTACTTCCGCATCGGCGGACTGGCCTTAGAGCCGCCACTGGGCTTTTTCGATCGCGTGAAGAGCTTCCTCGACCGCTTCCCTTCGAATATCGACGAATACGAGAGCCTGCTGACGAACAACCCGATCTGGGTGAAGCGTACCAAGGGAGTTGCCTATCTCGCGCCGGAAGACGCAATCGCTTTGTGTGCTACGGGGCCGACCCTACGCGGAAGCGGTGTCGACGTGGACCTACGCCGCGATAAGCCCTATACGGGCTATGAGAACTTCAAGTTCAACGTGCCGGTGTCCAAAGACGGCGACGTCTACGCCCGATACCTCGTGCGGGTGGCTGAACTCCGGGAATCGCAGAAAATTGCCAAGCAAGCATTGGAAGGCATCCCGGAAGGACCAGTGAAGGCCGACGCGCCGCACGTGGTGCTGCCCGACCGCGAGAAGATGAAGACCCAGATGGAAGCTCTCATCTATCACTTCAAGATCGTGACCGAAGGATTTGCGGTGCCGGCGGGCGAAGTGTATATGCCTATCGAGTCGCCTCGCGGCGAGATGGGCTATTACGTGGTGAGCGATGGGACGGCCAAGCCTTATCGGGTGCACATGCGTTCGCCGTCGTTCGCGAACCTGCAGTCGCTGAAGAAAATGTGTGAGGGTAACTTGATCGCCGATGTGGTGGCTGCCATCGGGAGCATCGATATTATTCTGGGGGATGTCGACCGGTAGTCAGCTCGAAGACCGATGAAGTTTTCCGACCAACTCGAACAGCGCTTCACCACGATGGTCACGCACTATCCGACCAAACGCTCCGTCTTGGTGCCGATGCTGCTTTATATCCAGGATGAAATTGGCGCTGTGACGGATGAAGCGATCCACGAAATGGCTCAGCGCACAGAACTAACCGAGCTGGAGGTGCGCAACGTCATCAGCTACTACTCCATGATGCGCACTCACAAGATCGGCAAGTACAACTTCCAGGTATGCACGAATGTGAGCTGCCTGCTTCGCGGCGCCGATGATCTGTTCGAACATTGCAAGAAGAAGCTTGGCGTGGGGCACAAGCAATCGACCCCAGACGGACTGTTTCATCTCGAAGAAGTCGAGTGCATTGGGGCATGCTCCTGGGCACCGGCCATGATGCTGAACTACGACTTCCACGAGAACCTGACAGCGCAGAAGATTGACGCCTTGATCGACGCAGTGAAGAAGAAGGAACAGCAGTAACGAATTGCTTTCCCTCTTTGCTATTCGCTTTTCGCCAGACGGAATTCATGGCTTATCTTGTCTCTCATCCCGACGAAGTGAAAGTCGTTTCCAGGCGCTTCGGCCTGGGCGCGGCCAATCTCGACCGCTATCTCGAATTGGACGGCTACAAGGCCCTGCAGAAGGCGCTTTCGATGACGCCTGACGCCATCGTCAACGAAGTGAAGGTGTCAAACCTGCGCGGCCGCGGCGGTGCGGGATTCCCGACCGGTATGAAGTGGTCATTCGTGCCCAAGCAGTCGGCCAAGCCCAAATATGTGCTCTGCAACGGCGACGAGAGTGAACCAGGCACCTGCAAGGACCGCCTGATCTTCGAGCACGATCCACACTCCGTCATCGAAGGCGTGATGATCGCCGCGATCGCCGTTGGCGCAAAGACCGGTTATATCTATCTTCGCGGCGAGTATCGGTACCTGATCGAGATCATGGAGAAGGCTGTTGCCGACGCCTACGCGCGTGGCATCATCGGCAAGAACATTTTCGGCTCAGGCGTCGACCTCAACGTTTTTGTTCACTCCGGCGCCGGTGCCTATGAAGTCGGAGAAGAATCGGCTCTGATGGAGTCGCTGGAAGGCAAGCGTGGGGTTCCGCGCATTCGCCCCCCCTTCCCTGCTGTCGTGGGACTATGGGGCGGCCCGACGGTCATCAACAATGCCGAATCGCTGGCTAGCGTGCCGCACATCATCCTGAACGGTGGCGAGTGGTTCGCCAGCCTAGGAACGCCAAGAAACGGCGGTACTCGCCTGTTCTGCATGAGCGGCGAGCTGGAGCGCCCGGGCGTGTATGAGCTGCCCATGGGGTACAACCTAAAGAAGATGATCTATGACGTTGCCGGCGGCATGGTGAAGGGCAAGAATTTGAAGGGCGTCGTCCCAGGTGGATCGTCGGTGCAGATTCTTACTCCGGATGAGATTGACGTTGCGATGGACTTCGATGCAGTGCTCAAGGTTGGCTCGATGCTGGGGTCCGGAGGCGTCATCGTACTCGATGACCAGATGTGCATCGTTAAGTTTGCGCTGCGGGTGATCAAATTCTACCAGCACGAAAGCTGCGGCTGGTGCATTCCCTGCCGTGAGGGCACAGACTGGTTGAAGAAGACGTTGACGCGTTTCCACTCCGGCGGTGGCGTCGCGAAGGACATCGACAACCTGAAATATTTGGCCGAGAACATGCTGGGACGAACGTTCTGTCCCTTGGGCGATGCGGCGGCAATGCCGATCATTTCGTACATTCAGAAGTACCGGAAGGAATTTGAAGACCATCTCGAAGGCAGAGCGTGTCCGTTCGAGAAGACGGCAGAGCCGGCGCTGGCGTAGTTTTATCTCCCACCCTTTCGCCAGAGACGGGCGAAAGGATGGGGCACCCGACTTGCTCAGGATGACGCAACGAAGCGAAGAGCGGAATTATCGTGGCTGATGTAAATCTCACTGTTGACGGCAAGAAAGTCACCGTTCCCGCGGGAACGCTCCTCATTGAGGCCTGCAAGAGCACGGGCATCGAGGTGCCGTCCTTCTGCTACTACCCTGGCCTGTCGCTGCAGGGCGCTTGCCGGATGTGTCTGGTGGAAGTGGAGAAGATGCCTAAGCTGCAAACCGCGTGCACCACTCCGGTCGCGGAAGGCATGGTCGTCACCACCGAAAGCGACAAGATCAAGCAGGCGCGCAAATCCATGCTGGAGCTGCTGCTCGGCAATCATCCGCTTGACTGCCCGGTTTGCGACGCCGGTGGCGAGTGCGAACTGCAGGACATGACTTTCAAATACGGCGCGGCCGAGTCGAAGTTCGTTGAATTGAAGAACCACCGCGAAGAGCAGCAATGGTCGCCAGTGGTGTACTTCGACCGTCCGCGGTGCATCCTCTGCTACCGCTGCATTCGCGTCTGCGGAGAGGGCATGGACGTCTGGGCGCTGGGCATTCAGAACCGCGGTTCCAGTTCGATCATCGCGCCGAACAAAGAGGACCACCTGGAGTGCGAAGAGTGCGGCATGTGTATTGATATCTGTCCGGTGGGCGCACTCACCTCGGGAGCTTATCGTTATAAGACCCGTCCCTGGGAGATGAAGCACGTCGGCACAGTTTGCACCCATTGTGGCGACGGCTGCAAGACTACGCTCGGCGTCCGCCGTGCGGACACTGGCATGCAGATTGTGCGCGGCGACAATCGGGACAAGAGCGGTATCAACGGGGATTTCCTTTGCATTAAGGGCCGTTACGCATTCGACTTCGCCCACAATGAAGATCGCATCCAACTACCGCTGATCAAACGCGAGGGCAAATTTGTTCCGTCCACATGGGAACAAGCGTTCGAGCTCATCGCCTCGAAGTTCAAGGAGGCGCTGGCCACCGGCGGCCCGGGATCTATTGGCGTCATCGGTTCGAACCGCACCAGCAGCGAAGAAAGTTACCTGCTGCAAAAGTTCGCGCGGCTGGTGCTGGGTACCAATAACATCGATCATCATCGCACCGCCGACTTCCCTGCTTTCGCTTCAGCGCTGGCTGGCAAGCCGAACGCAACCGCGAGCATGCGCGAGTTGCACGAAGCGCCGGCTATCCTATTGATAGGCAACGATCCCACGGAGCAGCATCCCCTGCTGGCATGGCAGATCCGAACCAATGTCCGCCTGCATCGCGCCAAGCTGTACGTGGTGAATTCCTCTCCGATCAAGTTGCATAGACAGGCCACGTCATTCGCACAGATTGCCCCTGGCTCGGGGGGCAGCTTCGTGCAGTTTCTGGCTGGCAACGACGGTGCAGCCGACGCTGTCACTTCGCCCCAGTTGACCCGCGAGGCCCTCTCCCAGATGCGCGCCGCCCTGAAAAACGAGAGCGGACTGGTGATCGTCTTTGGCTCGGAGCTGCGTGGGCAGGATGTCAAAGCGCTGGTCGACTTCGGGCTTACGCAGGGCGCAAAGTTCATTTGCCTGGGCGATTACTCCAATTCGCGCGGCGCAGCCGATATGGGACTCTTTCCCGACATGCTGCCCGGTTACGCTCCCGTGTCGAGCGCAACTACCTTTCACCAGGAGTGGCTGGACGAAATCCCGAGGACTCCTGGGTTGAATCTGCTCCAGATGATGGATACGGCAAGAGAGGGCAAGCTGAAGGCGCTGTACGTCGTGGGCTCCAATCCGATTTCGCGTTACAGCATCGATCCCTTCGTGCTCGCCAAGAGTTTCGTCGCTGTGCAGGAGATGTTCCTCACCGAAACCGCAATGATCGCCGACGTGGTGCTGCCCGTCGCGAATGCATACGAGAAGGCGGGAACCATCACGAACACGTGCGGTGACGTGCAGATGCTAAAGAAGGCCGGCGAGTTCGCAGGCGTGCGGAATGACTTCGAATGCATTGTGCGTATTGCTGCCACCATGGGCTACGACGTGCACAAGCTGGTGCCGTTCAGTGGCGGGGGAACGCGCGCAGACATGGGCCAGACTCGCGGGGCGCAGTCGGGCGAAGCCGATCGCCACGCCGTTTGGCTCTCAGAGCACAACCTGGAACCAAAGATGAGTCCGTACGACCCGACCGCTATGCTGGACGAAATCCAGCGCCTGGTACCGGGTTATGACATCTCGCGCCTGGGGCTGCTCTCGGGCCGTGATGAGCACACTCAGCTATTGCAGATCACCGGCGCAACCGGCTGGGGAAATCCGGGGCTTGTGCTGCCTTCGAACGATACGCTGTTTACGTCGGGCACGCTGGGGCGGTACTCAGCCACGCTGAACACGGTGCTGGAGCGTTACTCCACTGCAACCCCGGAGTTGGAGCTTGCGGCAGGTTACGACCCGGCGGCCAGAAATGATTGACTGTTTTCCGTCTTAGAGGTTTTAGCTGGCTGTAGGAATTTGTAGCTAAATGGGCATTGGAACCTTCATCATCGTTTCGATAGTCAAGATCGTGATTGCGGTCTTTGTGCTGCTGACGGCAGTGGCTTATACGACGCTGCTGGAACGAAAAGTTGTTGCCCACATGCAGAACCGCTGGGGGCCGTCCCGTGTCGGCCCGTTTGGCATCTGGCAGCCACTGGCAGACGGCTTAAAATTTATTTTTAAGGAAGACGTCACGCCTCCTTTTGCCAACAGGCCTTTGTACTTATTGGCTCCCATCATTGCGCTGATCACTGCGCTGACTTCCATTGCCGTCATTCCCATCGGTCCATGGATCTCGTTGGGCTCAATCCACACGCCGCTGCAGATCACCGATGTGAATATCGGGTTGCTCATCATTCTGGGGATCGCCTCTGTCGGAGTTTACGGCGGGGCTCTCGCGGGCTGGTCATCGAATAGCAAGTATTCGATGCTGGCTAGTCTGCGAGCTTCCGCGCAGATGATGAGCTACGAGATTGCACTCGGGCTTTCACTGGTCGGCGTGCTGATTCTGGCTGGTAGCTTCAGCTTGCGCGACATCGTCGATGCGCAGTCGGGAACATGGCTCGGGTTTATCCCCAAATGGTTTCTCTTCCAGGGGCAAATCGTTGCGTTCTTTATTTACATCATGGCGGCCTACGCGGAGACTAACCGCATTCCGTTCGATCTTGTGGAAGCGGAAACCGAACTCGTGGGCGGTTATCACACAGAGTACAGTTCGATGAAGTTTGCCATGTTCTTCATGGCGGAGTACGCCAACATGTTCACGGTGGCGTGTCTGGCTTCGGTTCTGTTCCTCGGAGGATGGTTGGGACCGGTTTTTGGCCCACCGATCGTCCAATCGCTGTTACCTGTTCTTTGGTTCGCGTTGCGGGTATTTGCCTTCATTTTTGTCTATATCTGGGTTCGCGGTACGCTGCCGCGTTTCCGCTATGACCAGCTTATGGCCTTCGGCTGGAAGTTCCTTCTGCCGCTCGCCATCGCGAATATTGTTGTAACCGCTTTTGTCGTGGCATTGCGCTAGGCGGGCTTGTCTGAGCTTGTACCGGGCGGGCAGTCTCTGCCGGATGAATGAAAATCATGTTGCACCTGGTTCTTTTCTTTATCTTCGCGGCGGTCTGTGTCGGGGGCGCAATTAACCTTCTGGCGCAGAAGCACCCCATCAACAGCGCGTTGTCGCTGATCGTGGTGATGGGATCGCTGGCGATGATTTACCTGCTGCTGGGAGCTGAGTTCGTGGCCGCAATACAGGTCATTGTCTATGCAGGCGCAGTCATGGTGTTGTTTGTTTTCGTGATTATGCTGCTCAATGCCGGCGTAGAAGAGCGCACAGCGCAGGGGAGCCGGGTTGCGACCGTCCTGGGGATTCCCGGACTGATCATCGGACTGAGCATCGGCATTTGGGCGGTAAGCCGCGTAACCGGACTCGACAAAATCCAGATCGGCGGCCCGGACGTGATGGACAACACTGCGGCCTTCGGCAACCCACAAGCGGTAGGACGCCTGTTGTTTCGCGACTACCTGCTGCCCTTCGAGGTAACGTCAATCCTGATTCTGATCGCCATTATGGGCGCCGTGGTGCTGGCGCGGAGGGAGGAATAAATGGTTCCCCTCTCCTACTACCTCATCTTGAGCGGACTTTTATTTGCTTGCGGCGTTGCAGGGTTTTTGATCAAGCGCAACATCATCACGATTTTTCTTTCCATTGAGCTGATGCTCAACGGCGTGAACCTCACGTTCGTCGCCTTTGCAGCCCAGTTGAAATCGCTTGACGGCCACATCTTCGTGTTTTTCGTGATGGTGGTGGCCGCCGCTGAAGCCGCCGTGGGCTTGGCCATCATCATTGCTGTATTCCGCACGCGCGAAACCTTAAACGTGGACCGCGTGAACTTGCTGAAGCTGTAGGGACCGCCGCGCACCTGAGCAACGGGAGCGATGCGACCCGCGAGAAAGACCGATGCACCTTTGGATCATTCCATTGCTGCCGCTGGCTGGGGCCGCGATCAACGGGCTGATGGGGAAACACTTCCCCAAAGCTCTGGTAAATACGATTGCCCTGGGCTCCACGGGAGCCGCGTTTGCGTATGCGCTGTGGGTCGCGGCTCAGTTCTCGGGCCTGCCGCCGGACCAGATTCCGCATATCGAGCGCTATGCCACGTGGCTGAGTGCCGGCCCGTTCTCGGTTGAGTTCGGCATCTATCTCGACCAGCTATCGCTGGTGATGCTGCTGGTGGTCACCGGTGTCGGGTTTCTCATTCACGTTTATTCCCTCGGCTACATGGCGCATGAAGGCGGCTATTACCGCTATTTTGCTTACCTGAACATCTTTATGTTCTTCATGCTCACCCTGGTGCTGGCGAACAATTACCTGCTGATGTTCGTCGGATGGGAAGGCGTGGGCCTGGCGTCGTATCTGCTGATAGGTTTCTGGTTCCTGAAGAAGTCTGCCGCTGATGCCGGCAAAAAGGCATTTATCACCAACCGCGTCGGTGACTTTGGATTCCTGATCGCGCTATTCCTGCTTATCAAACACTTTGGGACCCTGCAGTACGACAGCTTATGGAAACTGGTTACCCGTTATCCCGTCGAAACTGGCGCTGCCGGTGTGTTGACCGCGATCGGCCTGCTGATGCTGATGGGAGCCACCGGCAAGTCCGCGCAGATTCCGCTGTATGTGTGGCTGCCCGACGCGATGGAAGGCCCGACGCCGGTGTCGGCGCTCATCCATGCTGCGACCATGGTGACGGCGGGCGTTTACATGGTGGCGCGGTCGAATCCCATTTTCAATCGTGCGCCTGAGGCGCTGATGGCGGTTGCGGTCATCGGAACTCTGACCGCAATCTTCGCGGCCTCCATCGGCATGGTGCAGACCGACATCAAGAAAGTGCTGGCATACTCCACCATCTCGCAGCTCGGCTACATGTTCATGGGCTGCGGCGTGGCCGCTTACAGCGCAGGCATTTTCCACCTAATGACGCACGCCTTCTTCAAGGCGCTGCTGTTCTTGTCGGCTGGTTCCATCATTCACGGTCTCGGTGGCGAGCAGGACATGCGCCACATGGGTGGCCTGCGCAAGTACCTCCCGTGGACGTTCTGGTGCATGACGGTCGCGACGTTCACCATCTCCGGCTTCCCTCCCCTGGCGGCATTCTTCTCGAAGGACGAGATTCTGTGGCAGACCTGGGCAAGCGGCAATCGCGTCCTGTGGTTAGTGGGTGTCGTTGCCGCTGCGATGACCTCGTTTTACATGTTCCGTCTCTGGTTCCTTACGTTTTTCGGCGAGTATCGCGGCGCGCCTGCGAGTGCCGAACCTCACGGCCATGATTCGCACGGAGGAGCAGCACACGGATCACCGCATGAGAGCCCGATGGTGATGGTAATTCCTCTGGTACTTCTGGCTATTTTCTCCTTCATCGGAGGATGGGTGGGCGTCCCCGAGGCGATGGGTGGTCACGCAGAAATCGAGCATTTTCTGGCGCCGGTCTTCCAATCCACTGCCGAAGCAACGCCCTCAGCCACTTCCGCCGAAGGTGCAGCCGAGCACGAGAGCTCCAGCACGGAGTTGATGTTTAGCGCAATATCAGTTGGAGCTGCCGCTGTCGGCTTCCTGGGGGCCTGGTTCCTTTACTACAAGCGCACTGATCTGCCCGGCAAGCTGGCTGCGGGCGCTGGCGGTCTCTACCGGCTGGTTCTGGACAAATACCGCATTGACGAGCTGTACGGCGCTGTATTCATACAACCGCTTATTGCACTCTCGACTACTGTCTTCTGGAAAGGGGTTGACCGCGGCCTGATCGATGGCGCCGTGGACGGCGCTGCGGCCGGAGCAAATGAGACTTCCAACGCAATGCGTCAAATGCAATCGGGGAACATCCGCTCGTATGCGGGCTGGGTTGCGGTGGGAGCAGCCGCCGTGATTGCCTTCATGGTCTGGCGAGGCGTGCGATGAACTTTATCGACAGTAACATCCTCACCATCGTCACCTTTCTGCCCTTGGCAGGTGCGATCCTGTTGGCCTTCTTTCCCCGCCGTGACCGGGACATCCGTTACTTTGCGCTGGCGGTTTCGCTGATTACGTTGCTGGCCTCCCTGCATCTGCCTTGGCACTTCGTTCGCGGTAACAGCGGCTTCCAATTCGAGGAGAACATTCCCTGGATCCCGCACCCCAACATTCATTACCACCTCGGCGTCGATGGCATCTCGTTGTGGCTCGTAGTCCTTACTACTTTCCTCATGCCGCTGTGCGTGCTCATCTCGTGGAAAGGCATCCACGACCGGGTCAAGGAGTTCTTCATCCTGATGCTGGTGCTGGAGACGGCGATGATTGGCGTCTTCATCTCGCTCGATCTTTTCCTCTTCTATTTCTTCTGGGAAGCCACCCTGATTCCCATGGCGCTGATCATCGGCATCTTTGGCCACGGTCGCCGAATATACGCCGCCGTCAAGTTCTTCCTGTACACCATGGTCGCGTCGGTCTTTATGCTGGCCGCGATCCTTTGGCTGTACGCGCGCACCGGCAGTTTCGACTTCGTAACGATCCAGAACCTGGTGCAGAGCGGACAGGTCGCAGGCTTCGCGCAAGCGGCATTGTGGCTCTTTCTGGGATTCTTCGTGGCCTTCGCGGTCAAGGTGCCTCTGTTCCCGGTACACACCTGGCTGCCCGACGCGCACGTGGAAGCTCCGACCGCAGGCTCGGTCCTGCTGGCTGGCGTGCTGCTGAAGATGGGAACCTACGGCCTGCTGCGGTTTAACCTGGGGCTGTTTCCAGATCAGGCGCGCCGTAACGCTCCCTGGATTATCGCGCTGGCAATTATCGGCATCGTGTACGGTGCGTTGGTGGCGATGATCCAGCCCAACATCAAGCGGCTTGTGGCTTACACCTCAGTCAGCCACCTCGGCTTTGTGGTACTCGGCATCTTCAGCTTCACTCAAATCGGCGTGGACGGCGCCGTCTATCAGATGCTCAACCACGGCGTCTCCACCGGCGCACTATTCATGCTGTTGGGAATGATCTACGACCGGCGCCACACTTACGACATGAGCGAATATGGCGGCTTGGCCACGCCTATGCCGGTGTATGCAACGTTCTTTGCGTTCATCATGCTGTCGTCCGTTGGACTGCCGCTGCTGAACGGCTTCATCGGCGAGTTCATGGTTCTTAGTGGTGCTTTCCTGGCCAAGCAGCTTTACGGGATCTTGGCTGCGACAGGCGTCATCTGGAGCGCGTGCTACCTGATGTGGATGTATCAACGGGTGTTTTATGGAAATGTGACGAATCCGGCGAACGCTGCTTTGACTGATCTTGATGCTCGCGAGCGCGTCTCGTTGTGGCCCCTGGCGATTGCCGCGCTGGTGATGGGTGTCGCGCCAATGCTGTGGCTGCACTCCATCGATCCATCTGTCGTCGCCATGTTGAAGCAATTTTCCGGCGCCACACAGGCCTCGGTTCCCACCGCGACCCACGTCACTCAGGCCCTCTTGCAGGTGATCGGACGATGATTCCGGCCGTTGACTACGTTCGCATCCTTCCTGAGCTGGTGCTGACCGTCTTCGGCATCATCGTCATGATGGTGGACCCGCTTATTCCTGAACAGGGTTCCAAGAAGCCGCTCGGCGCTATCGCTCTGGTCGGCACAATCGCCGGTCTCGCGGCCACCGTTTATCAGGCCGGCTACTACGGCAGCGCGTTCTACAACACGATCCGTGTAGATACTTTCAGTGTCTTCTTCCACTTTGTGGTGCTGCTGATTGCGCTGGTGGTGAGCCTCACGTCGTTTGAATACCTGGAGGTTCAGCGCATACGCTCGGGCGAATATTACGGGTTGCTCCTCTTTGGAACTGTTGGCATGATGCTGATGTCATCCGCGGTCGAGCTGGTCCTTGTCTTTATCGCGCTTGAGATCTCATCCATATCGACATACATTTTGGCAGGAATGCGCCGCCGGGTTGCCGAGAGCGCCGAGGCATCGCTGAAGTACTTCCTGCTGGGTTCCTTCGCCACCGCCTTCTTCCTTTACGGCGTGGCGATGATCTATGGCACCACTGGAACCACCAACGTTTATGGCATCGCGCATTTTCTGCAGACCCTGCACTCCACTCTCGCCTATCTCGCAGTAGCTCTGATGTTCGTGGGATTGGGGTTCAAGGTTGCCGCAGCCCCGTTCCACGTCTGGACACCGGACGTATACGAGGGATCACCGGCTCCGGTGGTTGCGTTCATGTCCACGGGCCCTAAGGCGGCCGCGTTTGCTATGCTGTTGCGGGTCTTGTTTGCCACAGATGCACCCGGCTGGTTCTGGATGGTTTGGGTTGCGGCGGCCTTGTCCATGACCCTGGGAAACATCGGCGCACTTGTACAGCAGAACGTCAAGCGCCTGCTGGCATACTCATCGATTGCTCACGCGGGCTATCTGCTTGTAGCTTTCGCAGCCGCGCAGCAGGTTGGAATCTCGGCGGCCATCTTTTACACCGCTTCCTACGCCGCGATGAATGTCGGCGCATTCGCCGTGGTCAGCCACGTCGCTTCGGCAGGTGAAAAGTACGTGACGCTCGACGACTACGCCGGGCTAGGTCGCCGTTCGCCGATGCTGGCCGCAATCCTCACCATTTTCCTGCTGTCGCTGATCGGCATCCCCGTTACCGGCGGGTTCTTTGCCAAGTTCTACGTCTTCTCGGCCGCGCTTCAGGCGAACCTTATCGGACTGGTTATCATCGGGGTCATTAACAGTGCTATCGCCGCGTATTACTACCTGCGCATCATCATCTACATGTACATGCGCGATGAGCGCACCGACGCTCCCGTGGCCCGTGTTCCCGTAAGTCTTGGCGTTGGACTGGCGATGTGTCTGATCGCAACCGTCTATCTCGGCGTTCTGCCCGGCCGCGTCCTCGGGTACGCCCTTGAGAGCGCTCACGACCTCCTGAAGTAAGGTTCGATTGACCCGCAGACCGCGGATCAGTTCTTGGAGCCTCAACCCGCGCGGAAGTCCTCGATCTCCTCACCTTTACGCCACAACGGCGCCGCAGGTTGTTGGCGATGCTCCGCGAGTTTCTTGTTGATCTCCTCCAAGTCAGCCTTCGACCATCCGACAGACGAAATCTCAATCCCATCGTCGGGCGCGATGTAGAAAATTGTGGGTACGTTAGTCAGCCCGTATGCATTAGAGACTGCATATTTTGCAGCATCATCCAACGCCACAGGGAAGTTGACGCCATATTCGCGAAGGAACGCGCGGGTGTCGCTCAGGTTGTCCTGCGAAATGCCGAGCACCGTGACGTGCCAACCCTGATTGGCCTGGTACAAGCGCTCGAGAAAAGGAAACGCATACTGACACACCGGACAGCTCACTTTGAAGAACGCCAGCACAACCGGTCCCTTCTTTAGTGCTTCCTCCAACGAAACCCGATGCCCATCGACGGTGGGCAGTTCAAAGTTCGGCGCGCGGACACCTGCGTCGAGTGCAGCCATGAATAAGACCTCCAAGCCTTCGTAATCAGGTCAAAACCACGTGTATTAGATTGCGTCAGCATCTACGACGACGCAATCTCGGATTTTCGCAGCACCTTCCGCGTCAGCCCGGTCAGCGGAAGGCGTTCCCATTGTTTGCGCGCAAACCACCGGACCTCCGTCTTCGGGCCTGGTAGCTGTTCTGGCGACGCCACAATTACCGAGACCTGATAGTCCGTGTCAGTGATGGAGTGCCGCAACCTCAGCATCGGTTTGTGGGCGTTGCGCTGGCCTTCCTGAACAGTCGGCAACTCCCACATTCCTGCCATCAGCGAAGCGTCCGCCGGGCGCTGCACCAGAAGGACAGCTCCATCGTTTCGTACCAAAGCGTACCAAACCTGCTTCCGCTTTCGTGCGGGTTGAGATGACCGAGCTTTCGTTCCTGGGAATTGGCACCATGTGTTTACCGGACATAGAAGGCATTGCGGAGAGCGCGGCGTACACAGTGTCGCTCCCAACTCCATCATGGCCTGATTGAAATCACCGGGGCGCTCACGGTCGAGCAGGGCTTCGGCCTGCTGCCATACAGCCTCACGACTCCCTGTCTTGCCGCACATACGCTCTAGAACGCGTTCCACGTTGCCGTCCACAACCGCCGCCGGCTCGCCGAAAGCGATGCTCGCGATCGCTGCTGCTGTATAGCGTCCAATGCCGGGCAGTTTGCGCCACTCCTCGGCAGTTCGAGGAAACTCTCCCTTTCGTTCTCTCACGATGACCTTCGCTGCCTCGCGCATCCTGCGCGCGCGATGGTAATACCCCAGCCCGCTCCAGACCGCCAGCACCGAAGCTTCTCGCGCCGCCGCCAAGCATTGCAACGAGGGAAATCGCCGCATGAATCGCTCGTAGTGGTCGAGCACGGCCGCTACACGCGTCTGCTGCAGCATGATTTCTGATACCCAAACGCGATAGGGATCCCGGTCCCCCCGCCACGGCAAGTCACGACGATTCTGCTCATACCAAGCCCGCAGATCGCGCCGCAGCCTTCTCAGACTGATCGAGTTCAGGCGAACAGCTTTCTTACTCATGCCAGTCAGGTTCTCACTCAATACTCATTTTGCCGGCGCGGTGTGCCGAACGAAAAACTGTTCCTTGTCCACATTCGCAGGCACAGCAACGTCGAAGAAACCGACCATCATCTCGTCGTAGGTCTGGCCCCCCCAGGTGACAGATTTGTTTGGGTCGGGATTGTGCATGTTCGCATCCGAATTGTCATACCACGCCACCGCCCGTAACCACGTGCCGGCTTTCAGAAGCAAAGGCTGTACCAGGCGGTAGCTCATTTGCCAGTGGAAGTGGTAGTTCACGCGCAACAGAGTCTCGACCGTCCCGTCGCTGTGAACAATGTCGTACTCGAACCGCTTACCTCGCAGGTGCATGTGGGGAAAGAAGCTGAGCAATGTAGCATCATTGGGCAGCGTGCCGGAGACGTCCACGCGATAATCGTCCGTTCGCGGCGGAATCACGAAGCTGTGGTTGGTTAGCTGCAGCGTGAGCACGCGCTGCTTCGGGGTTTGCCTGGCAAACACCAACCCGATGCTAGTCTGGTCGGAGGCGGCGTGGCCGTTGGTGGTGTAATGCATCTGGAAAACCAGGTCCGATCCAACGGGGACAAACTTCGCCATGCCATCCGGCCAGCGATCGGGTTCACTTCCCGGCGCATAAACCAGCAGCATGTCGCTGGTGGTTGCGTGCGCTTCAGCCCGTTCCTCCGCGTCCGAGAAGCTCGAGGGCGTGAACGGCACACCCACCGGCGCTTTGCGCAACCACTTCGAGTCTGACGGACGAATGTAAACCACCGCGTGATGCACGTGCTCGCGGCTCGACGGACGGATCTCTGACATCTGCACCCACTTATCTTCCGTGAAGCCGGTGGGCACGATCTCGTAGATGTACTCGACGTCGCCGGTAGCCGGCAAACTCACCCGCTGTGGCATTTGAACGATCTTGTCCGGCTCCGGAATGTTCCAGCCTTCGACCCAGCGACGTGGTTGAGGCGCGTCTGTTGGCGAACCTGCGGGCGCACCGGCATCAACCCACGCTGCGACAACCGCAATCTGCTGCGGCGTCAGAGACGGGTCATTAGAGAAAGTTCCGTAGCGCGGATCGGCAAACCACGGAGGCATCAGCCTCGATTGCAGTATCTGTTTGAGCGCCGTCGACCATGGTCGCGTTTGCTCATAGGTTACGAACGGAATAGGCGCAACCTCACCTTTGCGATGGCAGACCTGACAGTGTTCCTGCAAGATCGGCAGGATGTCTTTGTAAAACGTAGGATGATGCGAACCAGAGTTGCCGGTAGCGGAAGCAGTTTTGAATTGGCCGGCGTTGCCGAGCAGAAGTAACGGCATCGCAGCAACCATCGCTATCGCCGCGACCCTACTTCGCAATAGCACGAATGGCGGCATAGCCAACTGCTTCAAAGCCTAAAGTCCAGGCTGCTGGCCTGGCTGGTCGCTCGCTTCCTCAGGAGAGCCGTGGCGTCGCAACAGTTGCGCCAGGTTCTGCGAAAACGCCGAGCGCGGAACAACCATGTCGCATCCGGCTTCCTGCGCCTTCATCTTCAGCTCGCCCTGCACGTGGGAGACAAACCCGATGATGTTGGTGGCCTTTTTGAGCTTCGACTTCAGCTTGGGAATGACACTCAACGGCTTGGCCGCAGCATTGTTCAGATCGAAGATAATTAGCGACGGCTTGCCGTCGCCATTTTCGCCTATGCGTTCGTTCAGGTCTTTCTCAGTTTTCACGAACTCGACCTTTACGTTCATCTTTCGCGCCGTCTCCTGGATTTTGGCCAGGAAGAACAGGTCTTCGACGAAGGCAAAGATGCGCGTTGGCTGATCCTCTAAAGCCATGGGCACGGGCTCGGGGTCGGCCGGAATAAACTGCTTGCCGAAGCCCGGACCTCCGCGGCCACCTCGGCCCTGCTTGTGCATGTTGCCGTTGTTGTTGCCTTGCGCGGCGCGGTAGCTGTGGTCCATGGGCGCGGTGTAGACGCCGCCGCCAGGCTGGTTCTGACCTCCGGGGCGGGGGCCGTGCTTGCGGCCATGGCGCTTGGGAGGCCCTGCGTGATGTTGTTGTCCGGCGTGTTGCGAGGCGGTATGCGACACCGGTCCACGGCGGCCGCGCCGCCGTCTGCGTCCCTTCCCGCCGGGCTGTCCGGAGGGAGGATTCGATCCTTGATTCATGTTTCTCTCGTTGTAGTTCTTACCCGCCAGGTAGCGGGCTCCCACATTTGTGAACCGTTTGTTCTCGGCCGCAAACTCGCACGTTTTCGGATGGTTGGCGAAATCGCGGCAGACTACTTTGAATCAGTTGCGTCCATCTGGCGCCCGGAACTTTCGGCGCGAGGAACGCCTGCACGGGAAGTGCGGCGATTGGAGGACGTCTTTATCCTACTCAGCTTTGCCCTCTAAATGCAAGCACAAAAGCTACTTTTTGCATAAGATGCAGTCAATTCGTAACAGGATATTGTTAATTTTCGGTATTTCGTACTCAGCGATTGGCGCCAAGCGTCAAACGTTCGCGCAGCAGCGCACGACAGTCGAACCAGGGGCTTTGTCGGCGCCACCGCTAAATGCCAATTGCTCATTACGAACTACTAACTCCCACCTCCTTCACTTCCTCAACATCTGCCGGGCGATGAAAAACACGTTCGCCGGGCGCTCTGCCAGGCGCCGCATGAAGTACGGATACCACTCCGTCCCAAACGGAATATACACCCGCAGCCCGTAACCTTCGCGCACCAGTTGTTGTTGCAGGTCGCGGCGCACGCCGTATAGCATCTGGAACTCATACGTCGATGCCGGAATGTTCTCCGCGCTCGCAAATTGCTTAAGCTCGGCGATGATCTTCTCGTCATGGGTTGCCAGGCCGTGAAAAACACCACTTTTCATTAAGGTCCGCGCCAGCTTCAGGTAGTTTGCGTCCACGTCGGCCTTCTTAGGGAACGCTATTTCCGGCGGCTCTTTGTAGGCGCCCTTACACAGCCGAATACGAATCCGCTCCGACAGCAGGTCGTCCACGTCCTTCTCGCTGCGGAACAGGTATGACTGAATCACAGTGCCGACTCTTCCTGCGTGTCCGGGCAGGCGATGCAACTGGCGGACGAAATCGAGGGTACGCTGCGTGTACGGCGAACCTTCCATGTCCACTCTGACGAAGCTATTGATGCGCACCGCATGGTCAACCAGTTCTGTGACCAGCCCGAACGCAAGCTCCTCGCTCACGTCGAGGCCCATGTGCGTGAGCTTGAGGCTGACGTTGGCGTTCAGCTTGCGCGTGGAAATCTCATCCAACAGGCGGTGATACAACTCGGCGCTATGCCTCGACTCGTCGGCATTGGTGACGTTCTCGCCAAGATTGTCAACGCTGACGCTCGCTCCCCAGCCGTTCACGACTTCGGTGGCTCTGATGACGTCCTCAAGTTGCATTCCGGCGACGAAGCGGCTGGAGTAACGCAGCCCGAGCGCCGAGTTCTCGGCAAAGTGGCGAAGTCCTTGGCTTTCGGACAGCCCAATGAAGAGCGACCTTAACATGCCGTCTCCGTGGGCCGTTCACTTGAGATCCCCAATGAGTACGTCGCTTGCGGGGGTTGAGGCAGAGAAGCGGAGACTTCGCTCCGCGCAACGGAATGGCTCATAGATGGCTCGCGCCGGCTCTTCGGCCAGCTTGGTTCACATACTTGTGTATCACAGACCAGCGCCGTCATATAGAGGGCTTATCAACTGTCTGACAAGCGTCGCTACCAGTTTGCAACGGCTACAAAGCGCCAAAATCAGGAGGCACGGCAATGGTTACCCCTCCCCTACCCCGGTTCTTTAGAATCATCATATTACAAACTTTTTCCCGGCAAGCTATAGATCCCCAAGGGTTTACAAGCATCTTCTTTTATTGCAATGACTTGCCAACCAAAATTCTTCCTTCATTCTAGGCACTCTAACGGAATGGCTGCCCCTGGCCCCTCAAAACCTAGCCCCTCATTTTTCAAAGATCCTCGGCTACCAAGCAGCCGTTCCGCCCTCATCAGGGCGTAGAGACACAAAGCCTCTAGCAGCCAGTGTACCGATTCAGGCGCCGTTGTCAGTGAAGCCGGTCACGCATGCTCGTGACGTTGGTGCGGCATCATAGACTTCCTGACCGTGTGGGGCGCATAGCATGAAATCGAATTTATCCCACCCAACCAAAAGAAGATTGGGCGGGGTGCCCAGCGCAGGGCATTATGCTTCCCGGCGGAGTCGAGTAGTAGAGGTCGAATCGGAGTGGACTAGCCAGAAATCAAGAGTTCGAAATGTTCGGTGGTCCTACGCGAATCTCTCTCTGCCCAGGTTAGCGTCCAAAGGAAGGACGCGAACCTGGGCACCGAGCACCGGGCCCGACCCCTCTTCCTCCCAGGAGCAGGTACCGCCTGCGATTGATCGGCATCTGTTTCTTCGATGACACCTCCCGTTAAGTGACTGCTTGTCTGCCTTTTAGCCGTTGACCCTAAACTTACCTTCAACTTACGTCCAAATGACCTCTTAAGTATTGATCGCGCAGCCGGGTGGGTGCATTGTGCGTTCACGAGAGCGGGAAATTCAAAACAAGGTTGTCCTGGCTCTCAAAAGGGGACCTCTTCCGGAGACGGAGTAAACATCCCGTCTCCGGAAGCGAAAGAAAGGTCCAAACCACAAACCCGGCGCCGCTTTCGTTCGACCGACGCCACAACCTATGACCACAAGGAGGTCATCATGAAAACGCAAACCACCAAGCAGGGCGCTGACGGAATCGGATTCCGGAGCGAAATGAACAGTACCCCCCAGAGAAACAAGAAAGCCAATGTTGCCGCTATGCTGCTGTGTCTCGCGTTTGCCGGGGCTATGCTAGTGCGAACGCAAACAGCCATCGCGCAAGATGCCCCGCTGCATATCGTTCCCGTCGTTCCACAAGGCCAACAGCCTTTGACTCCCTCCGGTGCCCACCTCAACTACTACGGCGGTCCGATCGTGTCCAACATCGATCTGGTGATCGTTTATTGGGGTTCCAACGTCTCGACTGTCGTGACGGGTGGCATACCGGAGTTCTATGACACCATCCTCTCCAGCAGCTACATGACGATCCTGAGCCAGTACGACACTGGAGGGCAAAAAATAGGGCCGGGCAGCTATCGCGGGCCGTACACCATTGTTCCTTCGAAGTGCAAGGTGGGCCCTTGTCATCTCAGCGACGCGGATATACAGACAGAGATACAAGCCCAGGTCGCAAACGGGGGACTGCCGCCGCCCAACCCTCCCAATCCCCCTCAAAACGTCGACCAGAACACGATGTACATGGTTTACTTTCCTCCGCAAGTGACGATCACGGATCCTGAGGGTTCTCAGAGTTGCGCAAGTGACGGTTTTTGCGGCTATCACAACAGCGCTCATGCAAACTTCGGCACCCTGCTGTATGGCGTAATGCCAGATTTTGGAAAGGGAAGCGGATGCGATACGGGCTGTGGAGGGGACACCGAGTTCGGGAACATTACCGCCGTCTCTTCGCACGAGTTTTCCGAAACCATCACCGACCCTGATGTTGGCTTCGCTCAAGGCGTCGGCTATCCAATGGCCTGGTACGATCCCGCCAACGGCGAGATTGGGGACATCTGCAACCAGCAACACACGGCAGTCTGTAGCTATGTCGTGCAGAAAGAGTGGTCGAATGAGGCGAACGCCTGCGTCCCTCTCCAACCGATCGTTTGCGACTCACCCAACGTTGTAAATGTTCCTGGTGCGGCATCTAAGACTACTTGGAACCAATTCTCTGTGGTTGATGACGACCGATTGTTCCAATATCAGGGTAGCTTTGTGCAAATTCCGGGTGGGGGTTGGGCCTTTCCCCCGGCGGCGCCGCAACCGGACGGCTCGTTTTTCATGGTCGTTCATTTTGGTGCTCTCAACCACCTCGTTCAATACAACCCCTCCACTACGAGTTTTACAGACTATGGCAGCCCGCCGGGAGCCCTGATTGTGACAACTCCCAGCGAAGTGATGTATGGCAATCGCGTCTACTTGATTGCCCGAGATACTACGGGATATCAGTACAACAATCTTTGGGAGATGAAGTACGGTGGAGGCAAGGGAGCATGGCTCAATTTTGGCAGTTCACCATTCGCCCTCAGTCTGCTGCCGAGCACTCCCTCGGTCTTGTACGACGGCAGTTTGTTCTTCATCGATATCAAAGGAGAGCTGATTAACATGTGGTGGGACGCATCAGCCCCCCCCGGTCATCAGTGGGTTTTCCTCAACAACGGCTATTGCGTTCCTGGCAAGGGAATATGGCCGTTCGATACACCACCCGTGGGAGCCCTTTACGTTGGCGCGCCTATGGATTCCTCAAAGGTATTTGTAACGTGCACCGATGAAACGTTGCGGCAACGCTGGTACGACGCCTCGAACGGCGGGTCGTGGCACTGGATTAACCATGGGAAACCAACATGGTACCTAAACCACAACCCTGTGACAGCATACGCCGATACACGTCCGATAGCACTTGGAAGTGGCCATGTGTTCCTAAATGCTAGCACCACTAGTTCGGGATCGGACACTGACCAAACCCTCGTTCAGCTATGGTATAGGGGCCCTAGCGATTGGGTCTGGGTACCCCAGGGAGACCCACCTACTACATTCCTGACTGGAAATGTCGATGGCGATCCACTTTATCCGCCAAACGTGTACTCCCTGGGGAAAGACGGTCATATCTGGGACGCGCAATATGATCCAAACACATTCAAATTTGTGTGGATCGACTTAGGCATACCAGACGGAGACCAACGCTAGGATGCCGTGAGCCCCATCCAATGGTGCCCCACCCAACCTCCTCTCGGCTGGGTGGGGTAGTTCAGTCATAGGTTACATCACAGAAATTTACGTCAGCAATTCTACAACCCCCGAACCTAAATCGTAGTAACCTGCCGGGTGCCCCGGGTCTCGCGGGTTCGAGACCCGGGACTTCGTCCCGATCAACCATCCCCCTGTGTCCTTCATCACAGCACGAACCAATTTCCTGTATCTACTCTGGTGCCGGGTGCCCCACTCATTCCTGACGTTGGAATGAGTGGGAATGAATTGTCGTAACGACCAGTCGCAGCCAGGTTGCCTCCAATTGATCCATGGTCTCCCACACATTCGAAAACCGCGAATGTGTGGGGCACCCACGCCGGTATACCCACGCCGGTATACACAACGACGTGGACAGGCCCAAGGATACAGCACTGGGGACAGGAATGGGCCGGGTGGCCCACCCTTTCCGGACGAGTCTTTAATCTGGTGGTGCCCCACCGACCCGCTTACCTTTGGCGGGGGTTGCGCTGTTGTTGTGCGTGATCGCCCTGTTGGCGTGCTACCTGCCGGCGCGACGAGCAGCATCCCTGGATCCCATGCAGGCACTTCGGTCAGAATAGACCGCCGGTTGCGGAATTTACTCCGCCCGCTTGTATATTTTTCCATCCTTCATGACGAAGTTCACTCTTTCAAATTGAGTGACGTCGGCCATCGGGTCGCCCGGCACGGCGACCACGTCGGCAAGCTTGCCGGGCTCGAGCGAGCCAATTTTGTCCTGCATGCCCAGTAATTCGGCGGCGGTCATGGTCGCCGAGCGCAGGGCCTGCGCCGGCGTCATGCCGTACTTCACCTCCAGCGCAAATTCCTTTGCCGGATTTACCG
>Ga0074045_10000875_pt1 | contig 29489 bp, 25 predicted proteins | sample BogForMeECP23OM2_FD_94442 | JGI IMG/M metagenome (GOLD analysis project Ga0074045, IMG submission 94442) | Bog forest soil microbial communities from Calvert Island, British Columbia, Canada - Bog Forest MetaG ECP23OM2 | ecosystem: Environmental > Terrestrial > Soil > Wetlands ...
CGCATTCCGAGAGCGTTCGCGACGCGGGACTCAACTTCAGTTTCAGGTCCCACACTTCTTGCGAGAAGCGCTGCACCGCTTCCTTGTAAGACTCCTCGCCTGCGCGATCGGCATGGAGAAACAGCAGATCAATATCGGAGTAAGGGAAGAGCCAGCCTCGTCCGAAGCCTCCCGTTGCCACGAGGGCGAAGCCCGGGGGTCCGTTTTCAGTGGAGGACACGACATCCCGCCAAAGCCGCTTGAGAATGTCTTCGATGAGCCGCGTCCGCTGCGCTACCGCGGCGCGGCCGTCTCCTGTAGCCGCGAAGCCGTGCGCAATTCGCGCCGACTCCTCGGCCAGAGAACTCCGCAATTCACTGATCAGTGAAGACGCTGCCGTCATGACGATGGGTCAATGAATTGCCGCTCGATCGTTCACTTGACAATCGTTCGCTCTGTGATCGTGCGCTCGACGACCCGCTGCTCTCACGCCGCATGTCGTTGCGCGTGCCCCTGCAAGATGGTTGCTGACACGCAAGTTGCCGTCCGGCCGCGTCCCGGTAGAATAGTCTCTGTTCCCTCGTTTTCGTTGCGATTCCTGTCCTGACCATTGTCTTACAATGCCCCCTCACCCCGCTCCTCATTGCGGATGCGAATCGCGTCGTCGACGCGCGTCAGGAAAATCTTGCCGTCACCGATCTTGCCGGTGCGCGCCGCCACCAGGATGGCCTGTACCGCTTTCTCCACCATGCCATCGGCCAGCACCACTTCGAGCTTGGTCTTGGGGATCAGGTCCACGCTGTATTCACGGCCGCGGTAAACCTCCGTGTGCCCCTTTTGTCTCCCGTGGCCCCGCACTTCAATTACCGTCATTCCCTCGACCCCAATCTCCTGCAGCGCGCTCTTCACCGCGTCCAGCTTGGAGTTTTGGATGATCGCTTCGACCTTAGTCATGGGTTTTTTCTCAAGGTGGCGCTCCCGTAAGCGCCATCATCTGCAGACAATTCTACACGCGCCTACTCTATCGTCAGCCAAGATTTCGCGGAAATCGAATGTATTTATCGCTGCCATCAGGATTTGTTATTGGCCACCATGAAAGGATGACGCAATCAGACGACTGCGGGACCGAACCACCCGATTTACAACCCCGGCATGCCGGACGCCGGGCTACGGCTCTCTACTTCGCCTTCGAGAAATCTTCGACCGCGAAAAGCTGTCCGCCACGCTCGACCACCCCCACTCCGAGCGAGTCCATGTCTGTATCCAGAATGTTGGCCCGATGGTTCGCAGATCGCAGGAACTCGGATTGAATAACCTCAACTCCAGGGCCCTGTGCCACGTTCTCTGCCAGCGAGACAAAGCGCGCTCCCGCCTGCGTAACCCGCGCGGGCAGGCTCGGCTCACCGGCGAACCCATGTTCCGCCTCACCTCGGTTGGCCATCAGCCCGGCGTGACGTCGCGCCGCAGTCGCCAATGGTTCGCTCCATCGTAGCGGGGGCAATCCTCGGACCCGGCGCTCCCGATTCACCGAAGCAAACAACTGTTGCTCCGCAGCACTGCCGCCGTTCTGCGCGTGTACGGGTGAAATAAAGCAGAGCGCGACAAGTGCCAGGGCTAGTCGTCGAACGGTCAGCATAGCGAATGATCTCCTGCAGAATCTTAACCCGGAGTTGTCCGTTTCCACTCGCTTCTCTGCCTGACGAAAGTCTCGACCCGGCCGTGCTGCCAGAATGCTGATTGCCGTAATGGATCGCCGACGTGCGGGAAAGAAGTGCAGAGACATTGAACCTGGGCCCCCAACCATCCCTGCAGCACGTTCACTTTCCCGGCCCCTTTTGTCCTTCCGGAGGCGCTGGCGGCTTGGCAAATCTGGCATCGTCGACTGGAACATTCTCCATCACTTCGCTCAACTGAACCGTGAACCGGCCCCCGGGCCGCGCCATCGTCCAACGAAACGGAATCTTCACTCCGCCGGCGTCCCGGTAATCTGCATAGTCAATCTGCGTTGGCAACCGTCCCAGCGGCGTCTCGCCAAATCGCACCAGCCGCAGCAGCAGGCCCGACTGCTCATCAAAGTACAACCGCACCGGCGTCTTTCCCTCGCGCTGACCCAACACTAGATATGCGAAGTGGTCCCCCACTTTCTCTGTGCCTCCAACCCGAGCCTCGCTGAACATGCTCTTCACGTGCGCCGCAAAATGGAGATCCGCATCCATAGCCGCGGCATCCAGATCGGGCCCATGCATCTCGCGCACCGGCCGCTTCGGAACCCACAGCCATCCCTCATGACCATCAAACGCCGTAATGCTGTCCCCGTCGGGCGTATGGGTAAACGAGACACGTTTGTCGGGATACTTCGAAAAAATCTCGATCGGAATGTTCCTGTCCCCGAAGCTGATCGTACCCTTCATCACCCGGCTCATAATCTTCTCAGTCGCGGCACCCCCGCCCGTAACCTGCAGATATTTGTCAAATAGCCCATCCGCAGTCGGCGCGCTCGCCGGCTTTGCTTCTGGGCTCTCTAAGATCCTTTCCCCGTCCCTCTTCGCTTCCTCGATAGCTGGCCTCGACTCTTCGTCCATCACAGGAGGCGTCGCCAGCGGATCAGTTCTGCCCCGGTGGCACGAGTAGCAGGTCACTTCGCGATGACCCTCAAAGTTCTCCGCATTGATGGTGAGCATCATCTCCATCATTTTTCGCGCCGTCTGCTTCGGTTTTTTGTCGTCCTTCTCGAATGCGCCCTGTACGTGGCAGAACTCGCACTCCACACCCAGAGACGCGCTGATGAACTGCATCGCCGGAATCAATTGGTCCGCCGGAATCCCCTTCAGCGTCTGGACGTTCTTGAACTGCTCTTCCGCTTTCTTGGGTTCAGCAACATGTTCAGAAGCTTGTCCTAAAGTATTCGACGGAGCATTTATTGCGGCAGCACTTCCGCCAGCCTGCCCCTTAGCACTCCGAGTCGCAATCGCACAAACCAAAAACAAAGTTGCAGTACCCAAAATCAATGCCCGTTTCTTTCCATTCATTCTTTGTCCTCGTTCGGATCTTCCGCCGGTTCAAGTTAAGAGTCAGCAGCACTTTATTTTAGAGGTAGTCGGAGCGGAAGGTAAGGCTGCATCCCGGAGGCTACGGACCCGGCGGGCAGAACTATCCCGCAGACGCCGCTGCGTGCGGCCGGTGCCTGAAGACGCGGCAGAAGAATGCTAAGCGGCCTTCGTCTGCTCGTCGCAAAGCCTTTGATAGTGCTCCCGTCCGCGCTGGTAGCCGGTGGTGAAGGCTTCCTCCACCTCGACGCCGGGATACCGGCGCTGGAGGTCCTCGAGCGCGGCGTTCATCTCGCCCGACACCTGGTCAAACTCAAGGCAGCGGGTCTTGGCGTGCAGGGCGGCCTCGAATCCCATGCGATAGAACTTTTCATCTCCGGCGAAATCTTTTCCGGACTTCGAATAGTGGCTCTCTTCGGCGCTGCGCAACCCGATCCACCATTGCTCGCGAGCATCGTCGATCGTCTCGGCTCCCTCGCCTCGAAGCAGATCGCGCAGAGACGAGGCCGAATTGTCATCCTCTGCCAGGGCGATCACCACGCTGCGCCCCTTGCGTAGCGCGTCCTCGTAGACATAAATCTCGTCCTGCGGCAGTCCCTCAGACATCGAGGTTTCAACCTTCTCGCCGAGCGCCGCGCCAGCCGTGGCTCCCGCCGCCCCGAGGATGGCCGCGCCCAGTAGACCTAGCGCCGAAATAGGTCCGATACCGGGCACCAGAGCCACCAGAAGCGAACCGCCCGTAATGCCCAACCCACCCCCCACCAGCGCCCCGATGGCTCCGCCCATCCCCGGCTGTTCGGCTTCATCCACCGGGATCGACTGCACCTCCTTTTCAACCTTCTGGAGGCTTCCGGGCGTCAACAACGTGACTCGATTATCGGGGATGCCCGCTGCGCGAACTTTCCCTACCGCGTTCTCAGCCGCAGATCGGCTGGTGAATACTCCGCTGACAGCTTTCATGGATCACGTTTCCTTTCTGGTTTTATTCGAATCCGGATTCACGCCAAGTTTCAGATGCCATGATACTTGGCTAGGCCGCTAAATAAATAGCTGCAGATTTTCGGTAGTGGAGTTGGCATCCTACACCGTCGTGTCATCCTGAGCGTAGCCGTCTTTCAGGCGAAGCGAAGGATCTCCTGCTTGACTGATTTGGCGCGTCAGCCAAACTGTACCACGACCAGATTTTCAGACCGCCGTAACCTTTTGGCGTGCGCCGGCGTTATCCCTGTGTAAGACTACTCCGCGCGGAGAACTTGTTGAAGGCTCTGAGCAAAGAAGCGGACGAGCGCCTTCTGATTGAGGCGGCACAGAAGGCCCCTGCGCGCTTCGCGGAGCTTTACGAGAACAATTTCGAACGGGTCTATGCCTACGTGGTGCGGCGGGTGGAAGATCGGGCCGAATCAGAGGACCTGACCTCCGAGGTATTTTATCATGCCCTGGCGAACTTGCGGCGGTTCGAGTGGCGAGGGGCGCCGTTTGCGGCGTGGCTGTTTCGAATTGCGGCGAACCTGATTGCTGATCGCTGGCACCGCTCAGGACGCGAGATTGCTGACGAGTCCTACATCGAGCTGGCGCAAGTCAGTCCGGCCGCGATCGAAGAAGTAGAGCGCAGGGCGACCTTGTTTCGCCTGGTGGATGCATTGCCGCCGGAGCAGCGAAGGGTAGTCGTGTTGCGGTTCGTAGAGCAGAAAAGTATCAAGGAAGTGGCGCGGGAGATCCGCAAGACCGAAGGCGCGGTAAAGCAGTTGCAGTTCCGCGCCCTCAGCAGTCTGCGGGCGCGCATGGAGGGTGCCGATGCCTAAGCGCTCTCTGAACTCGGGGCCAGGCGATCCGAAGAAGATCGAGCAGCTGAACCGGGCTGTCGACGCGATGCTGTCACGTACAGACGGCAAACCACCGAAGCTGGCGGCTGGCATCGAGCCCCTGGTGCGCCTTGCCGCCGGTTTGCGTGATCTGCCCAGCGAGAGTTTCAGGACTCGACTGAAGTCCGAATTTGAAGGGAGAAAGAGTATGTCCACTATTGCCGAGCCAGTTGCAGCCGTTCGCACGACTGCGTCGCCACGTCTATCGTTCAGAGATCCCGCCAAGGCCATCGAGTTCTACAAGGCGGCCTTTGGCGCGAAGGAGATATTCCGCTTCGAAGCGGGAGGGAAGATCCCGCATGCCGAGATCGCGATCGGCGAGTCGATCATCATGCTCTCGGATGAATGGCCTGAAGGCGGCCGGTTCAGCGCCGAGACGCTGGGTTCGTCGCCAGTATGGATGACCATCCGCGTCGACAACGTGGACGCCTTCGCCGAGAAGGCTGTGTCTGCCGGACTGACAGTGAAGCGAGCGGTACAGGACCAGTTCTACGGCAACCGCGATGTTCTGCTGGCCGATCCCTTTGGCTACACCTGGAACGTCTTCACTGTGAAAGAGGAGATGTCGGTCGAGGAAATGCACCGCCGCATGCGGGGGCTGACAACGGGACCGGAGGGAGGGCGAATCTCCGAAGAGGGCGGGCCACAGAAACGTCTCAGCCCCATCCGTCCTGGTTTCCGCATGGTGACGCCTTATCTAGTCGCCGAGGATGCACCGGCGCTGCTGGACTTTGCCAAGCAGGCATTCGGGGCGGAGGAGATGATGCGGGCCGAGACGCCGACCGGTGTGCATGGTGAGGTTCGCATTGGTGATTCGATGGTGATGATGGGCGGCGGCGTGAAGGGCAAGAAATTCCCTTCGACGCTGCATCCCAACGCGCTCCATGTTTACGTGGAAGACGTGGATGCAGTCTGCCAAAAGGCCGTGGCCGCCGGGGCAACCCTGATCGGTGAACCGCGCGATCAAGAGTATGGCGAGCGCTCGGCCGCAGTGAAAGACAAGGCCGGTAACGTTTGGTATATCGCTACGCACAAAGGTGAGAGCTATGTTCCCAAAGGGCTGCACAACGTGAATGCTTATCTGCATCCGCTGCGGGCAGATCCCTTGATTGCCTTTTTGAAGCGTGCGTTCGGAGCTCAGGAACTGGCCAAGTATGCCTCGCCTGATGGTGTGGTGCTGCATGCCGAGATTCGCGTTGGCAACTCGGTGGTGGAGATGGGCGAGGCGCACGGCAAGTATGAGCCGATGCCCGCGATGTTCTATCTGTATGTGCCGCACGTAGACGCCACCTATCGCCAGGCAGTGGCGGCGGGCGCGACCTCGTTCCAGGAGCCTACCGACCAGCCCTACGGTGACCGCAATGCCGGAGTCAGGGACGCGTTCGGAAATACCTGGTACATCGCGACCCACGTGAAAGACATGACGACATAGGCAAGAAGAGAAACTAGCCGGGACACACCCTTCGGGTGTCCCGGCATTTTCCGGGCGCGCCCATCAGCAGCGCTGCGGTTTGCGTTCTTTCACTGCGGCGTCATCCTGAGCGTAACCGTTTTCAGGCCCAGAGAAGAGCCTGCCCTGAGTGGAGCGAAGGGATCTCCCGCTTAACCCCCATAGCGCGTAAGCCAAACTGCGCGACTACCGACCCATCGCTAATGCCGACAAGAATGTTGTAGCCTAAATGCATGCCGCCGAAGCCGCACCCTCCCCGCTGGTACGCTATCCCGGTGCGCGTCCTGCTGGTAACCTTCATCTGCACTCTCATCGTCTTCGCTGTCAGCTTGCTGCTGAGCATCATCGGGATGGTGATGATCGCTGCCGTGCGCCACACCAACCCTGATATGACTGTGGCTTATCGCCTTATCGCGCTGCCGGCGGCCCTGGTCGCGGGCAGCGTCGTCTTCGTGCTGGCTCTCGCCATGGAAATTCGTCACTACCGGCAGTCTAAGACTCTGGCAGCCATCGAGCGCGCCGGCTGACCGAAAACTTGTGGGGACAGCCGCCTCGGCTGTCCGCCGAGCGAAGCGAGGCGCGCACATGACCTTCCCAGAGCTACAATCGACTCAATGCCGCCCCGCATAGCTATCCCCATGCCGCATTCGATCGATCGTGAGTATGCTGAGCGCGCGATTCCGCAATACGAGCGCGCCGTCGAACTCGCCGGAGGCGAAGCGGTTCGCATCCCTCTCGACCAATCGCCGGCCGACGTCATGAAAATCATCGAGCGCTGCGACGGCGTGCTCCTCCCCGGCAGCAACGCCGATGTCGACCCCGCAAAGTTCGGCGCATCCCGCTCTCCGCACGCCGCCGCTGCCGACCCCCGCCGCGACACTGTCGACGAACTCCTGCTGCAGGACGCCTACAACATGCGCAAGCCCGTTCTCGGTATCTGCTACGGCTTGCAGAGCCTCAACGTCTACCGCACCGGGTCGCTCATCCAGCACATCCCCGACTTCCTGCCCGAAGAATTGCGCGAGCGCGTCGACCACGAAGCGGGAAAGACGGTCGCGGTGGCCCACGCCGTCGAGGTCGAAACAGGCTCAAAGCTAGCGGAAATCGTCCGGGGGAATCACCTCGAGCCATGTGGGGACAGCCGCCCCCGGCTGTCCAACCGAGCGCAGTTCGGCTCGACCGCCACCGCAAATGCACCGATCCAGGAGGAAAACCGGGAAGTGCACGGCTTAAGCCGTGCCGATAAAGCCGAAGGCGAAAAGGGGGCTTCAGCCCCAGACGCCAACAGGTTGACCCTGCCCGTGAATTCCTCTCATCACCAAGCGGCCGGCGCAATCGGCGACGGCCTGCGCATTTCCGCCCGCTGCCCCGACGACGGCATCATCGAAGCGCTCGAAGGCACCGCTCCCAATCACTTCGTGCTCGCGGTGCAATGGCATCCCGAGCGTTCAGTCGATCAGGACGAACCCTCGCGCACCATCTTCCGAGCCCTGATCGAAGCCGCAAAAGCCCGCCATCAACAGCTCAAGGATGAATTCGAAGGTGTGAAGTAAATAAGCCAGGTGACGCAAAAAGAGAAGAGAGAGGCTTCGGAATGTCTAGCAATGGGGCTTTGCGATTCTCTTGAGCCGAATGCTCTCGGAAGTATGCGCCCGGTCTAACCGCAGCACCCCGTCAACCCGACCATGCCGAAGCTTAGCGGTAATCTCGATCTTGCCGTAGCCGACTCCTTCTCCCGAAATATGCAGCGTTTCGCCAGACGCCGAACCTGTTACGGGGACCGGCTCCGCACACCGGCCTTGATAGATTCTCAGAACTCCGGTCGCCGCGGCTCCTTCAATCTTCAGTTCCAACTCCGTTCCAACCAGATCGATGCCGCCTTCAACGTAGTGAACGTCCGAATAGATGTGTGGACCAGGATGGTCCTTAGCTGACGCACTAATTATCGCCAACACCGTGAGGAACAGCCCAAAACGAAGCGGCCCGGAAGTCCCCCTCATTTTCGTCTCCGCTTCTTGCTCCGTGTCCTTTCCAGCAGCACCACCACATGCGCAATCGCGGCATTCTCCAGATTGAGCCCCTCAGGAGTCTTCGCCTTCAAGCCGACGCAATCGGCGCGTACTCCTAACAACTCCGCCACCCGCGCCCGAATTTCCCCCGCATGTGGTCCAATCTTCGGCGCGGCCAGAATCAGGCTGGAGTCGATGTTCGCCACGGCATAACCCGCGTCCCGCACCCGTTTCAACGCCTCACGCAGGAAGACTGCCGAGTCCGCCCCCTTCCACTTGGGATCAGAAGGGGGGAACAGCGCTCCGATATCGGGTGCAGCGACAGCCCCCAGCAGCGCGTCGGTAACGGCGTGCAGCAGGACATCGCCGTCCGAGTGCCCGCCGAGTCCCCGATCATGCGCCAGCATGACGCCGCCAATCTTCAGCGGAATCCCGGAACGAAATTCGTGCGAATCGAACCCGTAGCCAATCCGCGTCGATGGTCGATGGTAGGTCTTCGTCGGCATCAGGCTCGCGCCGTTCTCAAGTAGAACTCAGCGAGTTCCATATCTCCAGGCGCAGTAATCTTTATGTTCCTCGGCGAGCCCATCACCACGGCCACTTCGTGCCCGGATCGTTCTACCAGTGAAGCTTCATCGGTGCCGAGGAACCCGTCAGCGGAAGCCTCATCAAACGCTTTCTTGATCACGTCGTAGCGAAAGCCTTGCGGCGTTTGAGCCATCACGATACCGGCGCGGGGAATCGTGGCTTTGATCAGCGCGCCCTCGGCCGTGCGCTCGACCTGCTTAATTGTATCGACGGCCGGCATGCCGGCAATCGCTGCGCCATATCGTGTGGCAGCGTCGATTACCTCCTCAATGATTTCCCCGGTCACAAACGGACGCACCGCATCGTGCACGAGCACAACGTCGTCCGCCGCGGCGGCCACGACATTCAACGCGTGCTCTACCGACTGTTGCCGGTGTTCCCCGCCGACCACAAATTCGACCTTCTTCTTCAATACGTCTTTTGCCTCCCTTTCCAGCCGCGCACGAAAACCAGCAATCTCGTTTTCCCGCAAAGCGATCCAGATTTCGCTGACTCTGTCGACAGCAGCAAACCGGCGCAGCGTATGGATGAGAATCGGCGTCCCCCCCAGTTCCGTGAACTGCTTCGACGGCGGCGTCTTCTTTTGCTTGTCCTTAGCCCCGGGCATGGGAGCCATGCGGGTTCCAAGCCCCGCAGCCGGAATAATCACAACAACCTTCATAGCGGGCTGTAAGTATACGAGTGCGGGATGTCGGAGTTCAAATGGCTTGGCGAAACTCAGGGTCCTACCAGCAGCACCTGCGCGCTCCGCTCGCCCATAGTCAGGATCGGCCCAACCGTCTTGCCATTGATGTCAACCCAATTGCCCGATGGCAGCTTGAAGGTGGCCGTTGACCCGTAAGGATTGACCAGAGTCAGTCCGTTCGAGTACTCGCGCCCCCAGACGCCCTGTCTTTCCTCCATCGCACCTATCGGGTGGCCGATGGCGATGGAGTATTCCGGGAAGTTAATCAGCCGGCCGTAGTCCTGCCCGCCACCTGCCGTGAAGCCAGTCATATACATGTACGTGCAATCGTTCTTGACCAGCAGGTAGTTGCCGATAACCCACAACCGCGCTTTCCGGGAAATTTCCTGAGTCAGGGCCGGCTCCTCACCATTCGTCATATAGCAGATCCCTTTGGACTGCACGTAGTGTAGTTGCGACACGATGGTCCGCCATTGCCCGGGGGTGGGGCGGTTGGGCGGGCCTCCCCAGTTTGTGAAGCCGCGCTCATCCAACAGAAGATCGGTCGTGGTCATCAGTTGCTGGTTGTCGGCCAGAGGCTCTCCGAAATGATAGGTAACATTCACCTGCATTGTGGCCGTGGCGGATTGCCGGTGCACATGGTGGTAAGTGCCGCTCTCCCACTCGAGAACGTCATGGCGGAAGGCGGAGTCGTCAGCGTTGCCGGTGTACTGTTGCACCCAATTACCGTTGCTGTCGTAGTGGCCGCAGCGTTGCCAGTCGTTGGTCAGGTCCATGGTGTCGACGGCGATACTTTGATATCCCGAGGCGATAGGAGCATCCACCCAGTTCGCCCATTGAAACGCCTGCACGGCGGGGTTGGAAAAGTCTAGCGGAGCAAGAGAGCGGCTCCCGAACTCGAAGGCCAGGTGCTTCTTATCGCAAATGTATTCCAGCCAGTCAGGATGGTTGGTCTTGTACCATTTAACGCTGTAAGTGAAATTGTCGACCGAATATGGAATGTACGCTGAGTTGTACATCCCGGTCGGCAGCGTGGCCCAGGACGACCCCCAGACCACATCGACGACGCCCGTTTCCGTGTCCAGCTGCGATTGCGCGAGCTGGTAGTTAAAGACCATCTCCAGATGGATGTTGTCCTCGGTCTTGGGAAAAGGCTCGCTGCGGACGCCCTCGGAACCCACCTGCGCTGCGATCGGGGCTGCGTAGAAGACGGCGAGGCAAACCAAGAGCAAGGCCAGCGAACGCATGCGCATCCTCCAGGACTTACGACGCGGCGGGCTTGGTTTCCACCAACGCATTCGGAACCACCGCTGGCGGCGCGGCAGTGGTCGTGGGCACCGCAGGCTGGACGGGCACGGTGCTGCGGGTGAAGGCCCGTTCATCCCACTTGCCAAAAATCATCTTGCCGGCGGTAGTCTGCAGCACCGAGGTAACAGAGACGTCGATCGTCTTACCAATCATTTTTCGGGCATTATCCACCACCACCATGGTCCCATCATCCAGATAGGCGACGCCCTGGTTGTATTCCTTACCTTCTTTCAGGATGAATACTCTCATGATCTCCCCCGGCAGCACGATCGGCTTGAGGGAGTTTGCCAGCTCATTGATATTCAGCACCTCGACGCCCTGCAGTTGCGCCACTTTATTGAGATTGAAGTCATTGGTGATGATCTTGCCCTCGTAGACCTTCGCTAGTTCGATCAGCTTGAGATCGACCTCGCGGACGGCCGGGAAGTCATCTTCCACGATCTGGATTTGCAGCGTAGCCATTTTCTGCAGGCGCTGCAGAACGTCGAGCCCCCTGCGGCCCCGATTGCGCTTCAGCGAGTCGGAAGAATCGGCGACCAGCTGCAGTTCGCGCAACACGAACTGTGGCGTGACAATGATTCCATCGAGGAAGCCGGTCTCGGCAATGTCAGCAATGCGGCCGTCGATGATGACGCTGGTGTCGAGGATCTTGTAGGTTTTCTTGCCTTGTTTCTCCCCGCCAAAGATTCCACCCAGGGCAGAAAGGTTCAGCAGGTCGCCTTTGCTTGCGCCCACGATAAGGCCCACATAGGCCATCAGCAACATCACCAGGATTTGCAGGAAACTCTGGGTATTGCCGGACGGCACACTGCTGCGAATGACCAGGGCAAAGAGGTAGGCGCCACAGATGCCGAGGATGCTCCCAATGGCCGCGCCGATCAGCCGCTTCAGGCTGACAGTGCGCAGCTTCCATTCGAACAGGACAATCGCCGCCCCGACCAAGGCGCCAATTCCGGCGTCCAGCTCGCGAGAACGCCCAAACGGCTCAATGGAGTAACAGGTGACCGCAACTACGATGACAAAAAGAAGACGTACAAGGATCAAGTCCACAGTAAGACCTCCCCCGGATGCAGCTCCGCGCCCCCCGTTGGAGCGAAGCACCGGTGCCTTTTCTCGCCGCCCCGGGCGGGAATCGGCCTTTTCGGTTATGCGGGGCGCGCAGGAATTAGGGAATGAAAATACGCCCCGTCCCGGCCCATAGAGGCATGGCCGGGATGAACTCAGTAAACCAACGCCAAAAGTATATACCCGAAGATAACTAACCGGGCAAACTTAAGAACTGGGACAGCCGATGCGATTTTCCAATCGTCGAATCCCCTACAGGTCCGTCCCGCCCCTGCCATAGTCTGGCCTCCCGTCACGAGCGGTCATGGCAAGCCAAAGCGGCGATCCACGATCTGCAGAAGGAATGTCCTGCTACACTGAGCTCGATGAAAGCCGTTGTCATCCCCAGCCTTTCCGGTCCGGACGCGCTCGTGGTTGAAGAGACTGCCGAACCGACGCCGCAAGCCGGACAAGTGCTCGTGCGGGTTGCGGCCTGTGGTCTGAACTTCGCCGACATCATGACCACCCTGGGCGGCTATCCTGGAGCGCCCGCGCCCCCGCTGGTCGCCGGGCGCGAATTCGCCGGCATCGAAGAAAATACCGGACGCCGCGTCATGGGTTATGCGCAGTGGGGCGCCTTCGCCGAGAGCGTTGCCGCCTATTCGAACCTGCTGTGGCCTGTGCCCGAACACTGGAGCGACGATCAAGCCGCGGCTTTTCCCGTCAACTACTTTACGGCGTACCTCGCCTACTGGCAGGCAGGTATGACGCAGGCGCCGGCGACCGGTCGAACTCACCGGGTGCTGATCCACGCCGTTGCCGGAGGAGTGGGAACGGCAGCAGTGCAAATCGGCCACATTCTCGGCGTCGAAATGTACGGGACGTCATCATCGGACGAAAAGCTGGCGCGCGTGAAAGAACTGGGCTTGCAGTATGGAATCAACTATAAGCAGCGTGACTACGAAGAAGCCGTCAAGACTCTTACCCGCGGCCAGGGCGTGGATGCCGTATTTGAAATGCTGGGCGGCGAGCACACCGCGAAAAGCCTGCGCTGCCTGCGCGACTTCGGACGTGTCATTCAGTACGGTACGGCCACGGGCAAGCAGCCGCAGCTGGATGTTCGGGCCCTTTATGCCAAGTCGGCGATCCTGCAGGGCTTGTGGCTGACTTATCTTTCCGGCAAAAGCGAAATCATGGAGCCCGCATGGAATCAGCTTTCGGAGTGGATCACGCAACGTAAGCTGACTCCCGTGATTGGACAGGTCTTCCCTCTGGATCGCACCATAGAAGCCTACAAGTTGCTGCAGGAAGGCAAGAACTATGGGAAGGTTGTCCTGCACCTGGTTAACCCTTGAGGCATGCGACCTTCCTGGTACATCGTGCTTTTCGTGGTTTAGCCCTTTGCCCGTCTTTTCGCAAAACTAACCCTTAAAATTGGTCGGGGCGCCGTTTGATCCGTGCCTTAAATTGTCTCTTGATGCCATTTCCCATGGCTCATGGTAAAATTGGTGGCATGAAGCTTCGACTCGACAAATCGGGACGAGTGGTCCTCCCCAAGCCATTACGCCAGCGGCTAGGTTTGAGAGCTGGTACTACCTTCGAGGCGACCGAAGCGGCAGAAGGACTCTTGCTGCGCCCCATCACTCAACGCCCATCTCTGGTGGAGCGCAACGGTTTTCTCGTGCACACCGGTCAGCCGGCTCAGACTCTGGATTGGCAGGAGCTTTCCCGCGATTTGGAAGACGAGAGGTCGAGAGATATCTTCGGCAAATAGAGCCGAGAGAGTCGGATTGTGAAGATTTATTGCGATACCTCCGTGCTGGTTGCCGGCTCGATTTCATCGCATCCCCATCACGCTCAATCACAGGCACTGCTGAGGCAGGTTCGCGGAGGAAAGCTGGAAGCGGTCGTCAGCGCGCACGGCGCCGCAGAGTTCTATGCCGTGCTCACACGGGCGCCACTAACGCCTCCCGTTTACCCGAGCGAAGCCTGGCGGCTGCTTGCGGAAAACATTCTTCCCCATTTTCAGGTCGCAGCACTCAGCGCCGCGCAATATTCGTCGGTATTGCAGCAGGCTGCGGAGAAGGGATGGACCGGCGGCCTGGTCTATGATGCTCTGCACCTTGCTTGCGCGGCCAGCACTCACTGCAAGCGAATCTATACCCTCAACCTGCGCCACTTCCTGCAACTTGCCCCGCACCTGCAAGATTCCATCTGCAGTCCCTAGTCACTCCCGCAAAGGCTCATATTGACCACCGCCCCCAAGACTCGAGAGTCGCCCTCGCAGATTTAATCCTTTCCCAGAAGCCGGAGGCGTCCGGTTAAAGCCCGTCCGTTGCCGTCGACATAAGTTGGCAGCGGGTGAGTCGAATCGAGAATTCCGTTGGCCAGTACGTCGTTGGCGTGATTGGTGACGTTGTCGAAGCCGGCCCGCAGGGCCCAGTAGCGCTTCAAGAAATGAACCCGCTTTTCGAATTGCAAATTCATGGAATAGTAGGCCGGAAGACGGAAGCTTCCCGGAGGATAGCCGGGGGCGATCTCTCCCTGATCTGTGGTGGCAAGAAAGGGCAGACCGGTGCGGGCCTCGGCTGAGTAGACCAGGTCCACTTTGTGAAGGATCGGCAGCTTGAAAAACGGCAGCACACCATATCCCACGAAGCGGTTGGGGACGTCCCATGGATAAGGGCCAGGCAGTTGCCGGCTTAATACCGGAACATCCAAGCTGAAATCGAGAACCTGGTTGGTGTGTGCGCGGGAATACGTATATGCCCCGAAAATCTCATACCGCTGGCGAAAGCGGTGGCGGACGCTGACTTGCAACGCGTCGTAGCTGTCGTCGCGGTGATTTCCGAGTAGGAACGTTCCGTCCACCGCGCCATTCAGCGTGTTGTAGGCAAAGCCATGCACCCCGCGCTTCTCGATGAACTCCAGTTTTAAAAAAATGGCAGCCGGAAGCTTCTTCTCGAATCCGATGCTCCAGTTCAGGTAACGCGGCGCGGCCAGAGTGCTCCGGTTCAAGGCAAAAATCGTGGGTACCGGTACGGGTTCACTGACCAGATTGCCCTTCGCATCCGTGGGCTCGCCTTTGGGGTTGAAAAAATAATCGACCCGCTGTCCCTCGAAGGGCTCGTGAATCAAACCGAGAGTCGTGGTGTCGTAGAGAAGTCCGATCCCCGCCGAAAGTTTGGTATTGCCTTCATCATCGAAAATGTAGGTGCCCGCCAGACGGGGCGAGAACAGCGGGGTACGGATGATTTCATCCCAATCGAGACGCAAGCCGGGCTCGATGAGCAGACGATTGGTCACCAGCCAGCGATCCTCGGCGTAGGCACTGGCCTCGAAGTTATAAACTCCCGTGTAATTGCCCCCTGAGAAAACAGAATAACGCGCGCAGGTGGAGGGAACCACGGGAACGCCGTTTCGATCGGTAGCGCAAGGCTCCGCCGCCTGACCCGCCGGTGGTTCGCCCGGCTGCAGAAACGAGATCGGCTGGCGCGTGAACTGCGCGTCATCGTTCAAGCGGTCCAGATCCGCTCCCATCTTGATGTCGTGACGGCCGTGCCACTGATGAGGCGGAAGGTAAAGGTTCGACAAACCCTGCACTCTGCGCGCCAGACTGTTCTGATGCAGGTAATAGTTCCCCGCGGCCGCATTTGTCGTCTGGATATAAGGACCGTTTCCCTGCGGAGTGAGCGCCACGCTGTACTGGTCCACGCCGAATCCGCTTTCCAGCAGTGCGCCCCCGCGAAAATAGTATTGGTCTTTGATCGAGCCCAGGTAAGCGGTTTCGGTGTCCGTGGGAGTGGTCGACTGGGGCTGAAGGAACGAGATTCCGTCGTATTGATCGTGATAGTAGTTCGACAGGAAGCTGACGGTCACGATGTTGCGCGTCGTCAGGTTCGATTGTATCTTCACCAGGTTGTCCACGCGCCAGGCCTGATCAGTGTCGGAACCGGATGGCAGTTGCTTAACCACAGTGTTGTCGTAATCGCCGTTGAGGGCGTCGATAAACCACATCTTCCCTTTGCGAATTGGTCCCGACATGGTGTAGATGGGCGTCCATTCGCCGAGCGTAATTCCCTTGACGTCCTGCAGCCCGGGAATGAAGTCCGTCGATGTAAACCGGAAGTGATCATTGCCCATGCGCGTGTTCAGGGCGAGAACTCCCCCCGAAGCTTTGCCAAGTTCGGCGGGTTCGCGGCTGGGAGTGACCTCGATGGAGTGAAATGACTCGACGCTGGTGCGCACCGCCAGCTGGCCATTCGCCGGCTGGGTTACGTTGAAACCATCCAGTAAGACGAGAGTTTGGTAGGTCTCGGCGCCCGCGAAGTGAGCCTGGCCGAAGGCATCCGGAGTGACTCCCGGAATGTAGGTGAGGGCGTTGCGGTAGTCGTGCGTGCCGGGATAAGGAATGTCGACAATCTCCGCGCCCGTCAGCTCTTCTTTCGTAGAGATCTGCGCCGGGTCAATGGCAGGTGCGGATTCCACAACGTTCACTATTTCGCGTGCCTCGTGTTGATGTGAAACTGTGACGTCAACATTGGCGGTCGCGCCAACCTGCACATCGGGCTGAAGCAGGCCGTAAAAGCCGTTCTTGGTCACCCGCAGTTCGTAGCTGCCGGAAGACAAGCCGGTGAAGTCGCAGCGCCCGGCGAAATCGGTTCCGCAGCGTAGGGGGAGGATAGGCGGCGGACCCTGCAACTCCACGCGTGCGGAGCCAACGCCTACTCCGTTCTCGTCAGTTACGGTGACCGTAAGCTTCAAGCCGGCGACAGCGTGCTCAGAAGAAGTGCGCTGCGCAGGGGAAGGGGGCGCCTGCGCGAAAGACCCTGTCGTAAGCAACGCCGCCAGCGCCAGCGACAGCAAGAGTTTTACAGTTGCGCTTCGCGCTGGCATGTTCCGAGTATGAAATTATTCAGGCCGCGCGGCAAGCCCATTTCTGGATTTTCTGGAACCGGCGTTTGTCAGGAAATCTTTTCTTCACGATCCGGATTGTGTTCTGCGGTCTACTGATATTTTCAACAATTTCAGCACCAAGGTCACTTTCCAGTAACCACCCGTCGTGGGACAATGCATTGCTGCTCAAGGCTTCCTTAAACGAAGATCACTTCATAAGTGGCTGCAGACCTGAAGGGTTACGACTGAGGATCATTCGGCGGAATGCTTCTCTTGGGTTGGCTCCGAGCGGGGTGTTTTGGATTAGAGTTGCCGTTAGAATTCAGAGTCAAGGTCGAGCGCAGTAACGGTTCGACCTTGGACTCTTCGGAAAGAGGGCGTCGTGGTCTGGTACTTTATCTTCTTCTTTATCTCCGGCTTCTGCAGCGTTCTTTACGAGCTCGTCTGGCTGCGCTTGTCTATGGCTCAGTTCGGTGTGACCACAGCCATGGTATCCATCGTGCTGTCGGTCTTCATGGGCGGCCTGGGACTCGGCTCGTGGCTTAGCGGGGAATGGGTTCGCCGCCACGGAAGCAACATCAGCTTTCCGGCACTCCGCCTCTACGCTGGGATCGAGTTGCTGATAGGCGTGTCGGGAATCCTCGTCCCGTACGAACTGGGCTTCGGCCGCAGCATCTTGGAACGGCTGGGTTCGACCTCTTCCGCCGAGTACTACGTTGTCTCCGGCATTTGGGTTGCCCTTGCCGTGATCCCCTGGTGCGCCCTGATGGGTGCAACCATTCCCGTTGCCATGCTGGCGATACAGCGCATGTTCCCTCCCGAATCCTCGCGCTCCTTCAGCTACTTGTACATGGCCAACGTTGCGGGCGCGTTGGTGGGAACATTTCTTCCCCTGTTATTGATCGAGCTACTAGGCTTTCACGGAACTCTGAAGGTTGGCGCCGCTTGCAACTGTCTGATTGCGATTCTGGCGCTCGTGGTATCGCGAGCTGCGCAGCCCAAGCAAATTCAGCCAGTGCAGCAAACCGCGAGCGAACCGGTGCCAACAGCAACCGGCCAGGGATCTCTTTTAGGCCTGCTGTTTGCCAGCGGTCTAACCAGCATGGGCATGGAAGTAGTCTGGGTCCGCCAGTTCACGCCCTACGTTGGAACGGTGGTATACGCCTTCGCTTCAATTCTGGCGATTTACTTGTTTGCCACTTTCTGTGGATCGCGTTTCTACCGCACCTGGAGCGCCCGCAGTCAGCAGGAAAGTCCGTTGCTGTGGACGCTGCTCGCTCTCTTCGCATTACTGCCTCTGGCGGCGGCCAGCCCAAATTTTCTCGTCTTCACCGGCCTGAGGTTGGTTCTGGGCATCGGCCCATTTGCTGGCTTGCTTGGTTTCTTGACGCCCATGCTGGTCGACCGCTGGGCGGGAGGCAATCCCGCCAAGGCCGGGAAGGCTTACGCCGTGAATGTTCTGGGCTGCATTCTTGGTCCGCTGCTGGCCGGCTTCCTGCTTCTGCCCTGGATCAGCGAACGCTGGGCGCTGGTGCTGCTCTCCTTGCCCTGGCTGATCATTGGCCTGCGCCCCATGCGCCTGCCCGCGTTGCCGCCCAATTTCGCGCCACGGGTAGCAGCTTACCTGTTATTGCCCCTGGCGTTAGGACTTGTCCTGGCGAGTAAGGATTATGAAAAGGTCTATGCCAACAATGGCGAGGTGATGCGGGATTCTACCGCCACCGTGATTGCAACCGGCAGCGGGATGCAGAAAAATCTGTTGGTGAATGGCTACGGCATGACCGCGCTGACGCCCATCACCAAAATGATGGCACACCTCCCGCTGGCTCTCCTCGACCGTCCTCCACAGGATGCGCTGGACATTTGCTTTGGCATGGGGACCACGTTTCGTTCGTTGCGCACCTGGGGAATTCCCGTGACAGTGGTAGAACTGGTCCCCAGCGTTCCGCGCTTGATGGGATATTTCCACAGCGATGCCTCCGAGGTTCTGAACTCTCCGTTGTCTCACGTGGTGGTCGATGATGGCCGCCGCTATCTGGAGCGCACGCCGCGCCAATACGACGTGATCACCATCGATCCGCCGCCGCCGGTGGAGGCCGCTGGCTCCAGCTTGCTCTACTCCAAGGATTTCTATTCCGTGGTCAGCCGCCGTCTTCGCCCCGGCGGCATCCTGCAACAATGGCTGCCGTTTGGCGACAAGGAAGACTTGACGGCCGTTGCTCTGGCCCTGCGCGAGTCCTTTCCCAATGTCCGTGTGTTGGCCTACGGACGAAATTGGGGATATCACTTTCTCGCCAGCGATCGGCCCTTTCACAATCGAACGCCGACTGAATTAGCCCAGCGCATGCCCGCCGCCGCGGCCGCTGACCTGATTGAGTGGGGCCCCAAAAAAACTGCTGAAGACCAGATCGGCGACCTCCTGCACGAGGTTCCCATCGACGAGCTCATTTCCCTGTCGCCTGCCACGCCCGCTCTCAGCGATGACCGCCCCATCAACGAGTACTACCTGCTGCGCATGTCCATGCGGCCATAACTTACCCCGTGTCATTTGAGGAACGGACAAAGCTTAATTGTTAGGGATATATTCAACGGCCAAGCCACGCCTCTGATAGGCTTTCAGGAAATTCATTTGGATTGCACAGGTATCGAAGGCGCTGCCCTTTTATCAGCGTAGATCTGCGGAACAATGACGAAACTTCTGCGGTTCTTTCGTCCGTCGTACCAGCACACGGCTCTTTCCGCCACGCTGCTGCTGATGGGGACGGTGATGCTCTCGCGCGTGATCGGCTACGTGCGCGAGGCTTATATCGCCTATGCCTTCGGCGCCGGCGGCCAGACCGATGCCTACGTCGCCGCCTTCACCCTTCCTGACTGGCTCAATTACATCGTCGCCGGCGGGGCAGCGTCGATTACATTCATCTCGATCTATACGCGCTTTCTCGCGGAAAAACGCGACGCCGATGCGCAGAAGACCTTCTCCATTGTCATTACCGTAATGTCGGCGGTGATGATTGTGGGCACGGTCATCGCTGAAATCTTTACGCCGCAATTCGTGCGTTGGATGTTTCATGGTTTCTCTCCCGCGCAAATCGAGCTGACGGTTCACCTCACTCGGATTCTGCTGCCCGCGCAGATTTTCTTTTATGTAGGCGGCGTGGTTTCGGCAGTTTTGCTCTCGCACCGTTTGTTCCTCTTTCCCGCCTTTGGACCGCTGATCTACAACCTGCTCATCATCGCCGGAGGAGTCATCGGCGGCCGTCACTTCGGCATTGCCGCTCTAGCCTATGGCGCGCTCGTCGGAGGCATCGCCGGGCCATTCCTTGCCAGTGTGATCGGCGCCGCGCGCATCGGTACGGGATATCGTCCATCGTTCGACGTCACCAATCCCGCGTTTCGCGAGTGGGTGAACCTTTCGATCCCGCTGATGCTGGGCGTGTCGCTGGTCACCGCCGACGACTGGATCCTTCGCCACTATGCCGCCAGCGGCATCGGCGATATCGCCCGCCTCAACTACGCCAAGCGCCTGTTTGCCGTACCCATCGCCGTTCTCGGACAAGCCACCGGACAAGCCTCTCTGCCATTTTTCGCGCGGCTTTTCAACGAGAAGCGCCTGCAGGAATTTGCGGATACGGTGAACGATTCGGTCTATCGCGTTTCCGCCGCATCATTTCTTGCCACTGCATGGATGATGGCCGCCGCTTTTCCGCTGATCGATCTGGTATACCGCCGCGGACGGTTTCTGCTTTCCGACACCCAAACCACCACCGTTTATTTTTTCTGGTTCTCGCTTTCGCTCGCCCTCTGGGCGGCCCAGGGACTCTACGCCCGCGCCTTCTACGCCGCCGGCGACACGCTCACTCCCATGGCCGCAGTCACCGTAATCACGAGCGCATCCTTGCCGGTGTACTCGCTGCTCTTCCACAAATACGGAGTGGTGGGACTCGCCTGGGCCTCCGACATTGGCATCGGAGCCAATCTGGTGGCGCTGGCCGGGCTGCTCCACTACCGCAAGCTGGTTTCGCTCGGCACGCTGCGTTGGGGAGAGCTGGGCAAATCGGCGCTGACCGCGGTCGTCGCAGGCGGCATCAGCCTTGAAGTCGCGAAGAGTGTGCCGCTATCGGTTTCCGGCCACGCCAGCCGCGTCGAGGACTTATTGCGGCTGGCGATCGTTTCCGTAACCTGGGCGGCCGCGACCGCCGCCGGACTGTGGCTGCTGAAGTCGCAGTTGCCCAGCGATCTGCGACGGCGAAAGGCGGCCGCATATCCCGCAGTGGCCGAGGGCGAGAGCAAAGAAATCATGGGCGCGGGCACGCAACCCTAGTGTCTGTCATCCTGAGCTCACGCAATCGAAGGATCCCTACTTCACCGCCGCCGTCAGTGCCGCGTCGGGGAGTTCTTCCGCGAATCACAGGCAGTGGATTCCTTTTTGAAATAAATTTTCCGCGGAGGCTTACGAGCGGACTTGGAACCAGAGTTCCTGGTCGGATCTCAGATCAATTTTTTTCTTCATACCGCTAGAATCCTTGTCCAGGGCGGGTTTTGCTGAGATGGATCGAGCAAAATCTTGATGTCAAAGAACTTAAATGGAAAATCTTTATAACAAACCGCTTAGGCGAAACGTTCGGGACTTTGCCAACCGTCACGGCCTCGACCATGATTACGCAGTTCTTAGGTGAGGGCAAGGTTGGATGTCACAATGGGGTTGTGGATTTTTCCTCCGCCGCCGGGTCTGGGCGACAGGCGATTGATAGAAAAATCGCAAGCGGTCATGATAGGAAAATGCCCAACCTTTGCAAAAAGCGCAAAGGATGGTTCCCGCCAAGCACGTTGCATAGGTCCTTCGTCGGGCAAAGAGCGCCCTCCTCAGGATGACAAGTCCGTAGAAAACTCCTTGCAGCGACACTTGGCAGCGGCGTAGAAGTAGGGATCCTTCGACTGCGTGAGTGCTGCGCTTCGCGAAGCACTCATTTCGCTCAGGATGACAGGAGGCGGGGTGGGGGGGCAGCTGGAACAACAAAGCGGCGGACATTCGCGATCCCTGCGAACTCCGCCGCTGATCTTATTTTTGCGCCCGGGTTTTTCGCGCCCGGACGAATGCGTCCGGGGCTACGCGAGCTACGCCCTGGCGCCAACCGCCGCCGGCTCGGGCATGGGAGCGCTTTCATCCTTGCCGTTGGGCTTTTGCTGGCCGGGCTGGCCGCCCTTGCGGATGTCGATGCCTCCCTTGAAGTAAGCGCCGTCTTCAATGGAGATGCGTGCCGCTACCACGTCGCCGGTGAGCGAGCCGTCGCTGCGGATATCGACCCGGTCGCTGGCCGTGAGGTTGCCGCGCACTTTGCCCAGCACGACGATTTCGCGGGCATTGATGTTGGCGGCGACCACTCCGTTGCGCCCGATGGTGACGCGATTGCCGGCGAGGCTGATGGAACCTTCCACCCGGCCGTCAATATAGAGAGACTCCGAACCGGTGACCTCGCCCTTGATCACCAGGGATTTGCCGATGGTGGCCTGGTCCGCGGTGGTGGTGCTGGTGATGGGCGGGCGCGATACAACCGCAGGCTCAGTGGGCGCCATGGCGGGGGCGTTCGGGGTAGACATACTCGGACGCTCCGGCTCGGCTGGGCGGCCAGGGGTGGTAGGCTGATTCGTCGGCTTCCACATGGGTTACAAAGTTCCTTTCCTTGATGGGATTAGAAATTACGAGCCGCACTTGCGTGACCAAATCGAATTGTACTCCGGTGTCTCACAATGAGCGCTGTGGAAAAGCCTTTATTTTCAACGGTGGTTCCTAGCTTGGTACGTACTTCGGTGCCCGCGGCCAGGTGGCTTTTGATCGCTATCGATCCCACCAACCTTCGATTTCGGCACTCCTTTGGTCCGCGATCATGTAAAGATTCCCGAAATAATTTCCTGGTGACTACAGTTCCACAGCCCGACCGGAGTATGCTCTTGGGATCGAAGATTCGTCGAAGATGCAGTCTGCCGACGAAGCCATCCAGCCGCTCAGGAGCAGAACATGTCAGAGCTAGCCGTGATTACGCCTTCAGCTTTAACGATTGCCCGCCCTCAACCCGGCGAGTACGCGCCCTACTACGACCGCTACGTTTCTCTGGTTCAAGGCGACGACATTCTGCAGACGCTCGATGCCCAGCGACGCCAGATGATGCTGCTGATCTCCTGCCGCGAAGAGGAGGACGGCGACTTCCGCTACGCGCCCGGCAAATGGAGCGTCAAAGAAGTCCTTGGCCACATCTGCGATGCGGAACGCATCTTCGCCTATCGCGCGCTTCGCATCGCGCGCGGCGACCGCACACCCCTCGCGGGCTTCGAGCAGGACGACTACGTGCCCAATGGTCCCTTTGCGCGAAGTCCGCTGTCTGATCTGGTGGAAGAGTTCATCGCCGTGCGCCGGGCTACTATTTCCCTGCTGCGCAATCTCGACGAGGAGGCGTGGTCGCGGCGCGGTGTCGCCAGCGAGAATGAGGTCAGCGTGCGCGCGCTGGCCTACATCATCGCCGGGCACGAGTTGCACCACCGAAGGATTCTGGAGGAGAAGTATTTCCCGGCGAGCCGCTAAGACCGAAATCCCATGTCTTCCCGCGCTTTGACTGAACTGCTTCGCGGCAAGGGCGCCCACGCCGATCCCCTTGCCTGCGTGGAAGATGTCACTGCCGATCTGGCCTCACGGCGTGTGGAGGGATTTCCCCACTCCATCGCGCAGCTCGTCTTCCACATGAATTATTGGATGTTCTACGAACTGCGCCGCATTCGCGGCGAGCGGCCGGCGTATCCGGAGCACAGCTCGGAGAGCTTTCCGCCAGAGCACTCGGTCGATGCCCAGCAATGGGATCGAATGCGAAAGCAGTTTGCCGGTTTGCTGGCCGATTTCACTGTTCTGGCGAATTCTCCCCCTAAGGAAATGCAGCGACAGATTGAGAGTGTTCACGAGGGAGATAAAACACTTGCCGGAACGCTTGAGGCTGTGCTCTGGCAAATGGTGGCGCACAACAGCTACCACAGCGGCCAGATCGCAATGATTCGCCGGATGCTCAACGCGTGGCCGCCGCGAGGCGGCGGGGATTCGTGGTAGCGCCCAGCCGACTCGCGGTTGGGTTATGCTGAGAGCTGATGGCTGATTGCTGACAGCTTCCGCATGCTTTCCGACGCCGCCATTCTGAAACACATTGCGCGCCAGCCCAAGCGGGCCGCCGGATTTAAACAACTGGTGCGCGAACTGGGATTGCACGGAGAAGCCCGCACCGACCTCAATAGCAGGTTGCAGAGGCTGGCGAAGCACGGGGAACTGATTCAGGTCGATCCCGACCGTTATGCCCTGCCGCAGGCCGCGGCTGAAAACAATCTGGTGGCGGGACGCCTGACCATGCATCGCGATGGTTTTGGCTTCGTCATCCCCGACGCCAGCTCACTGAGTCCGGCGCTCAAGGCGCATCTCACCGGAGATATCTTCATCGCGCCCCACGCCATAGGCAACGCCATGCACGGCGACCGCGTGCTGGTCGACATTGTTGCCACTCGTCCCGATGGCCGCGCCGAAGGCCGCATCGTGCGTTCGGTGGTGCGCGGGCATCCTACGGTGGTGGGAATTTTTCATTACGGCAGTCGACGCAATTACGTCACGCCGATCGACAGCAAGATCACGCAGGAGATCGTAATTCCCCCGGGCCTGGAATTCCCGGCGAAAGCGTCGGAATCAGAATCGAAGGCGCTGCCCGGCAAGGTGAAATCGGTGGACCGTGTTTTAGGTGAAGAAGCCGCCCGCCGCGGCGAATGGGATGACCTCGAAGGTGTTGTGGTCGACGTGGAAATCACCGACTGGCCCACGCCCACGCAGAGTCCGCGGGGCCGCGTCTTTGAAATCCTCGGCCGCCAGGACGACTTCGGGGTCGACGTTGAAATCACCATCCGCAAGTTCCACCTTCCTCATCACTTTCCCGCGGCCACGCTGGAAGAGGCGCAGAACGTGTCCGCCGTGATCGCGGCGCAGGAACTCCGCCACCGCCGCGATTTTCGCGCCCTGCCCATCGTCACCATCGACGGCGAAACCGCCCGCGACTTCGACGACGCGGTTACAGTGCGGCGTCTCGACGGCGGCTTCGAGTTGCAGGTTCACATCGCCGACGTCGCTCAATATGTCACGCCCGATTCCGCCCTCGATCAAGAAGCCCGGCTACGCGGCACCAGCGTCTACTTTCCCGACCGCGCCGTGCCCATGCTGCCGCTCGAACTCTCCACCGACATCTGCAGCCTGCGTCCGCACCTCGACCGCCTGGTGCTCTCGTGCGTGATGCAAATCGACGCTCGCGGCGAAATCATCGCCTGCGAGCTGAGCGAAGGCGTCATCCGTTCCGCCGAGCGCATGACCTACACCGCCGTCAACGCTGTGCTGGAAGGCGATGCCGCGGCGCGCGAGCGTTACGCTGGGCTCGTTCCTACATTCGAACTCATGCGCGATCTGGCTCTCATCCTCAACCAGAAACGCCAGCGCCGCGGGTCAATTGATTTCGATCTACCCGAGCCGGTCATCGAGTTCGACGAACTGGGCCTGATGAAGAGCATCACCCGTTCGGAGCGCAACATCGCCCATCGCCTGATCGAAGAGTTCATGCTCTCGGCCAACGAATGCGTGGCACATTATCTGGAATCGAAACGTATCGCCTCGTTATATCGAATTCACGAAAAGCCGGATGCCAAGCGGGTTTACGATTTTGAAGTGATCGCCGCCACCTTCGGGTACTCGCTCGGAGTCGGCCCGCTGCCCATTCACCGCGTGCAGTTCAAGAGCGATCGCCGCGCCGCGCGCGGCACCGGCAAGCAGGCGCGCACCCACGAAGTCCCCAAAGATGTGCACATCACGCCGCGGATGTACCAAAAGCTGGCCGCTAAAATCGCCGGCAAGCCCGAGGAGCGCATCGTGAGCTACCTGATGCTGCGCTCGCTCAAGCAGGCGCGCTACTCGGAAGAAAACGTCGGCCACTTCGCGCTCGCCGCCGGCAGTTACACCCATTTCACGTCGCCCATCCGCCGCTATCCCGACCTGATCGTGCATCGAATTCTGAAAGACGCGCTTCGCGATTCGGCGGAGATTCATGAAGGCGAGATCCCGATTGGAATTTCTCACTTCACATCCAGCGATGAAGAGCGGCGTTCAGAAGCTTTGTCGGATGGTCGTGAAGCGCCCTCGCCCTGGTCGAAGCGCCGCGACTTCGCCGCCCATCGCGAGGCCCTCACGCCTCTTACAGGGCCAATCTCGCTGGACGAGCACGCCATTGCCGAAGAGTCCAGCCAAGCCGAGCGCCGCGCCGACGAGGCCGAGCGCGAGCTGATGGAGTGGAAGAAGGTCAAGTTCATGCAGGACCGCGTGGGCGAAGACTTCGACGGCCTGATCACCAGCGTCACCAAGTTCGGATTCTTTGTGGAGCTGACGGATCTGTTCGTGGAAGGGCTTGTGCCCCTGAACACGCTTACTGATGACTATTACGCCTACCACGAGAACACGCGCCAGATCATCGGCCAGCGCACGCGCAAGACCTATAGCCTGGGCCAAAGGATTCGCGTTCTGGTCGACCGCATCGATCCCGTGGAGAAGAAAATCCAGTTTGCCATCCTGGAAGAAGCGCCTGCGCGGCCGGCCCGCGAGTCGCCGAAGAAATCAAAACGCAAGAAGAAGTGAGGGACCTGGCAGTACTCGCGTGGGACAGCCGCCCCTTCGGCAGGCTCAGGGCTGTCCGTCGAGCGAAGCTCGACGGCTCTTCCAGCCCCGGCAAAGAGACTCATAAATTGAAATCGCCGAGCCAGCGAAACCGCGACGCAAGTGGTAAACTTCTCTAGTCAAACCCCATCCGCTGCCAGCAAAGCAGCGGGTTCCTTCCATGTCGGGACGTGGCTCAGCCTGGTAGAGCACTCGCTTGGGGTGCGAGGGGTCGGCAGTTCAAATCTGCCCGTCCCGACCAATCTTATAAGCCGTACTTCAAAGCCTTGAGAGCAGCGTTCGAAAACTCTCGGCGGGCGGCCAAGGTCAAGGCGTGTAAACGCCTGTCTCGTGACGCCTGTTTACGGCAGCAACGGGCGGTCAGCACCTAGAGGATTCATTGGTGCTCCCACCTACTTCTGAGCCGTTAGGCGCGCTTCCCCGATTGCCGGTGTGCCCCGAACAGCCGAGAATTTAATGTTCTTTTAACATCCGCCTCAAGCAATGGGTGTAACCTCCACTGCACTCCATCTCCAGGACCGGAGTCGGAACAACCAAATCGTTCGTTGGCGGAGACTTGCATGAGAAACCCACCCGCGCGCAAATCACGGAGCAGTATGTGGCACAAATGGCTGTTGATTCTCGCTCTTCTGTTGACGGCGGCTACCTCGTTTGCCCAGGATTTTGTGTGTACCCTACCGGTCAGTCGTGACCCGACCTCCGTCATCACGCAAAGCTTTATCGTAAGTGCACCCCCCACTCCTTCGGCCGTGCTGATACTGCTTCCGGGAGGCGCCGGGATCATCAAACTGACTCCCACCACCCCCAACAGCAGTCCGATTTGCACGGCCAGCACGCCCAGCACGGACGGGACACTGGAAATCAATTCCTCCAACTTCCTGGTTCGCAGCCGCTGGTTGTTCGCGGGGCATGGCTTTTACACCATTAGCTTAAATGCCGCGACAGACTTTCTGAGTACCACCAACGGCTTAACGGATGAACAAGGCAGCGCTAACCACATCAGCGACGTCCTGGACATAATTTCATGGGCGCGCACGACGGTTCCAGATGTGCCTGTCTTGATCGTGGGAACAAGCCGCGGAACAGGAGGTGCATTCGTAGCCGGTCTGAATAGTTCGCCGGCTGGACCCGACGGGCTGGTTTTTACCGATCCGATCAACAATACTACCGATCCTGATTCGCTCCTTAATGCGAAGCTCTCAGCCATCAGCGTCCCCGTGCTGCTTATGGATGATGCGGGCAACACTTGTACGGGTACCCTGAACTCGGGCAACGTCGCTGTGAAAAAAGCTCTGACGAGCTCGCCGGAGGTCAGCCGCGAGCAGGTTCCGGCTGGGGGCCTTATACCTCTAACGGACTCGTGTAAGGAATTGTCGGACCACGGCTTTTTCGGAGTGGAAGACAAAGCAGTTGCCAAGATTGTGGCCTGGATTGCGAGCGCAGGGCTCTAGCTCGTAGTTGGCGATAAATCGCCATCTCACTTGGGAGCAAGACCACGCCCCGGGGCGAGACATAGGCGGGCCGAGTAGAGATTCCGAAAATCGTCCTCCAGGGCCGACCAATCTTCTAAGCCGTTCTTCAAATCCGTTGAAGGCGGGAGTTCGAAAACTCCTCGGCAGGCAAGCAAGGTCAAAGAGTGGAATCGCCTGGGTACGTCAATCGCGCGTCCGTTTGCACTCATTAACCGATTCTGAAGGCTGACGCCCTCGTCGCCGTGATCGCGACGGCGATTCAACAGCGAGTTGCGCGCGCCCTCCGGTGGCTTAGCGGTCCGGTCGCCAAAGGACCGGCTGCGCCTTGGCGTGCATAATACTTTCGGCCTGCAAAATGCCGTTTCGGTCGTAGTCACCGCGCGCGAGCACCGGATTGCCGACCTGCGGCTGGATGGTGGCATGACGTCGAGCCGCCTCAGTCAGGTCCGCAGTCACGCGCTGGCCGTTTCGCAATTCGATCACAACACGCGCCCCAACTACCTCGCGGACATAGCCTGAAATCTGATGCGCCGACAGGACCGCTTCGGAGGGCGGCGCCGGCCGAACGAACTTGGATTTGGGGACGAGCGCCTCGCCCGCTACCTCGATGCCGAAGATAGAAAGCATTTGATAACTGGCGACATAGACCCTGCCGTTCGCCACCGTCGGCACAAGGTTCGAGTTGCCGCCCGTGTTCGGCCAGGTGCCGGCCGTGTCGGCGTAGAGCTGCTTGCCGCTGGCCGCGTCAAAGGCATAGAGCGTGACATCATTGCTGCTGTCGAAGGGACGTCCGACCGCCCAGATGATGGCGGAACCGGCGGCCGTTCCGTTTGACGAGATGCTGGTGAAAAAGCCAGGGTCCTGCGACCCGTTGACGGACGGCGAGGTAAAGCCGGGATCGGCCACCAGGGTGGTGCTCGGCGAGGTCTGCACCTCCCAGACGTTAACGTTGTTGCCACCGCTCGAGACCACGCGTCCGATTCCGTCCGGGCCCTTGAAGTATGACGGACCGCACCAGCAGCCTCCGATCGAAACTTCGCTCAATGCGTTGCCGGAGTTCTCACCGCCGAGATTGCCTCTTTTCAGGAGATACATAATGCCGGCTTTGCCCGCGGCGACGGCGAGCGGGGAGGTTGCACCAGGCTGGTTAGGCAACAGCATCACGCCACCGGAACCGAAATCTTCGTCCTGTTCATCGAGCGTCGCGACATCGGCTCCGGAGTCCGTCGGGCTAAAATATGAGAGGACGTGGCTTAGCGTCGGCGGCATTTCGATCACGCTCTCCGAAAGATTCACCGTGCCGACCTTGTCGTAGGTGGTGCCTCTGGGGTCGGAATTGCCGGTGACGAAGAACAAATTACCGGCGGGGCCTGCCGCCGGGCCGTAGCCCGACATCCAGATCGAGCTCAGGAAAAAATC
>Ga0074045_10000876_pt1 | contig 29456 bp, 22 predicted proteins | sample BogForMeECP23OM2_FD_94442 | JGI IMG/M metagenome (GOLD analysis project Ga0074045, IMG submission 94442) | Bog forest soil microbial communities from Calvert Island, British Columbia, Canada - Bog Forest MetaG ECP23OM2 | ecosystem: Environmental > Terrestrial > Soil > Wetlands ...
AGCATTTCCACCACCGTGACCCGGGTTCCCAGCGCGGCGTAGACGGAGCCGAGTTCAAGGCCGATGTATCCGCCGCCAACCACGAGAAGGCTGGCCGGGATATCTTCCAGATTGAGGGCGCCGGTGGAATCCATCAGGCGCGTTGAATCCAACTTGAGTGCCGGAATGATGGCAGGGCGGGAACCGGTAGCGATGATAATGCGGTCGAAGCTGAGAACCACGTCGGTGGAATCTGTCTTGCGAACGCGCAGAGTGTTGGAATTTTCGAATGCGGCGCGGCCTTGAATGTACTCCACATGGCGCTGTTTGGTGAGCTGTCCCAAGCCTCCGGTAAGTCGCTTTACAACGCCTTCTTTCCAGGTGCGCAATCGTGTGAGATCGACTTTCGCGGGTGGGAAGTCGATGCCCCAATTTTTGGCCTGCTGAGATTCTTCAATCAGCTTGGCGACATGGAGGAGTGCTTTCGAAGGGATGCACCCGCGGTAGAGGCAAACGCCGCCGGGGTTCACCTCCGGATCGATCAGCGTAACCTGCATGCCGAGATCAGCCGCGAGGAAGGCGGCTGCGTAGCCGCCGGGTCCGCCACCAACCACGGCGACGCGAAGCTTCTGAGTTGATTCCAGATTTTCGTTGAGCGCTTCGTTCATGAAATGTTTCTTTCGGATTGTGCTCGCTTGGTCGGAAGCTACCCTTGCACGGAAAGCAGGAAAGGCTGCTCGAAGGCTTCCGCGACCCAGCGCAGAAAACGCGCTGCATCTGCGCCATCGATCAGCCGATGATCGTAAGACAGCGAAAGCGGCAGGATCAGCCGCGGCTCGAATTTTCCACCGATCCATTCCGGTTCCATCCGCGAGCGAGAAAGCCCGAGGATCGCCACTTCGGGATGATTCACGATCGGCGTGAACGCCGTGCCGCCAATGCCCCCGAGGTTGGTGATGGTAAAAGTTCCGCCTTCCATATCGGCGAGGGTAATTTTCTTCTCGCGCGCCTTCTGCGAGATTTGCGACAGCTCCACCGCCAGCTCCACGATATTTTTTTTATCCACATCGCGAATCACCGGCACCAGCAGGCCGCGGTCGGTATCGGCCGCGACGCCGATATGAACGTACTGCTTGTAGATGATCTCCTCTTTCTCCATATCGATGGTGGCGTTGAATTGTGGAAACACCTTCAGCGCCGCTGCGCAGACCTTCAGGGCAATCGCGGTCACGGTCATCTTGCCGCCGGCTTGCTCTGCTTTCGGTGCGAAGCGTGCGCGCAACTGCTCGAGTTCGGTGATGTCGGCGCGATCGTGCTGCGTGACGTGGGGAATCGTGACCCAGGATTCGGCTAGATGCTCGGCCGTTTTGCGGCGCACTCCGCGCATCGGGACGCGCTCGATCTTTCCCCACTTGGCAAAGTCTGGCAGCTTGGGAGCAATGAAATGTCCAGCGCGCGCCGGGGCCTGCACGGCCGTAGCCATGGCCGCAAGTACGGCTTTGGTGTGCGCCTTCACATCGTCTTCGCTGATGCGACCGCCAGGGCCCGTGCCTTTGACCTCGTAAATGTCTACGCCAAGCTCGCGAGCGAGCCGGCGCGTGTGCGGAGCCGCGGGAACGGCTTCGCGATGTTCCGTTCCGGCTACCTTGCCCAATTGCACGGGCATGGAAAATGCAGGAGCCTGCGGCATCGGCTGGTCGGGGGGCAGCGCCTGCTCTTCGGTCTTACCCTCCGCCCGGATCGCAGCCTGGAATGCGAGCCGCGCGCCGTGCTGCCCGGAAACGTGCTCGACAGGCTGAGGCTGCACACGTGTGCGCTCTCCTGTGGAAGGAGTTGCACCTTGCAGGGTGAAAATCAGCTGGCCAACTTTGATCTTTTCGCCTTCTTTGACTTTCACTTCCTTCACAATCCCGCTGACGGACGATGGAACCTCGACGACTGCTTTTTCGGTTTCGAGTTCCATGACTGGCTGGCCCTCGGAAACCCTGCCGCCAGGCGCGATCATCAAGCGCACCAGGTCGCCCTGAGAAATGTTCTCTCCCAGTTCCTGCAGGCGGAATTCGCTGGCGGCGGGAGCGTCGGTCGATCTGGTTCGTTGGGGCGCGGACTGAGACTCAGGCGCTGTTGGAGCGGGCGCCGGCGGTTTTTCGACTACGGTGGCCGCAGGTTCGGCTGGGCGTGGTTTTTCAGCGACTGCGGCGGCCGCTCCATTGCTGTCCGCAGTGAAAACCACCTGCCCAACTTTTATTTTTTCGCCTTCCTTGACCAGAATTTCCTTCACAGTTCCGCTTACCGACGAAGGAACTTCCACAACCGCCTTGTCGGTTTCGAGTTCCATGACGGCCTGACCCTCGCTCACGGCCGCACCGGGAGCAATCATCAGGCGCACCAGGTCGCCCTGTTCGATGTTTTCGCCAAGCGCGGGGAGTTTGAATTCGATCACTAATTCCATTCCTCAACTTTTTTTGACAGCGTCGCAACCAGCGTTAACTGATGGCTGGATTCAGCTTCTCGGGATTGATTCCCAGGTCCCCAATTGCCTTCTTCATGACGTCAAGCCCGATTTTCTTTTCGCGCACCAATGCGCCGAGCGTAGCCAGAACAATGTGCTTCGCATCCACTTCGAAGAAATCACGCAGCGCCGCCCGGTTCTCACTCCGACCAAAGCCGTCCGTGCCGAGCGAGACTAATTGTCCCGGCACCCACTTCGCCAATGATTCGGGGAGCACTTTCATGTAATCAGATGCGGCAATGAAGGGTCCAGGCGCATCTTTCAGAGTCTTAGTGACGAACGGAACTTTCGCAGCGTCGCCGGGATGCAGCATGTTCCAGCGCTCGCAGTCGTTGGCATCACGATAAAGTTCCTTGTAGCTGGTCACACTCCACACATCCGCCGCCACGCCATACTTTTCTTTGAGGATAGCTTGCGCCTTCAACACTTCGTACATAATGGTTCCGCTGCCCAGCAGTTGCGCGCGCAGTTTGGAGTCGGGCGCGTCCGCGGCCTTGAAGCGATAGAGTCCGCGCAACACGCCTTCGCGAACGTTCCCGTCCTTCGGCATCTCCGGCATAGGAAGCGGCTCGTTGGTTACGGTGAGGTAATAGAAAATCGATTCCTGATCCACGTACATGCGCTTGATGCCATCCTGAATGATGATGGCAATTTCGTAAGCAAACGCCGGATCGTACGCCAGCAAGTTGGGAACCGGCAGGGCGAGAACATGACTGTGGCCATCCTGGTGCTGCAGACCTTCGCCGGCCAGGGTTGTTCGTCCCGCGGTGCCGCCGACCAGGAATCCGCGGCAGCGCATATCGGCCGCAGCCCAGATCAGATCGCCGATTCGCTGGAATCCGAACATCGAATAATAGATAAAGAAGGGAATCGTGTTGATCCCGTGGTTGGCATAGGCCGTGCCCGCCGCGATGAAGGAGCACATCGACCCGGCCTCGGTGATTCCTTCCTCCAGAATCTGCCCGTTCTTCGCCTCCTTGTAATAAAGGAGCGTGTCCATATCAACCGGCTCATAAAGCTGCCCGACGCTCGAGTAAATTCCTACTTGGCGGAACAATGCCTCCATGCCAAAAGTGCGAGCCTCGTCGGGAATAATCGGCACGATCAGCTTTCCCACCTCCGGATCGCGCAGCAACTTACCCAGTAGCCGCACGAAAACCATGGTCGTTGAGGCCTCGCGACCTTCTGTGCCTTTGTAGAACTCTTCAAAGTAAGAGTCAGGCACCGGCTTCAGCGGAGTGGCTCGAACTTTACGCGTCGGCATATAGCCGCCGAGTTGTTGGCGGCGCGCCTGCATGTATTTGATCTCCGCGCTGTCATCGGAAGGGCGATAGAACGGCGCGTTCTGCAACTGGTCGTCGGGGATCGGGATTCCAAAACGCGACCGGAACATCTCCAGCTCTTCTTCGTTCAGTTTCTTTTGCTGGTGAGTGATGTTCTTCCCTTCACCGGCCTCGCCCAGTCCGTAACCCTTAATCGTCTTCGCCAGAATGATGGTCGGAGAGCCTTTGTGGTCCACTGCCGCGCGGTATGCGGCGTGCACTTTGATGGGGTCGTGGCCGCCGAGCCTCATACGCGCCAGTTGCTCGTCGGAAAGATGTTCCACCATTTTCAGAAGGCGCGGGTCGGTGCCGAACAAGTTCTGGCGGAAGTACGCGCCACTTTCAACGAAATATTTCTGATATTGGCCGTCGCTGATTTCTCCCAGCCTGCGCACCAGAAGCCCGTCGCGGTCCGCACGAATCAGGCTGTCCCAGTCCGAGCCCCAAATGCACTTGATGACGTTCCATCCCGCGCCACGGAAGATAGCCTCGAGTTCCTGAATGATCTTTCCATTGCCGCGCACTGGGCCATCGAGGCGCTGCAGGTTGCAGTTCACCACAAAAATAAGGTTGTCGAGATTTTCGCGCGACGCGAGCGTGATGGAGCCGAGCGATTCTGGTTCGTCCATTTCGCCATCACCCATGAATGCCCACACCTTGCCGCCGGTCGATTGCTTCAGGCCGCGATTCTCCAGATAGCGAATAAAACGCGCGTGGTAGATCGCCTGGATCGGTCCCAACCCCATCGAGACTGTGGGGAACTCCCAGAAATTCGGCATCAGCCAAGGATGAGGGTAGGAACTCAAGCCACCGCCGGGCTTCAATTCGCGACGGAAGTTTTCCAGTTTCTCCTTCGGAATACGCCCTTCAAGATATGCACGGGCATACATTCCCGGTGCGGCGTGGCCTTGAAAATACACGACGTCGCGGTCGCCGCTTTCGGTCTGCGCGTGAAAAAAATGATTGAAAGCAACCTCGTACAAAGTGGCCGCCGAGGCGAATGTCGATATGTGGCCGCCAATGCCTTCCTGAATTTTGTTGGCGCGCACGACCATGGCCAGAGCGTTCCAGCGCACCAGGCTCTTGATGCGCCGTTCCATCTCCTGACTTCCAGGGAACGGTGCTTGTTGCTGAGAGGGAATCGTGTTCTGGTAGGGAGTGGTTGCTGAAAAGGGAAGGTTCACCCCCGCGGCGCGCCTTGCATGTAAGGCGAGCTGTTGCAGCAGTCGACCCGCGCGCACGGGACCGCCTTTGGACAACACATAATCCAGCGAGTCCACCCACTCTCGTGTTTCCAATACTTCTAGACCGTCAGTTTCCGTCTGAGCCACGTCTCATCTCCGTCTGATTATGCCGAATCATCCATAATATTCAATTATGCGGAATCTTGCTGGACGAAGGTCGGAGGCCAAACGTTCTACAATGCGGAACGTTGGAATGGAAGCAAGAGTCGGGATCTCGAAGTGCCAAGGGAACCGCCTTTTGGAGGATTCTCGATGGTGAAGATTGTGCTGCTCGTGTTGCTGGTTGTGCTCGTGGTATTCCTGGTTCCACGTCTATTATCGAGTTCCCGGGCGGCCATTCCAGCGCCCGGAAGTCCCGCGCCCGAGTTCACCTTGGTCTCGCAAGAGGGTTCTTCCGTCAGCCTCAAGGATTATCGCGGAAAATGGGTCGTCCTCTATTTCTATCCCAAGGATCAGACGCCTGGTTGTACTCGCGAGGCCCACAACTTTCAAGCGGATCAGTCCAAATACGATGCCCGCAACTCCGTGATTTTAGGGGTGAGCGTCGATAGCGTGGATTCGCACAAGAAGTTCTGCACGAAAGAAGGGTTAAATTTCAAGCTTCTGGCAGACAGCGACGGCGAAGTGAGCAGAGAATATGGTTCGCTAACCAACCTTGGACTGGTAAAGTTCGCCGCGCGCCATACCTTCCTGATTGATCCCAGTGGGAAGATTGCAAGAGCGTACACCAGTGTCGATCCCGGACGGCACAGTGAGGATGTTTTAGCTGCGCTTGATCAGTTGCAGAAGTAGTTGCCTCGGGGCGCGTTCGCCCACTCGGGGCGGGGTAGACTATTGAAATGGCAACCGCAGCGCGGCAATCAGGAATAGGGCCTTCCCGAGAGCGGAGTGATTATCGCTTCCCGCCCGGCTTCCAGCGCAATCTCTTGTGGTTTGCCTTGCGCAAGTTCCGGCCCGCGAATCCTATTTTTCTTTTTCAATATCTCGCTCACACTTACGGCGATATTGCGCACTACAAGATCGGCCCTCATCATATTGTTTTCCTAAATCATCCTGAGTACATCCGCGAAGTGCTGGTGGTGCAGAACGACAACTTCATCAAGGAACGCACGGTGCAGCGCACGAAGATGCTGCTCGGCGAGGGCATGATTATCGCTGAGGGGGCGGCTCATCGCGCCCAGCGAACGGCGGCTCAGCCAGCCTTTCACCGGCAGCGCATTGGCGAATACGGCTGCATCATGGTCGAAGAAGCGGCGCGCATCCGCGATTCGTGGCGTGCGGGGCAACAGCGCGACATCGCCGCCGACATGATGCATTTAACGTTAAATATCGTATCGCGAACGTTGTTCGCAACCGACTTGCGCGAGGAAGTTTATGAGCTTGCGGCGGCGATCAATCGCATCATGGGTCTCTATAATTTTCTGGTGATACTGCCCGCTGCGGAGTGGCTGGTGCACTTGCGCCCACCGGGCTTGGCCGCATTTGTAAGGGCCCGCAAGCGCATCGACGCCGTGGTCTACCGGATGATCGATGCCCGCATAAGGGAAGCGTACCAGCGCAGCGGTTTCGATCGCGGAAGCCTGCTGGATCTCATGATCGCGGCTTCTCCGGCCAACGACGAGGCGTCACGCCAATCCTTGCGAGATCAGGTCATCACGATTTTTCTCGCTGGTTACGAGACGGTTGCCAATGCTCTGTCCTGGACGTGGTACCTGCTATCGCAGAATCCGGAATGCGAAGCTCGGTTTCATAACGAAGTAGATGAAATACTGAAGGGCAGGCTTCCTGTTCTCGAGGACGTGCCGCGTTTGCGTTACACCGAAAACGTGATGGCAGAATCGCTGCGGCTGTATCCGCCGGCATGGGCCATGGGTCGTTATGCCCGCAACGATTTCGTTCTTGGCGAGTATTTTCTTCCGGCGCGAACCACGGTTCTGATCAGCCAGTTCGTTACCCACCGCGATGCGCGATTCTTCCCTGATCCATTGCGCTTCGATCCTGATCGCTTCTCCGCGGAAGGCAAAACCCAGCGCACGAAATTCACCTATTTCCCATTTGGTGCGGGCACGCGGCAGTGCATTGGGGAATCTTTTGCCTGGATGGAGGGTGTGCTGATTCTGGCCACGCTGGCGCAGAAATGGAAACTACGGCTGGTTCCGGGGCATCGAGTCGAGCCGCAGCCGCTGATTACGCTCCGCCCGAAATACGGGATGCTCATGGAAATCGAGCCGCGGTGATATGCAGTATTGGCCGGCTGTTCCGATGCGAATGGTTCAAGTTCATCGCGAAGCAGCCTGCTTTTCAACCGCGGACGTGACGGCCGGAATCTCCACTCGGAAAGTGCATCCGCCGCCCGGTTCACTCTTTACTGAGATCGATCCCTTATGCGCTTGTACGATCCACTGGGCGATCGCGAGGCCCAGTCCGGCGCCGCTGAGGGCGCGACTTCGCGCTTTATCGACGCGGTAAAAGCGCTCGAAAATCTTCTTCTGATCTTCAACGGCAATGCCAATTCCAGTGTCTTCGACACTCACAATGGCGCGACCGTTCTTCTCTTCCGCCGAAAGCGTCACCTTGCCGGGCAAGGGGGTGTATTTGAAGGCATTATCGAGCAGAATATCGATGGCGCGGCGCAACGCACTCTCATCGCCCATCACGGTGAGCGGCTGCGTGCCCACGCGCTCCTCGAATTGCAAATCACGCAGCGAAGCCATCTGATTCCATTTCAATGCCGACTCGCGCAGAGTGGGCCGAAGATCAACTGGATGCATGTCGAGCGCTTCGGCGCCTGAATCCGCACGAGCCAGAGCAAGAAGCTCCTCTATAAGTCTTGCCGTTCGGTCGGCCTGCAAAAGAATGTGCATGAGCGCTTCGCGATAGTCAGACTCCTCTCGCGAGCGGCGCAGGGCCAGCTCGGCTTCCGTGTGGATGAGCGCGATGGGTGTACGCAGTTCGTGGGACGCGTTGGCGGTAAACTCCGTGACTCGCCGGAAAGCGGCTTCGATCCGGGCCAGCATTTCGTTCAAGGTGTCGGACAAGCGCTGCAACTCGTCTCCCGTATGTAACGGCTCAAGGCGGCTGCTGAGATTGTGACCGGAGATGGTGCGGGCAGTGCGGGCCAAAGTATCGACGGGAGACAGAGCCTTGCGGCTGAGCCAATAGCCAACGGCCGAGGCGGCGAGCAGCAAAATTGGCGCGAACATAAGAAGATACTTTCGGAAGGCATCGAGGGTTTCGACCTCTTCATCAAGATTGCTGCCAATCTGCACGATGAAAATGCGGCCGTCGAGCTCCATCTTTTGGCTCAAAATCCGGAAGGGAAGGTTGCCCAGCTTGCGTATTTCGTAGCGCGGCTCCTGCAACTGGATGATTGAGAGCTCTGGAAGCGGGTGCTCGTCTAGAAACCGCGAGCGATAAATGAATTGCCCGCTGGCGTCGCTGATCTGCAGATAATCTTCGGAGCGTTCGATGTTGTAGTCTTCACTGATCTCGGCTTGCAGCTGCGAAGCGGGAACGCCGCTTCGAGCTTTCAAAAATCGTTCCAGATCGGCGGCTTGTCCTTCCAGCGCGGCATCTGCGATGTCATTCAGATTTTTCCGCAGGATGAGCCACATCCCCGCGCCAAATACAAATTCGGCGAGCAGAAAGATCGCAAGATACCAGAGCGTCAAGCGCATGCCGATGGAGAGACGCTTCACGTGCGGGACTCCTCGCGAATCATGTAGCCAACACCGCGTACGGTTGCGATCAGCCTGGGCATGCCTTCGCGATCCACTTTGTTGCGTAAGAGGCGCACGAAGACGTCCAGCGTGTTGTCTTCGATTTCGCGATCGAAGCCCCACACCGATTCGATGAGGGTATGCCGGGGAACAACCTTACCAGCGCGATACATCAGGCGTTCGAGCAGGCTGTATTCGGTGCGCGTCAAAGCGATCGAAATTCCGGCGCGGGAAACCTCCCGCGATTCCGGATCGAGCGTCAGGTCGGAGACTTGCAGGCGGTTCTGCAAGCGGGGCGTGGACCGCCGCTGCACGGCACGCAAGCGCGCCAGCAGTTCATTGAAGCTGAAAGGCTTGGTGAGATAGTCGTCGGCGCCCGCGTCCAGGCCGCGCACGACATCGGGAACGGAATCCTTGGCTGTGAGCATAAGGACCGGGGTTGCAACATTCTCCTGGCGCAGCTTTTTCGCCAGTTCGAAACCGTTCATTTTGGGCAGCATTATGTCGAGCACGATGGCGTCAAAGTCGTAGGCGTGCGCTAGTTCCCAGCCTTCGCCACCGTCGGAGGCACACACCACGTTATGGCCCTCCTCAGTTAGGCCGCGGCGCAGCAGTTCGAGCATGCGCGGTTCGTCCTCGACAACGAGCAGTTTCACACGCTCGTTTTACCACAATCCTGTTTATTCTCTCGACCTGAAGATTGACTGAAGGCGGCTTTCGGGGCCTGGGGATGGCAGAGAAGACCTTATTGCTCCTGGCTGGTAAATGCGCGCACCGCATACAATCGCAGCCGCGATCCGTGGACTCAGTGCATGGGCGCCTGGTTCAATTGACCCACGGTTCGCGCCATGATTTCGTCCGGGGATCCCTTGGCGACAATCGGTAACAAAAGGCCAAGTTCTCTATAGAACTGGATCAGCGGCGCGGTGCTTCGTTCGTATGCATCGAGGCGCACGGCAATCGATTCCGGCCGGTCATCTTCGCGCTGGTAAAGATGGCCTCCGCAGCGGTCGCACAGGCCCTCGATCTTAGGCGGCCGCTCCGTGACGTGGAAAACTGATTTGCATTGTTCGCAGGTACGGCGACCGCTCAATCGCTGCACAATTTCGTCCGTCGGCAATTCGTAATTCAGCACTGCGCTGAGGGAAAGCTTCTCTTTCTCCATTAATTCCTTCAGCGATTCGGCTTGAGTCAGCGTGCGCGGAAACCCGTCGAGTATGAAACCACCACAATGCAGGATGCAGGCGCTCCGTTCGCGCACCATCTCCCATACGGTTGAGTCCGGCACCAGGTCGCCGCGACGCATGTACTCCAAAGCTGCCTTCATTGCCGGGGTCTGATCACAATCGCGCCGCTTGGCGGCAGCGCGAAATACGTCGCCGGTCGAGAGATGGCAAGCACCCAGGCGCTCTGTAAGAAGTTCGGCTTGCGTTCCCTTGCCAACCCCGGGCGCCCCGAGCAAAATCAGTCGCCAAGGATGTTCGCTATTCGCCGGAACCGCCGCACACTTGGCCGAGGGTCCCTGCAACCACGCGATGCGATCATTGTTGGCGGGCGCGCCCATGCCTACGAATCTACGCAGGGCGGCGCGCCTTGCAGTGACGGCGATCACACCAGGCGAAAAAACAGGTTATGGCTGGAGTCAGTTACCCATCTTCTTGATTGCTCCCAGCGGCGTCTGCAGAGTCCCGTCGTTGTTGATGTCGAAGCCATAAGAGAACGGCGTGAAGGATCCAGCCTTGTAGAAGACGAGCTTGCCGTCGCCCATGAAGCAGTCAAATGGCATCTCGCCGCCCAATCCTTCAGTGATGGTTGCTTTGCCGGAACGGAAGACAACCGTCATACCGCCCATCCCGGAGACGTGCTCCCACCGGCCTTCATACTTGCCGGCACAGCTTGTGAGTCCGGGCTTGGGGGCTTGCCCGGCAGCCCGTTGAGCCGGGGGCGGAGGCGGCTCCGTGGTCGACAGGCGGATATTCTCCGGGGTCGTATTCACGATGTCGGAACCGAAGCCCGTATCGACGCCGGGTACCTTGATGTCGTACATGTTGAGATTCTGCCCACGGATCTCGCCTTCCATCCACCGGCTGTTCACCAGCACTTGTACGCGGTCGTGCAGGTCGTATTGCCCCGCTGCGTGATCCTCCGCCGTGAGCTTTCCGAGTCGGCGCACTTCCATCGGCCAGAGTTTCGAAACGTCAATCCCATTCGGCAGATGGACCACGTAAGAACTGCCGTGTACCTGGATCACCGTGGCTTCCTGCCATCCGTCGACCAATACCCGCACCCTGTCGCCGACCTTGAAGCCGCCGGCCCCGGGCCCGTTTTGATTCGCGGGCGCAGACGCGGAACCGTTGCTGCCAGCAGACGCACGCGACTTGAACGGAGAAGGCGCGGGCGGAATCTCGCCGCGGTGAGGATCGGCCTGCGCCTCGGCTGCGGTTTGCGCGTGGCATTTCGCCGGCACTAAAGACGCCAACTGTACGCGCAACGCCTCGCCGCGCTGGTAAGCTTGCCCCTTTTTGTAGTTCTGATAATCGCAAGCGCCGGTGGTGTTGTTGCACGAAAAGACTTTAAAACTTTGGCCGTCCGTGCAGACGTAGACAACATTCATTTGCAGCGCCGGGGTCTGCGCCAGCGTGCTGGCCATCGGCACAGCGAGAAGCAGACATCTCAAGAAGCATGCGCGCATAGAAGCCAGCTCCGTTCTTCCTATCTTCCTACGTCATTTGCTGTGGAAGTTAGCCACGTCAGGGGCCCAGGGAAACAGTGTGGGCGGAAGGGTATCACAAGAGAGCGACGGAACTCTTCCCTATCGATTGCCGCAGCCTGCGCCCCTTATTTTTAAGACGAGTTTTACACAGCCGAGGAATCAGATCTGCTCTCCCCCGGGCAGCGAATCTAAGATATATTGGCACCCAACATCTTAAGACTAGGGCGAGCAGGTCGGTCATAACCACCCAAGAAGTCGCGTTTCCGAGACGAAATCGTGCTTGGGTTTTCTTAGGGGTAGCTTGGAGACGTGCAAATGGGGTGTTTTGTCTGTATTCATTGTCATTTCTACCAGCCGCCACGGGAAAATGCATGGTTGGAAGCGGTCGAATCGCAGGACTCGGCCAGTCCTTACCACGACTGGAACGAACGGATCACGGCGGAGTGCTATCTGCCGAATGGCGCCTCGCGCGTGCTCGACGGGCGCGGACGCATTGCGAAGATCGTTAACAACTATAGCCGCATCAGCTTCAACTTCGGTCCAACCCTGCTGTCGTGGATGCAAGAGCGAACTCCGCAAGCCTACGAGCAAATCCTACGGGCTGACCAGGAAAGCAAGAAAATTTTCTCTGGACATGGCTCCGCCATGGCTCAGGCATACAACCATCTCATCCTCCCCTTGGCCAACTCGCGCGATAAACGCACGCAGATTCTTTGGGGGATCCAGGATTTCCATCATCGTTTTGGGCGAGACCCCGAGGGCATGTGGCTTCCGGAAACCGCAGTAGACCTGGAGACCCTGGAAATTCTGAGTTCGCACGGCATCAAGTTCACCATTCTTGCGCCACACCAGGCCGGCAGGCTGAGGACCGCCAGGGAAAGCGAGTGGACCAACCTTTACGGTCAAGGAATTGACTCGCGGCGCGCCTATAGCTGCAACTTACCTTCCGGACGCAGCATTGGCCTCTTCTTCTATGACGGAGTTGTTTCGCGCGCGGTCGCGTTTGAGAAATTACTGTTCAGCGGTGAGAATCTGGCACGCCGGCTCACCGGCCGATTTGATCCCGATGGCGATCCAGCGCAGTTGATCCACATCGCTACCGACGGCGAGACGTACGGCCACCATCACCATCGCGGCGACATGGCGCTCGCCTACGCTGTCGATTACATCGAGCACAACAAATTAGCCCGGATCACGAACTACGGGGAATACTTTGCCCAGCATCCACCTTCACAAGAAGTTGAAATCATGGAGCGCACATCCTGGAGTTGTACGCACGGAGTTGGCCGCTGGGAGAGCAATTGCGGCTGCAACTCCGGTGCGAATCAACACTGGAAGCAGGAATGGCGCAGACCGCTGCGGGAAGCTTTGGACTGGTTGCGCGACGAACTTGCCCCTATGTACGAAGCGGGCGCGAAGAAACTGCTGAGAAAACCATGGACTGCCCGGGATGAATACGCCAAGGCCGTCATTGATCGTTCGCCCAGCACGGTGGAAAGTTTCCTGCGCCAGCATGCGTTGCGGGATTTGTCACCGGAGGAGGCGGTGCGGGCTTTAAGGTTGCTCGAAATGCAGCGGCATCTGATGCTGATGTACACCAGTTGCGGATGGTTCTTCGATGAGCCGACCGGACCGGAAACGGTTCAGGTCCTTCAATATGCCGGTCGGGCCGTGCAGCTGAGCGAACAGTTATTCGGTGGCGAACGGGAAGAGCAGTTCCTGGTCCGGCTGGAGAGAGTCTGGAGCAATATCCCCGAGTTCGGCAATGGCCGAGCTATCTACGAGAAGTTCGTGCGGCCTGCGATGTTGGATCTTTCGGGCGTGGCGGCGCACTACGCCATCAGCTCGCTTTTCGACGGCTACCGCGATCCGAATTCGTTGTACTGCTACTATGCGCGCCTGCTGGAGGTGAAGCTTGTCGAAAAAGACAAAGCCAAACTTGCGATTGGTTGCGCCGAGATCACATCCCGTACGACTCGCGGCCAGCTGAAGTTTAACTTCGCAGTTTTGTATTTGGGAGGCCACAAACTGGTTGCGGGCATTTACCCCTGGACCATCGGCGGTGGCTTTCGCGTATTTGTTGAGCAAGCGACTGCGGCGTTCTCGGCTGGGGAACCCGCCAGATGTTCACTTCTAATTGATGAGGAGTTTCGAAGCGATACCTACTCGCTAAAGTCGCTCTTCCGTGATGAGCGGCAAAGGATTGTGAAGCAGATCGTTAATTCCACGCTGGCTGATATTGACGAGATATACGCCAAGGTCTACGAGAAGAATGCTTCGCTCATCAGTTTTCTTTCTGAACTTCATCTGCCGATGCCCGCTATCCTCCGCGTATCGGCGGATTTCGTAGTTGGCAACGCCATTCAGCGTTGCCTGGCCGACGAAAAACTGGACATTGATCGCATTCGCAAGCTGCTCGATACCGCAAAGCCGGACGTGACCAGCTTTACGGGCTGCTCGCTCGAACTGACGCTTCGCGAGCGTTTGGAAATTGTGCTGGACCGCTGGGCGAAAGATCCTTTCGACGTAAGAAAAATCGAGGAACTGGAGGCGTTGGCTTCGCTGGCACAGATTTCGCCCTTCCAGGTGGACTTATGGCAGGCTCAAAATGTTTATTACGAACGACTGCAGATAATCTTGGGTGAGCAACTTGTACCGGTCAGCGAAAAATGGCTGCACCACTTTCAGAAGCTCGGTGAACTGTTGGGAGTTGCTGTTGAAGAATTCTTGCCTGCTCGAGCTTCTGTCTCGCTTGCAGTCGAACCAGAATATCCGACTCCCGAATTCATAAAAGAAGGAGGCACAGCGGCGGACGCCGTGATGATCAGTGACGGCGGCCTTCCAATGCCCGGAATGTCCAGCGCCTAAGCCGGCCGGAACTGTGGCATCCCACATCGGCTTTTCTGGATCCCTTCACTTATCCATATCCGAAAGTGCGAACTTCCCGAGCAAGAACGGATGAGAAGTGGGTGGCGTGCTGTTGGGTCCGGCAGCCGGGTAGGGATCTTGGGTAAGAGTTGGAAATCCCCAGGCATTTCCGTTGCGCATGTCAATCACGACTCTCCCCAGCATCTGGCGGCTGCCATCCGGCGCGCGCAACATTGAGACACCAGGCTCGATATAAAACGGGTGCCCCTCGCCGGATTGCGCTTCTACCGCTTGCGGAGCCACGTAGGGGCGGAGGGCAATCGAGCCCAGGGAAACAGCGATTACCAGCAGAAGGAATTTCACGAACCGATCAATCTTCATCTTGCTCTCCTTTTAGACGAGATTGGCCATTTTACCCATGCTTCCTGGTCCGGCACACACGTATTCGAGCAAGGGATTAACTTCTCTGCATCGAAATGACACTTTCTCGAATCCCATTGCTGACCCCTGGTAAGCCCGTACGCCGCACAGGCTGAATTGACAACACATAACTGTTGAGAGTCCAATTCGTTTTCAGGACGTTCAACTTATCGAGGAGAGCTTATGAAGAGATGCTGCTTAGGAGTAGCCTTGCTGGTAGTGATCGCCTTGCCCGCTTTCGGGCAAAAAAAGGAACAGGAACGCGTTGAAAATGCTGGACACGTAATGCAGGAAATCTTGAATATCCCCGACGACATACCTCAGAGCGTAATCGACAAAGCGGATTGTATCGTGGTTTTACCGTCCGTGCTCAAATTTGCCATCGGACTCGGAGGAAGCTACGGCCGCGGAGTCATGACGTGCCGAAGAGGCGAGGATTTCAAAGGCCGGTGGGGCGCTCCTACTATGATGGCGCTTGAAGGTGGAAGCTTTGGCTTGCAGTTGGGCGGGCAGGCAACCGATTTCGTGTTGCTGCTGATGAGTCCGCGGTCGGCCAGGAGCATTCTCAACAGCAAGGTCAAGCTTGGCGGTGATGTCTCGGCTGCGGCCGGCCCTGTTGGACGAAACGCGTCTGCCGAAACGGATGTAACTCTGCGCGCCGAGATTCTTTCCTACTCTCGTGCCCGCGGCTTGTTTGCCGGAATCTCTCTGGCGGGCTCGACGCTTCGTCCCGACAACGATGCCAACAAGAGCCTATACGACAAGGAATTGAGCGCGCAAGACATAGTGTTCAAAGGTGCCGTACCGCCTCCGCCTTCAGCCAAGCTCCTCTTAGATGAGCTCAACAAGAAGTCTCCCGCCAATAAGTCCACGAATTAGCGAGTCGGGTTACAGGATATTGAGTACGGGGAAAGAGAATCCAGTACTGGTGCTGGCGTCGGGAGACGATCGGCAGCTCGCAATGCTCGACGGTCTACCGCACACAGTGTGTGGCGACATTGGCTCGTGTGCGCAGGCCGCGAAGGATGCGACGGTCATTCTGCAGTGGTCCGGCTCGCGCGAATTGCTGCGCGCATTGTTCGGGATCAGCCCGAAACTGCGATGGATACACTCCAAGGCCGCCGGGCTGGACAACCTTTTGTTTCCGGAACTCGTAGAGAGCGACATTCCGCTGACCAACGGACGCGGCGTATTTAGCGCCTCGCTCGGTGAATTTGTGCTGGCCGCGATCTTGTATTTCGCAAAGGATTTCCGGCGGATGATTCGCAACCAGATGGCAGCTGTCTGGGAACCGTTCGATGTGGAAGAGATCAGCGGACAAACGGTGGGGATCGTTGGTTATGGCGACATTGGACGCGCGGTGGCGACCCGCGCGCGTGCCATGGGCATGCATGTGCTCGCGACCAAGCGGCATGTTCCCTCGTCGAGCGACGCTCTAGTGGAGGACTTCTACAAGCCAGAGGATCGTCGGGAGATGCTGGCACGCTGCGACTACATTGTGGCGACAGCTCCATTGACCGAGGAGACGCGCCACATGATCGGCGACGCGGAGTTTGCGGTCATGAAGTCCACGGCGGTCGTAATCAACGTGGGGCGTGGCCCGGTCATCGACGAGGCGGCTCTGCTGCGCGCGTTAACCACGAAGCGGATCAAAGGAGCCGGGTTGGATGTGTTTGAGCACGAACCGCTTCCGCCCGAAAACCTACTCTACAAGCTGGAGAATGTGTTGTTATCACCGCACTGTGCGGATCACACCGCCGACTGGCAGGATCAGGCAATGCGCTTCTTTCTCGCGCAGTATGCCAGGTTTGAACGGGGCGAGCCGCTGGAGAACGTTGTGAATAAGCGGCTTGGATATTGAGGCGTAACTGCTGCGGAGGCAGGAAGTGCAATCAAAGTTGCATGGCCGAAGTGGGACGGATTGTGCGCAAGATGTCCCTAAGGCCATCCGCGCAACGTTTGCCTCGCAGCCATCTTTGCGTCTACAATCTCGACATAGCACGCGACATGCAAAGCGTCAGGCGTTCCTGATGCGACTCCGCAATGTCCGATCGGCAATGATGCATTGACAGTGCGCGCCGGTCAGAGCGTCAGTCGTTGTACCTTGTTGGTAACAAAGCTCGGAGAGGTGGCAGAGTGGCCGAATGCGGCGGTTTGCTAAACCGTTGTACGGGCTAACACCTGTACCGAGGGTTCGAATCCCTCCCTCTCCGCCATTACTTTTGTTATCTAGTACTTGCAGGTTGGTGATACCTACACTGATACCAGAATCAGGAAGGATCACCCATGGCCAACCGAGAAGTCAATCTCACCAAAAGAGTCCAAACCCCGCATGGATGGCGGTATTGCCGCGTTCTCCTGTCTGCCAACGGGCGCGTGAAGCCCGACGTTGTGATCGTGAATGACAAAGAAGAACGGCACCCCGAGGGCGCGTATTACCTGGAATGGCGTGAAGGTTCGAAACGCGTACGCCTGTCTGTGGGCAAGGATGCCGCCGACGCCAGTGCACGCCGGTTGCGAAAGGAAGCGGAGCTAAACGCCCTGAACAACGGCGTCACCGTTGTGCCGGAGAACGGCGACGATGGGCACCGTTCACTGGCGGCGGCGGTTGCCGACTTCCTGGACGATACCAAACTAACGAAGAAACCGAAGACCCTGGCCGCATATACGACCGCGCTGAATTACTTCACCGAATCCTGTTCAAAGCTCTACCTTGAAGACATCGAGCGTCGAGACTTGCTCAAGTTCTGTGCCTTTTTGAGAGACGAGAAGGAACAGGCTCCGCGCAGTGTCTACAACAAATTCGAGAGCGTGATGACGTTTCTGAAGGCGAACCGGATTCGCGGTCTAATGGGCAAGAACGATTGGCCGCGCTATACCGAAGAAGAGCCCGAAACCTACGAACAAGACGAACTCGATAAGCTGTTCGCGGCTTGCGATGCGGAAGAAAGACTCTGGTATGAGTTCTTCCTGATGACGGGCATGCGAGAACAGGAAGTGATGTACACGTATTGGTCGGACATCAACTTCGCCCACGCGACCGTTCGGGTCAGCCACAAGCCGGACCGGGGATGGACGCCGAAGGCATACAAAGAACGCGAGATTCCGATTCCTACGAAATTAGTGAAGAAGTTGAAGGCAAGGAAAACCAAAGCTGACAAGACCTGTAACCTGGTATTCCCCACCGCTGGCTGCAGGCCAAAGCTCGATTTTCTCGACTGCCTGAAGGCCGTAGCAAAGCGTGCCAAGCTCGGCGAAGGCAATTTCTGGCTTCACAAGTTTCGCGCCACATTCGCGACACGGTGTCTGTGGGCAGGAGTCGATCTTCGCACGGTGCAGCAGTGGCTCGGTCACTCCGACATGGAAAGCACCATGCGCTACCTGAAGCCGTCACGGAGTCAGATGGTTCGCCAGAAGGTGAATAAGATTTTCGCATAGAGGGATTTCACTGCGAACGCAGCCAGTCGGCTACCGCTCTGGGATCAAAACGAACACAGGTTCCCACGCGGAACGAGGGAATGCGTCCAGCGGCGGCTTGCTTGAAGATGGTCACTCTAGAAACGGACAGAAGTTTCGATAGCTCTTCCGCCGTCAAAGCCCGACCGATCTTCTCGATTTGATCCGCGATGGACATCAGCTAGGCCGCTTCTACAATCCGAACCACGCCCTGGCAGTTTTTTTCGGGACAGCGGTAGCCTGTCGCTTTGCTGTTGAGCCAGTTCGTTCCCAGCAATTCGGGATTGGCCCAGAAGCTCTTTTTGCACGCGGGACACTGCAGCCGGTACCCGATTCGGGTCCAAACGTCCGCTTGCAGTCCTTGATCTACCAGCTTTTCAAAAGCCTCGATTCCGCCGCGCTCGCGGATGAACATCTGGACTCCGCAAGACGAACAGATGACATAGGGCTTCTTTCGCTTGCTGGACCGGACATCGAGCGGCTTTAGACAGACCGGACATGGGAACCATTTCGTTTCTTTTGTGAGCATGGGTTGTAATCTCCGTATAAATAGTGCTACAGCCCAGCGTGGCACACAAGACCAAAGTTAAGTTATCCACAATAACTTCATTTGGTTACTACAGGACTTCATAATCCAGTCCTAATAAATAATGGTACTTACTTGCGTTTGTCCATATAATAGTCCTGCCCGACCTAGAACCTTCCGGATAATGGAGTGGGCAGGAAAAACTTACATGGCTCAGAAAAAATCTGTCGAGAAACGGAAGGAAAACAGAGGCAGAGGCAGACCCCGTCACATTGAGCGTTCAATTCTGCTAGGCCAGGCCGATCACTACCGCGCCGCATTGCCCCAGTACTGGCCGAAGCTGGGTCCGCGACTGCTGGCCGCGCAATCTCTCGAAGAGATCGTGAAAGCGGTACAGGAAGATGCGGCAGGCATCAGGGGCAGTCTGGTTCCGTTCTCCGAGCTGATCCTCAAGATCGTGCGTGATCCGAAATTTCCCCGTGCCAGGTCCATATCACAGATTCACTTCCTGGCGGATTCTCTCGGCGGGCAGGGTTTCGTGACGCCCCGTCGGTCCAGAGAGATTTGCGCGGAAGAGCGAGCGAAAATCAGGCACGTCATTATTCGGCGGGAGTATTACATCGAGTGCTCCTGCGGCTACGAAGGACCAGCACGTGATGCAGCCTGCCGAAACTGTGGCAGCAGGGAATTGTCTTTGGAGCTGCGCTTGAAAGAAGAACGCGATTGATGCAAGTGTCGGAATGCCTTGGTTCGGGCCATATCCGGGGCCCCGCACAAGAGATCTCCAGCCAATCGAGACAGAAAAAACCCAGCCGCAACCTGGGGTCTAACGTTACGTATGTACGTAACGTTGGAGCCCGCGAAGACTCCCGACGCTCACAACGATAGACCGTAACTCACGAGTAATTTCGTCGCAGGTAGTCTATCCGGGCCCGCCCTCTTTCCGTCAGACGGTAAGCCAATTGACCGCGCCTGGAGTTTGGATATCGATCGAGTAGTCCCTGATTTCGGAGTCGTCCCAGATAGCTATAGAAGGAACGGCGATCTGGGATTGGCCTTAGCTCGCGCAGAACATCGTCCGGCTTAAGAAACCGGCTGTTTTGCGCGAAAATGATTAAGACCTGCAATTTAGTCATTTAAGCCAAATTTAGAAACCTAAACACAGTCCCGCTGTAGGGCATCTCGACGTATCATACGCTAGCATATGCTAAAGGGGACAAAGAACGAATTAAATCTTGTTTTCTCGGGATGCTTCCAAAACATAACTTAAAGATCGCGCGAAGCGCGGACGACTAAGTTACTTTTTATCTTCAAAAAGGCGGTTTACAGCGAATCCAAGAACATTTTGAATCTGCTTCCTCTCTGGAGCTGTCAACTGTTCGTACCGATGGCGAACCGTTGTCGCTTCTCCGGCGTGGCGCTTGATGGCTGCGTCGGTACCGAGGGAGTTTCCATCGTGCATCAAGTCCTTCCTGAATCTCAGGCCCCCATAGTGGTGCGGTGCGGAATTTGTTTGCCCGTGGACTGGTCCAGGTATTCGGGTTTGGCACCTTGCGGGATACCGTCTCCGGTGCCGACATCATGCAGCAAGAAGTCGCTATAGGGATGAATGACCGCATTGCCGAGGAATTTTGGGACTTTGTACGTGCCGCCGTTGATGCGCGTTCCAGGCGGAGCGAATCGGCGCATGATGACATCAAGCTGCCGTGCTGACTCTTCCAGCCGAAGCGGCCTGCCTGCATCTTGGGCTGGGACTCGCTTGCTTCAAGTACCGGAGCACTGACCAACATACCCGCGATCCCCACGTTAGTTTGGCGCTGCTGTTGGGTATTCTGCTCGATATCATGGCTGCGCTGCAATTGACTTTCGCTACTCTTCCTCCCAAATAGGGGTGTAACATCAGTGTAAGTAGAAGCTACTGTTGCATCAATTCCGACTCCCCCTCCTATTGTGACACTCCCTCCGACCACTCGTGTGTTGTCGGAATTGAATCCCGTCAACATGCTCGCGCTCCCGCTTGGTCCAAGTCCGGGTCCTTGAGGCTGCCGGATAATGAGAAATTCAAAGATAAGGAATCATTCTCAGACTTGCTGAGCGTCCTCCTACTGCACAACGAGCGTGCTAATCGCGATGTTGTTCTTAGTATTGCTTTCGGAAAGAGCATGAGCCGCGTCCACTAACGCAGTGAATCTGTACCGCCCGCTCGGCCAATGGAATGTCTCCCAGAATGAAAGCGAATGAACGAATGTCTCTCCAGGGGAGAGCGCAGGAACTTCGATAGTTGCGTTCTTGGGAAACTCGGTATCAAAATATGTCGAAGCGACCGAGACAGGGAGATCGGGGCAGGCGGTACTTACTGTACTTGATACCACTTCGCAGTCGAGAGTCAGTTTGCTGGGAGCCGCAAAACCCCTACCAATATTTTTCACTATGATCTTCCCGTTCATGGGATGAGATAAAACCGGCACGAGATCAGGCTTTTCTTGAGCTGAGGGTTTCGAGACTGCAGACTTCGATTCTGTCGATTGGCTGGACACCAATCCCCAGGGAATTAGTACAACCACCACAACGAGAATCGCGCTTTTCATTGCCTTTCTTTCCTCCCCAACAGGGCCGCCATAATCCAGAACTCGTAATTGGTCGCTTCGCGGTAATAGCACTGCTATAGGAGATGAAACTCCTTGAATGCTGCAAAGACCTGTTGCAAAGAAGTAGCCCCTCCAACCCTGTCCCGAAATTGCTCGAACCCACTCATCTCTTCCCAATAGTCTTCATGTTTCTCGAAAGCCTCGGTAATGAGTTTTTTCAAGTCGTCTAACGATATGCTGCCTGCTGGCGCGAATATGAGTTCGACTTGCAAGCTTGGATTTCCCGTCAGAAGTCCAAGAAGGCTGCCAAGACCATCAACCAAAGTTCGGACTTTCTCTGCACCGACAACTTGAAACTGGTTGCCAGCGGAATCCACAAGCACTAGACTCCTATGCAGCCCCCTCTTGAAACCTGACCTCGAAGACCGACTCACGCGGTCCATGGAATCAACGGTACCGAGCCAGCCTTCATTAAAACTCAAAGCAGGAAATCTAATTGACGTAGAATTCGGTGACGCCATACGTTCTCCTAAGTCTTAGTGCTGCGGCTCGAACTGCGTCGCTCCTCTCATGAGCATGTCTCCGGTTAAGACTTTCGCCCAGCCGGGACTTCCGAACCATAGGCGTTGCCCCATGTTCATACTTTCACCCGCGCCCGTTACGCCTCCATGCAGCATAGTGTGTAGCGCCTGGCCTGCCGCTCCTTCTGGCATTCGCATCAGGTTCCAAGGCTGGTTCTTAATGATATCAGGCACCACAGTGCCCCAAGTCCTCTGCGGGATGAGCCAGTGGTGGAATTGCTGCCCTGCGAATTCTGTCCATCCTTCTCGGGCTAACCAGCTCCGCGTTGCACCCCAAGCATTGCTTCCTGCTAGTTTTGCAAGGCCCTCAACGCCGACCTTATGGCACAAAACAGAATAGGAGAACACAGAATGGCGGAAGACAAGAAGACGGTCACCATTATCGTGAACGGGACCCCTCACGAATGGCCGAAAGGCAAAATCACCTATGCGCAGGTTGTCACGCTTGATGTGCCGGATTACGCGCAGCATCCGGAAATCACTTACTCCGTGAAGTACACCAAGGGTCATAACGACAAACCGGAGGGGATCCTTTCCCCGGGTGCTTCGGTAGAAGTGAAGGAGGGCATGGTCTTCAGTGTTTCAGAAACTGGTCAGTCATAACGATGACTTAAGGCGCTTGGTGGAGAAGGGCTACGCCGTTGCCTTCGACAGCAACTACCTTGTCGTCCGCGATATTCCGTACCTGGATGAGCTGAAGCGCTTGCAAATTGGCGCAATTGTCGCCAAGCTCAAGGTTATAGATCAGGAGCATGTGGAGCAAGAGGATCACCAGATCTTTTTCGCCGGTTTCATCCCCTGCAATCTCGACGGAACGCCGATACCAAATCTCGGCGGCGGGCCTACCCCGCTTGCGTTGAGTGAAGCCAGCAAAGATGTTGTCGTGCAGAGGTCATTTTCGAATAAACCTCGCGCCACGGGCAAGTTTCAGGATTTTTTTGACAAAGTCGACAGCTACGTTCGCATTATCTCCGGGCCGGCGATCGAGTTGCATGGCGCCAATCCGTATACGTTTGCGACCAGGGAAACTGTTCCGAACTCGGTATTCAAAGTTCATGACACGCTTACGAGCAGAGCAGAGATCACTGATCTATCCGCGAAGTTTGCGGACGACGTAGTTGCAGTCATAGGTGTCGGCGGCACGGGGTCGTATCTCTTAGATTTTCTCGTTAAGATGCCTATCCGTGAGATTCGGGGATTCGACCCCGATCTGTTCTATGTACACAATGCTTTTCGCTCGCCGGGAAGGCTTGATTTAGCTGAACTCGGCAAATCGAAAGCGGAGGTTTACCGGTCGCGTTACGAAAACTTTCGGAACGGTCTTTCGGTTGAGCGCAAGTTTCTTGACGCCTCATCGGTTGATGATCTAGCCGGTGTAACGTTCGCGTTTGTCTGTGTAGACAAAGGTCATTCACGGGCGGGAATCTTCGATCTGCTACTCTCGAAAGGAATCCCTTTCATTGACGTGGGGATGGGCCTGAACCGCAAGCAAGGTGCGCTAAATGGGATGTTGCGGACGACTTATTACTCTGTTGAGCACGGGCAGAAAGTGCGGGAGAAGAAGCTGGCGGACGAAGCGGCGAATCCAGAAGATCTATACCGAACCAACATTCAGACCGGCGAGCTTAACGCTCTCAATGCGTGCATGGCTGTCATAAGGTTCAAGCAGTTGCGCGGTTTCTACGTCGAAGAGTTTCAGTCATACCATCTGCTATTTGGGATAGGGGATCTCAAAATTGTCGAGGAATCGGAACTGTAATAATGAAGATCCGCATCGAACGTGTCCATTACATGCCTAAGGAACTGGAGCCGGGCGTTCTTTACGTTTCAGACGAATTCGGTATTGCCCAGCATCTTTGTGCTTGCGGCTGCGGAGCTAAGATCAAAACGCCACTCGGGCCGACCGAATGGACCGTGGAGGAATCGAATGCAGGCCCAAGTCTCAGCCCTTCTGTTGGTAACTGGCAGCAGAAGTGCCAATCGCACTATTGGATTTATAGGGGTGAGATCAGATGGTCCGGCAAGTGGACGCCCGAGCAGATTGCGGCCGGTCGTCTTGGTGAGGAAGAGCGTCGACGTGCCTACTATGATTCTCTTAACCGTCAACGCGGCGGAGTCCTGCGACGATTCTGGCGTTGGTTGGTGGGCGTCTTGAAGCGATAACTCAGCACACCAGTTCAGCCGTTAATCATTCAGCGTTCGTCTGATATGTTCGGACTCTTCAGAGGATCAGAAAAAAAACGTCGCCGTTCGTAATCCCGAGTCGTAGGTGGCACGTGGCAATGAAAAAATCATGTAACGCCACAATGCGCGGAGCGGGGCTTTGCTAAAGCTGCTTCCGCCGTCCAATCGCGAACAAATTACTTTTCAATTGTCGAGGTCTGACCGACCGGGATTTGCATTGGTTGAGATCGATGTTTCCAAGCTCGACGCTGCATGGCGGGCTTCTGGAGAGGGCTACATCTCGCAGGATGGGACCGGCTCTGTCGACGGTCGGCTGGACCGTTTTGCTGCATGGTTAAGCGCTCATCCTGGAAAGGCAGTGGACGCGCCGTGGGTTTATCTGGATGGGAGAGAGCGCGTCTCGTTTGCAGACGGGCGGCATCGTTTTGCTTTGTTGCGGGACCGAGGCTATCGCGTAATAAAGGTCGCAGTTCGAAAAAAGCAAGCTGCGACGTTCAGGAAGCTTTTCAGACCGAAGGGGTCCTAAAATGAAACCTGCCCGTTGAGGTCTGAGTTCCCAGATGAGCAACTAGCCTGTGCCTTGCGGCCTCCGGCATCTATTGAATTGAATCGGTTCGTCGCGATGCCTGCAGCCCATGCATCTTGACCTGCTCAGTACGTTCGTCTTCGCTTTGCGCAGCTGCACACGTGGACTCGCGCCGTGCGAGTTAGGGTTGAAGTCACGGCGATTCAGTTTCAAGCGACTACCATTGCTACCAAAATGTGTGCTATTTGATTCTCCAAGAATACTGGTAAAATGAAGGTGCGCTCGGTCGCAAATGACTGGTAGCGTTGGCAGTTAAGGCAGAAATTTGCCATTGTTTATGGCAAAACAAAGGCGGTGGATGTTAATCCCTCCCTCTCCGCCACGCAGTCTGGACTGCAGAGAAATTCCGAACGCTCTGCGCCGAAATACGCTATTTCGCGATTAATTCCCAGACAAGCCGGACTGCGGAGAATGGACTGCTCGGCATCCTATGCGGTCCCGGGGCGGCTCTTCTTCGGAAGGCACATTCGCAGTCCGGTTTCCAGTAGGGCATCAGGCGAATGCAATACGACCAGAAGCTGGGATTCGGCCCCTAGCGAGTTGACTTCCGGTTAGTCTCCTAAATTCGATCAGGACTTCCTGTCAGCGCCCCTGATCCGAAACTAATTCAGTTCTGTCACGTCTATGAGAATGTCGAGGCAACATGGACGGTCACAATACTCCCGGACCGATCGGCTTCCCATTGTTGGAGTCCAGCCCAGACACCGCAGTGCGCACCGTTATTGCTGACGATGAGCATCTTGCCCGCCAAAAGCTCGCTATTCTGCTGGACGCCGAGCCGCAGGTGCAGATAGTGGCAGAGTGCCAGAATGGCAGGGAAACGGTCGCAGCGATCCGCGCGCTTCAGCCTGACCTGTTACTCCTCGACATCCAAATGCCGGACCTGGATGGGTTCCAGGTGTTAAACGAGATCTCCTCGGAACAAATGCCCGCTGTAGTATTTACCTCGGCCTACGATGAATACGCAATTCGTGCCTTTGAAGCACATGCTCTCGACTATCTGCTGAAGCCGTTCGATCACCGGCGTTTGCACAACGCATTGGAAAGGGTTAGGGCGGAGTTTCGGAAAGCAAGAGAGCGCGAGATCACGCAGCGGATCCTTGGCCTGCTGGCACAAGTCAAATCCGGAAGCGAGACTCAACTAGCGTCCACCTATGATGACCGCATCGTGATAAAGGCCAATGGCCGTGTCGTGTTTCTGGACTTGGACACAATCGACTGGGTAGAAGCTGCGGCTAATTATGTGCGATTCAATGTCGGCAAGGAGTCTTACCTTTTTCGCGAGACGATCAGCCGGGTCGCAGAACGACTTGACCCCAAACACTTCTTGCGCATCCACCGCTCGACGATCGTGAACATCCGGAAAATCAAAGAGTTGATTCCCGTCAACAGCGGTGAGTATGTGGTAGTTCTGAAAAGCGGAAAAGAACTGTCCTGTAGCCGCGGCCACCGAACTGCCCTGCATGAAATTGTAGAAAGAGGAATCTGAGTATACCGCTCGGTTCACATTTTGCACTGGTATCCCAAGCCAGTCTTTTCGTCCGATTGCAATGCATATGGAATACGTACTCGCGCCATCTTTATTCCATCTATTGGATCGAGCAGTTCGAAAGTCTGATGTTCTCCGTAAAGTGACTCGAGCCGCTCCCGAGTGACTCTGAGGCCTATTCCATCCACCCCATTGCTTTGGAGCCGCAGTGCCGTAGGCCTGGCATTCGTTATTTCAATCTCCAGCTTTCCTTCCCGCCGAGCGGACTTGATACTGATCTGGCCGCCTTCCGGCAACTTTGAGATGCCGTGCTTTACGGCGTTGTCTACGATAGGTTGCAACAACAAATGCGGGATCTCCGCATCCAGAGTTTCAGGAGCGATGTCGTATAGCACTTTCAGCCGTTCCTCAAACCTCACCTTTTCAATTTCCAAGTAACAGTTCACGAATTCCAGTTCGCTCTTCAGGGTTGTAATCTGAGTGTCGGCGGTCTCCAGGCTCATGCGCAATAGATCGCTCAACTGGCAAATCATTCGGTCGGCAGCCTGCACATCGGTTAGCATCAGCGCCGAAATAGAATGCATTGTGTTGAAAAGAAAATGTGGCTGCAGTTGACTCTTCAAAGTCTGCAAGCGCGCCGTAGTGAGTTGCGATTCAAGCTGCGCCGCACGAAGCTCCTCCTGCCGCGATCTTTGGTAGTACGAGATAGCATGAGCCGCCAGTAGGATCGGCACATAAGCGCTGGACACGTCGTCTACCACGCTCGCCATAAACATGCCTTGGAGAACCGTCCATGAAACCCGGAATACATGCGTCTGAGGATTCCAAAGTGCCGGTGTCCAGTCGTTCAGAGCGGGATCCCAGTAGGCATAAGGTGTGGGCATCTTCAGAAAAATATGTCCGATCGTAAACGCCAATCCAAAGCACAGATGCAAGAGAGAACGGCGAACCCAATTTGCTTTTTGCAGGGGAAATCGGATCGCCAATAAATAAGCGAAGGGTGTTAACGGGGCATAAGTAAGGATTTGGCTGAATTCCATCCCGGCAATTGTCTTAAGGTCCATGCCGTTGTGGAGAGGCCGGTACAGTTGGTAGATCGTGGCAGTAGCGGCGAGGGATACAAACGTCCACACCCCGAAGCTAAGTGTCCACAGGCGTAAGTTGTGATTCTTCACAACACTATTCAATCACGTCTTGTGCTGAGTGCTTCAAAACTTCTCTGCGGTTGGGATCAGTTGCTGTCTAGCCGGGACCAACGGTGTGGGGATTCTCTTCTCTAACACCTTGACGTTTGCATTTCCTCGAATCTGGGAAGCCTTCGACTTCTTGCAGTCGTAAGGCAGATTTCGTCGAAATCGGATCGAGGCTCCCAAATTTTGTATCGCCTGGAACGCTAGGTTACGGATTGCGGTAGGTGAAACCCTCTTTTCAGAGCGACCACGTCGAAGGTTTTCCGCTCCGTCCGTGCAGTAAAACTCAATATCCCGCAGCTCGAACTCAATCCTCGAACGTTCGTCCCTGGTCGAACACTGTCTTTGACTCTGGTGTTCGACATGCCTCGTAAAACTCAGCGGTGCCGTGGGCTTACTTTTTTCCATGAGTTCATTTGGATAAGTTCAAGAGAAGCGGGCAAACCGCAATCGAAGAGGAGGCAACAATGATGCGGAATTTGTGTTCGACACTTAACTCCTGGTTCTTGACGTTTGTCTCGTGTCTTCTACTCGCTTCGATGAGTTTGTTTGCCCAAACGACAATCTCCACCGGCAGTATTCAGGGCACCGTCACCGATCCTTCGGGCGCCGTTGTCAGCGGCGCGAGGGTCACAATTACGAACAGGGCGACTGGACAATCGTTTGCCACTTCGACCAGTTCCGCGGGTACCTATGCGTCTGGCGCTCTCACTCCGGCTGAGTATCAGCTGCAGTTCGATGCCAAGGGGTTCAAGACTGTCCAGGTATCTATAACGGTGCAGGTGAACACAACTTCGTCCGGGAACGTGACCCTCACCCTCGGACAGGCGGCCGAAGTGGTTCAAGTCGAAGGCTCTGCCTTGAGCGTAAACACGGAACAGGCCACGGTTCAGGGGGTGCTCACGGCCCAACAGATCGAGAATCTTCCGATCAACGGGCGCAACTTCCTCGACCTGGCGCAGCTTGAGCCTGGAGTTCAGATACAGGACGGCGGCACTTTTGATCCCACGAAAAACGGTTTCTCTTCCATTTCGTTCGGTGGCCGATTCGGAAGGACCGCTCGCATCGAAGTTGACGGTATTGATATCAGCGACGAAAACGTCGGTACTACCACACAAAACCTTCCGATTGGTGCAATCCAGGAATCCGCACTGCAGCAATCTTCTCTCGACCTCTCAACCGAGTTAACTTCGTCCGGGTCAGTGAACATCACGACGAAATCTGGAACCAACGGCTTTCATGGCGAAGCCTTCTATTTCTTCCGCGATCAGAGTATGAATGCTGCCTTACCAGGGGATTCGACGAATCCGTTCCAAAGGAATCAGTTTGGCGGCGATCTTGGAGGACCAATTATTAAGAACAAGCTATTCTTTTTCGTTGATGCGGAACGGACCAAGCAGGACCTGATTGATCCCGTGCTTCCGGGGGGTGCATTCACAGGACTTACGGGAAACTTCAACTCACCCTTCCGCGAGACCGAGACCATCGGCCGCCTGGATTGGCAAGCGAGCCGGTACAGAGTTTTCTACCGGTTCACGTTCAACCAGAACAAGAGCGTGCTGCCTTTCATCCCCAACTCATTTCAGCCGTTTGCAAACGATAATCACGCGCGCGACCACGTTGTGGGAGTGGATTTCAATATTGGCTCCCTAACAAACAGCATCCGTTTTGGCTATACGAAATTTCAAAACGGAATCAAGGACGCTGTGACCGGTTCCAGCATTTTCGATCCGGCTCCCGGTCTTGAGTTAGCAATTGGCACCGACCCCTTCTGCCTCACCGCGGGGGCGGATCCCTACTGCTCGGGCATCAACTTCCTGGCGCCTCAAATTACTGTGCAGTCCGATCACCAGATCAAGTATGACGGGAGCAAACTCTATAAGAATCATGTCTTCCGCTTTGGAGCGGGATATAACCACATTCACGGTGGTGGACTCGCCGCGTTTCTGGGACTGGCGCCAGCGGTGAACGCTGCGGCGAATGCCACTCCCTTCAACGTTTTCCCGGGAGGAGCCAGCAACCCGTTGAACTACCCGGCTAACAACGTCACATTGGGCAATGGACAAGGGTTCTCATCCT
>Ga0074045_10000878_pt1 | contig 29438 bp, 26 predicted proteins | sample BogForMeECP23OM2_FD_94442 | JGI IMG/M metagenome (GOLD analysis project Ga0074045, IMG submission 94442) | Bog forest soil microbial communities from Calvert Island, British Columbia, Canada - Bog Forest MetaG ECP23OM2 | ecosystem: Environmental > Terrestrial > Soil > Wetlands ...
ACGTTCGGCTTGTTGATGCCCATGCCGAAGGCGATGGTCGCGCAAATCACGCGCACGTCGTCGCGCAGAAAAAGTTCCTGATGTTCCGACCGCTCCTTCGGCGTCAACCCGGCATGATATGGTCTGGCTTTTACTCCGTCCTCGTTCAGACGCCGGGCCACGCTCTCGGCGGTCTTGCGGGATTGGCAATAAACAATGCCGCTTTCCTTCGGTCGCGCGCGAACGAATTCCAACACCTGGTCATACGGTTTGTTTTTGGCCAGCACGCGGTAGGTGAGGTTCGGACGGTTGAAGCTGGCGACATAGCAGCGCGGCTCGCGCAGCTTGAGCAGTTTGCTGATGTAGGAGCGCACGCGTTCGGTGGCGGTGGCGGTGAGCGCCATCATCGGCGTTTCGGGAAACAGCTTCCGCAACTCCGCGAGCTGGCGGTATTCCGGGCGGAAATCATGCCACCATTCGCTGATGCAATGCGCCTCGTCCACGGCCAGCAAACGCACGTTCCACCGCTGCAAATCCGAAAGAAATCCCGAAAGCATCAGCCGTTCCGGCGCGAGGTAAAGCAGGCGGAACTCGCCGTGGTGCAGGCCGCGCAGCCGCGCCCGCGATTCGCCTTGGGCGAGCGATGAATTGAGAAATGTCGCCGGAATGCCGCCGGCCTGCATCCCGTCCACCTGGTCTTTCATCAAGGCAATCAACGGCGACACCACGACCGTCAGGCCGGGTTGCACCATCGCGGGCAGTTGAAAGCAGAGCGATTTGCCGCCGCCGGTGGGCAGCAGCGCGAAGACGTCCTTTCCGGCCAGCGCATCGCGGATGATTTCCTCCTGCAACGGACGGAACGAGGTGAACCCGAAATATTGTTTCAGCAGCGGGAGCAGATTTGTTGTTCCAGATTTCACCGCCGCCAAAGTAGGACAGGCGGGTTGGAGTTCAAGCTTTAGCTTGCACCGCTGCCGGAACGGAATGGATTAACCACGAAATACACCAAACACACGAAACTTCGGAGGGTCGAGTTCCACGAGCCCCCAACTTTTATTCACCGCAAAGAACGCAGAGATCGTAAAGATGAAAACCCGGTTGTATTCCTAAGAATCCTTTTTCTATGTGTTCTTTGCGTTCTTTGCGGTTAAAAAATCTTCAATACACCAGCACCAGCACCGCCGCATCCTGCGCCGACTTGACCACATCCTCAAACTTCCGGTCAGCCGTGACCGGCTCTTTGAGTCTGGCCGAAACTGCCGGCACGGATTCGAGGAAACTCAACAGAAAGCTGCTCTTCACCGCGTAATTCACATTCTCCGGCAACGCGCCGCTTGCCGCCAGCGCCACCGACGCATCCAGCTTGGCCGACACCACGCCCACCACGTTGCCGTGTTCATCCACCAGCGCGCCGCCCGAATTGCCCGGCTGCACCGGCACGCTGATCTGAAAATACCGCACATCATCCGCCGCGCCGGATAGCGATGCGATTTCTCCCTTGGCCAGCTTCGGTGAGAACCCTTGCATACCGATATTAGGAAAACCCACCGTCGCCACCGTGCCGCCCAGTTTCGCGCCCCGGCTCGCCGCCACCGGCACCGGCGCAAACCGCCCTACCGCCTTGAGCAACGCCAGATCATTCGCCGCATCCACCTTCACCACCGTGGCGTCAATCAATCCCGCGCCCGTGAGTAAACGAACCTGCGTTGCATCTTTAACGACGTGATCGTTCGTAATCAAATAACCATCGTCCGTGATGAAAAAGCCGGTAGCAGTGAACGAAGGATTTTTTGGTGAAGTTGAATTGGCAAAACTTGAACTCGATTTTCCCTGCCGAGGAACAAAAGCAGCAGAACGGCGCTGCGCTTCGGCAATCTGCTCAGGTGTGTGAAATTAACGAGCACGGGCAGCACGCTCCAAACACAAACGGAGCATAATCACGATCAAAAGAAGATGGCCCTTGCGTTACCAGAAATGTGCTGGCGACTCGTTAAACTTCTGGCTCCTTTGCAAACCCTACTGATTGCGATCCGCGAAAAAATCCATGAAGAGGATCACCGAAGAGACGGAGAAGCCTCCGTCCCATACATGGAAGAATTCCTGCAGGATTTTGTTTGTGAAGATAAAAATGACATTCTTGAGAGTGAGGACTGGCCTTGACCACCATTTGTCCCGGTCGTCCATCGCAAAATGATTTTGGTAGCGGCAGTTTTTCCCCGACCGCCAGAGTGCGCCCGTCCCCGGGCGCAGCAACGTGGCAAAGCAGGCCGGCATCGGTTTGGCCAAAGCGCGTCGCCGTTCGTGCATTGCTGTGGCCGGGGACGGCCACACTCCGCTTTTGTTCGTCCCATCGGGACAACCCGAAAATAGCCCGGCGTTTCAACGCCGGGTCATTGTCGGCATCGGCATAAGTCCCGCAGGGACGGCTGAATCTCATTGCCACAAATACCGCTCGTCGTATTCGATGCGGTGTTTTTTCAACAGCGCCAGAAATTCCTCCTGAAACGTCATTTTGCGGTGATGCGCCTCCTGTCCCTTGATGTAGGCGATGGTTTTGTCCAGTTGCGACACGCTCACGCTGAACGAGCCGTATTCCTCCTGCCATGCAAACCCGCGTTGTTCGGGAAAGGTTTCGTGAATCCATTTGGACGAGCCACCCTTGATCAATTGCAACGCCTTGGCAACTGCCATTGTGGCAGGCAGCGAAAGCAAAATATGGACGTGATCTTCCACGCCGCCAATTTCGATGGCCTTCATTTTATTTTGCCGGGCGATGCCGCCGAGGAACGGCCAGAGCCGTTCGCGCAGTTCCGGCGTGAGAAGGCGGCGACGTTCCTTGGTGCTGAAGACGCAATGAAAATAGGAACTGATGTAGGACATGGATTTATTCAGCCGTCCCTGCGGGACTTTGGCAATTCCAAACTATTCCCGGCGTTGAAACGCCGGGCTATTATCAGATGTTCCTTCGGAACTGCCAAACACCCTTGCTTCCGATCGTCCATCCCAAACTGATTTCCCCTTGGATTCCCGCGCGGCTGCGGTTTGATGTAACGCTCTCCCTCAACCCCGCCTTCTCCCCAAGGAGAAGGGGAACCGTTCGCCGTCCTCTTGAAAATTTGCGCGACTGAATTGGCCGGACGGTCATCCGCATAACCAGAAACGCAGTGCAGCTATTCCTTCTCTTGGGGGAGAAGGTCAGGTTGAGGGCGAGCGTCAAAACAAATTTCGTTCCGCCATTCGTCCATCCCAAACTAATTTTGGCAGCGGCGGTTTTCCACCGGATGCCGGAGCGCGCCCGTCCCCGGGCGCAGCAACGTGGCAAAGCAGGCCGGCATCGGTTGGGCCAAAGCGCGTCGCCGTTCGTGCATTGCTGTGGCCGGGGACGGCCACACTCCACCGTCCGTTTTGTAGGAGGGTCAGTGATACTCCTGCAACGTCTGCACGCCGTAACCGCTCTTTTTCAACGCGGCGATGCCGCGGGCGGCGGCTTTGGCGCCGCTGAGCGTCGTCATGATCGGCGTGTTGGTGTAAACGGCGGTGGTGCGGATTTTAACTCCGTCGGCCAGGGGGGTGGCGCCGGAGGGCGTGTTGATGACGAGCTGGATTTCCTTGTTCTTGAGCAGGTCAATCACATTGGGCCGGCCTTCGGCGAGCTTGAAAATGCGCTGAACTTTCAGCCCCGCCTTTTCCAAAACGGTCGCCGTGCCGCCGGTGGCGACCAGCTCGAAACCCAAATCGGTAAATTGTTTCGCCACCGCCGCGACTTCCTTTTTGTGCGCGTCGCTGACACTGATGAAAACTTTTCCGCCGAGCGGCAGCGGCGAGCCGGCGGCCATCTGCGACTTTGCGTAGGCGATGCCGCGATCGGCGTCGAGTCCCATGACCTCGCCGGTTGAGCGCATTTCCGGCGAGAGCAAAATGTCCTGCCCGTGAAAGCGATTGAACGGAAAAACGGATTCCTTGACCGCCCAATACTTCGGCCAGATTTCCCTGGTGAAGCCGAGTTCCTTCAAAGTTTTTCCGGCCATGACTTTCGCGGCGAGCTTGGCCAGTGGAAAACCAATCGCCTTGCTTACGAACGGCACGGTGCGCGAGGCGCGGGGGTTCACCTCCAGGCAATACACCGATTCGCCCTTCACGGCATATTGCACGTTCATCAGGCCGATGACCTTCAATTCCACCGCCATCGCGTGGGTGTACTCGCGGATGGTCTGGATGACCTTTTTGGACAGCGTGTGCGGCGGCAGCACCATCGCGGCGTCGCCGGAATGAACGCCGGCAAATTCGATGTGCTCCAGCATTCCACCAATGACAATGGTGCCTTCGTCTGCGGCAGGGCGCGTCACTCCGTGCGCGCCGGCTTTGGCATCCGCGTGAGCGGCGCGCAGAGGACTGCGCGCCCTGCCATCGAATTGGCCAACGTCCGCAATGCAATCTACGTCCACTTCGGTCGCGTCTTCCAAAAATTTATCCACGAGCACCGGGCGTTCCGGCGACGCCTCAACCGCAAAACGCATGTAATGCTGAAGCTCGGCGTCGGAATAAACGATCTGCATCGCGCGTCCGCCCAGGACGAATGACGGTCGAACGAGAACCGGATAGTCCAGTTTTTTCGCCACCGCAAGCGCTTCGACTTCGTTGGTGGCGATGCCGTTGGGCGGCTGCGGAATTTTCAGCTTGTCGAGCATGGCCGCGAAAAGCTTGCGGTCCTCGGCAATCTCGATGCTTTGCGGCGAAGTGCCGATGATGTTGACGCCGTTTTTCTGGAGGCTGAGCGCCAGGTTCAACGGCGTCTGCCCGCCGAACTGCGCAATCGCCCCCCAACAATCTTCCCGCTCGTAAATGTGCAGCACGTCTTCGAGCGTGAGCGGCTCGAAAAAAAGTTTGTCGCTGGTGTCGTAATCGGTCGAAACGGTTTCAGGATTCGAGTTGACCATCAGCGTCTCAATGCCGTCTTCCTTGAGCGCGAACGCCGCATGGACACAGCAATAATCAAATTCAATTCCCTGGCCGATGCGATTGGGTCCGCCGCCGAGAATCATCACCTTTTTCTTTGATGTCTTTTTGATCTCGTCGTCGCCGCGGTCGTAGGTCGAATAATAATACGGCGTGTAAGCCTCGAACTCGGCGGCGCAGGTGTCCACGAGCCGGTAGCTGGGTACGAGGCCGAGTTTTTTCCGCAACGCGCGGATTTTATCCTCGGTCGTGCCGGTCAAATGCGCGATTTGCCGGTCGGAGAAACCGAGCGACTTGGCCTTGGCCAGCAATTCAACGTTGAGTGGCGGCATTGGCGTAACAGTAGGCCGGAAAATTTTTCACGTGTCCAGCGGGGAGTGCGCTCGCCGATGGATTGGTTTGGCGAAAAACGGATGCGGACAGTGACCGAACTCCTAATTCCCAAATCCCAATGACCAAAGAATTCCCAATGACCAATTCAGAACGTCAGGGCGTAGGAATTGTTTCGTCATTCGGGCTTCGTCATTCTTTAGGCATTATGGGTGTAAAGCCCCGTGGGGCCACGCCCCTTTACGGGGTTTAGTCATTAGTCATTCAATGAAGATGCGCCTTTTGCGAGGCAAACCCGCACCCCGATTATAATCGGATACACGCACCGGCCTGTCCAAATCCGCTTGCCGGCAGCACGGCTTTGGGTTACGAAAATGGCGATGAAAAAAATCGGGCAACGACTCCTCTGGTTGTCGCTGTTCGCCCCGATTTTCGCGTCGGCGCAAATTGACCCCGTCAATCGCGACCTGATCCAGTTCGGCTACAATCAGGCATTCGAGGGCCACGCGCCGTTCGCCGGCTACGCGTTTTACTATCACAACCAGCCGGATTTCCTGCGCACGAACCTGACGCTCCGGCTGGCGGTGGCGCCGGTGTATCTCGATTCCGAATTCGGCTTTGTCCGCGGGCTGGGGCCGAACACGGACTTCGCCATCGGCCTGGCAGGCGGCGGCTTCGCCGACAGTTACAACGAAATCCACGGCGGCACCTATTATCCCAACCAGTCTTTTGAGGGCAGCGGCGGTGAAATTTCAGCGAGTGTTTATCACCTGTTCAACCCCGGCGACCTGATTCCGTTGAATCTGGTCCTCCGCGGCACGGCGCACTATTCCACTTTCGACCGCAGTGACGGCACGGCCTCTGGATTTCGACTGCCGGAGGATCGCGGCGAGTTCAGCGTACGCACCGGTTTGCGCTGGGGCGGCATCGAACCGACGCTGTTCCCGGCACTCGCGATGGAATTGTCCGTCTGGTACGAAGGACAGCTTCGCACCGACTCCGGCCCTTATGGCTTCTTCAACGGCGTCAGCTACGATCGCTCGGTCGAAGAGCAATCGCATTTGTTTTGGGCCGAAGCGGCGCTGTCCTACACGCTGCCCAAGAGCCAGCAGAATTTTTACGTGCGGCTGACGGCCGGCACGAGCGTGGACGCCGACCGTTTCAGCGCGTATCGCCTCGGCGGATATTTGCCACTGGTGGCGGAATTTCCACTGTCGCTGCCCGGTTATTTTTTCCAGGAAATCAGCGCGCGGCAATTTGTGCTGTTCAACGCGAATTACCTTTTGCCGCTCGATAAAAATCAGCGCTGGAATCTGGGTGTCAACGCCTCCAGCGCGTTTGTGGATTATCTGCCTGGCGAGGAGCAGCCGGGCAACTGGCTCAACGGCGTGGGCGGCGGCATTTTATATCGCGCGCCATCCGACCGTTTCAAAATCATGCTCGACTACGCCTACGGCATTGACGCCATCCGGTCGCACGGACGCGGTGCCAACACCATCGGCGTGCTGATGCAATGGGATTTGGAAAAGACGCGCGGCGGCGAGGGTTTCCACCCCGCACATCCTGATCGCTGGCGCGGCTGGCAATGGTTGTTGGGCGACTAAAAAGAACGCGCGAAAATTTTTGCGGGTGCCCGCGACTTGCGCACAGGATTCGATTCAACTTGCGCAGACCGCCGCCGCTTGGTTCATTATGCGGGCGGGTGCGCATATGGTGGAATTGGCAGACACGCTACTTTGAGGTGGTAGTGCCGCAAGGCGTGCAGGTTCAAGTCCTGCTATGCGCACCAATTTTCCTGAGAAATGAGGATCGTCGGTGCATTTGTGCAGAAGGTTGAATTAGGTTGAATTAGGTTGATTTAGCTTGGAAATCAACCACTTACGAATGTGCAAATGCACTCACTCAAAACCACCCGAAATTAACGGGTTTTGACGAAATGTGCAGAGTCACATGGAACACAAAAACCCCAATAAAGACAATGCGTTTTGAGGCATCGTCGGGAATGTTCTGTGTGCAATTGCACATTTCTCCGGACATGGAACATGGAACATTGTTCCATGTGCTGGATCGGGACCAGCGTTCAAGGCGATTAACGCGATCTAAAATCAGCTTTAAATTGCCGGCCTCAATACACCAAAACAATTGCAGCGGCCCGCTGCACAGCTGCAATGGCTGATCTGCCATCAACTGGTGACGGTCTAGGAATCCATTTAACTTCGGAGAAAAAAGCAGTTTCAATCCGCGCCCCGCGCACTCGCGCGGGGCGACGCCGAACGCCTCAACCATGCCCTCGACACCAGGCAACTGGTCAAGCGGCAGATTGGTTTTCGCCAGATCGGAAAACAGGGCGGATTCGCTCAAACGCAAATCGAGCAGGAATTGCACATCATCTGCGCGGTCGGTTACGAGGAATACTTTTTAGTCCTTTGGAACATCCTGCAGGATTGCCGGCAGCACGGCATTGAATGGATCACACGCGGCAGCGCGGCGGACTCGCTCGTGTGCTACGTCATCCAAAATCCAAAATCCTGACCCCGCCGTGTCAGCCAATCAAATGCTGGAGTCTGCTCGAACTCCTCGGTGACTGGAGGACATCCCGGCGTGCCAATATCAATAGCACGTCCCGTGTGATGCTCGCTGAATCCGGGCAGTGCGCTCACGCGAATAATCTGCTCAATTGTCAATCCGGCTGCGAGTTTGCGCTCAATAATTTTCCGCTGATATTCAAAGCTGCGAAAGCCGGAAACCGCCAGCAACACGACTCCGTCATACTCGGCGGTCGCAAGCATGGCCCGCCACTGTGATGCCGCTCGCCGCTCTATTTGAATGTGTCTGATGAAATTAATGAGGCTGGCATCCCCTTATCCGGTGTCGGGCAACGTGGCAACGGCCTGGGAATCGTCGCGCTAAAGGATGGAGAAAAATTCTCCGATTTTCGCGACACGCTCAAGAATCTGCTGAACCTCGCCAACATTTCTCAAGACCAGATGCGGGAAAGGCTTTTGATGTTGGCTGATTTGCCCACCGATTATGTCGCGCTCGACGCGCGCCGCATCCTCGGAGAGGAATACGAGCAACTAAAGCGGGAACGCGATGACCTCAAGCAATTCAAGTCGCACCAACAGGAAGTGCAGCAGTTGTGCGACTGTTCCAGTCTTACGGCTTGGCGGGATCGGACGTCCGCACATTTGATTTACTTTTCAGTTCTAAAGCCTTCGCCAGGTTGTTGTGGGCGTCGGCGTAATCCGGTTTGAGGCGGATGGCTTCCTGGAATTGGCTGATCGCCTCGTCGATTTGCCCATTCCTAGCCAGGGCGGCACCGAGGTTGTTGTGGGCGTCGGCGAAGTCCGGTTTGAGGCGGATGGCTTCCTGGAATTGGCTGATCGCCTCGTCAGTTTGGCCTTGGTTAAGGAGAGTGATACCGAGGTTGATGTGGGCGTCGGCGTAATCCGGATTGAGGCGGATGGCTTCCTGGTATTGGCTGATCGCCTCGTTGGTTTGGCCTTGGTTGAGGAGGGCGATGCCGAGGTTGTAGTGGGCGTCGGCGTAATCCGGATTGAGGCGGATGGCTTCCAGGTATTGGCTGATCGCCTCGTTGGTTTGGCCTTGGTTGAGGAGGACGACGCCGAGGTTGTAGTGGGAGTCGGCGTAATCCGGATTGAGGCGGATGGCTTCCAGGTATTGGCTGATCGCCTCGCCGGTTTGGCCTTGGTTGAAGAGGACAACGCCGAAGTTGTTGTGGGCGTCGGCGTAATCCGGATTGAGGCGGATGGCTTCCAGGTATTGGCTGATCGCCTCGTCGATTTGCCCATTCCTAGCCAGGGCGGCACCGAGGTTGTTGTGGGCGAGGGCGAAGTCCGGATTGAGGCGGATGGCTTCCAGGTATTGGCTGATCGCCTCGCCGGTTTGGCCTTGGTTGAGGAGGGCGATGCCGAGGTTGTAGTGGGCCATCCAGCAATCCGGGTTTTTGGCCAGCGTGTCGCGCCATAGTGTTTCCAGGTTCCGGTAAATCCCGGCCTGCCGCCAGGTCAGGAGGGCGAGCCCCGGCAGCACGATTGCGGCAAACCCATAAACCACCGCCGGCGTGCGCAGAGATTCAGCCACCCGCACCACCAGTGCCGCCACCAGTGCGATGATCCCAAGAGCGGACAGATAAACCCAGTGATCCCACACAAATGAATAACGCATGCCATACGCATTCATGAACCCCAGCACCGGAAACAGTGTCCCCACATAAAAGAACAGTGCGGTCACCGGCCCGCGCCCAATGCGCCCCCGGGCCAGCCAGAGTGTGAAAAGGGTGCCGACGGCGGTAGCCGGATAGAGCCATTGCCACCCCGAACCGGCGTTGGACTGCCAGCGCGGGTAAACGAAGCAAAGATTCGCCGGCCAGAACAGGTTGCCGAGGTAAAACCAGAAGGCATGACCGGCAATCAAACAGCGTTGCGGGAATGTCAGGGCAAAATCCGGCCCTTGCGCGCCGACATGGTATTTCTCCAGCCAGGCGGTTACTGCACAAAGACCAAAGGCCAGGGTGAAAAAGGGCAGGGTCGGCAACACGTCCACACGCCACCGGATTTGTCCGCGCTGCCACCAGCCAATCAACAGAATGGCCGCCGGCAGGGAAAAGGTCGTCGTCTTGGCCAGCAACGCACAGAGAAACAGGACCAAAGCCAGACCGTAAAAAAGTGACGGGTGGTGCTTGCTGCGTGACGAGTCAGGGACGGGGGCGGTTTTCCCCGTTCTTTTCACCCACTGCGCATACCGTCCATAGGCCAGCAATGCGCCGAGGTAAAAGACCAACGAGAGCACATTCTTGCGTTCGGTGATCCAGGCGACCGATTCGACCATGACCGGATGAAGCGCGAAGATGGCACTTGCCAGCCAGGCGCCGGGCAGTTGGAGCCGGAGCAACAACCGCCAGAAGAGCAACGCGGCCAGGGCGTGCAGCAGGACGTTCTCCACGTGATAGGGAGTCGTCCAGAACTTCCAGAGCTGATAATCCAGCCAGAACGTCGTGCCCGAGAGCGGATAATACTGTTGCAGGGCGGTGGGCTGGAACCAGATCAAGCGCAGACCGGAGGTGTCCTGAAACAGCGCTGACAGGTTCGTCGTCCAGCAGTCATCGTCCCAGATGAACCCGCCGCGCAGAGCGGGGAGATAGGCCAGGAAGACAAGGAGAACAATCAAGCCGCCCTGCCAAACCGGCAGCGTTCGTCCACGAATGGACATTCGCTCGGGGAAGGTCTTTTGTGACACACGATTTTTTTACCCGCAAAGGCCAGCCGAGGCAAGTCTCGTGGTCGGGGTACACCATCAAAAATCTTCAAAGTTTAACGACGGTTAGGCTTCGCGGCCAAGTCGAACGCAAACTAATGCGCACGGGTTGCCCTGGTGGTGTCGGATTTGAAACCAGTTCTGCGAAGGGTGACGTGGCGCAGGGCTGGTTGCAACGCCATCCAAAATCAAGGGGGACTGTAATTAGCGCCTTTAAACCGGCTTTCACGGCCGGTTAATTCGGCAGATCGCCGGCAGATTTCCCCGGTTCTGGCCTGAGTGCAGAACTGGGGCAGTAGATACCCGCCAGTGCAATGCTGCGGGTTTTGCAACTCGCCACAGGCGAGCAGAGTATTTTTTGCACTTTTCACTTTGGAAACCACACTCCATTTCTGCACATTTGTGGCGACAATTACCATCCCCATGGCCAGGCATCAAACACACCGGGGCCTCGCTCCTCAGGACGAGCGGCTCTTTGCCGCCCGGCAACTGCCCGCTCTCCGCGCTGCCGCTGCCGACCTCTGTTGGCTGCTTGATCGCGGCTACGCCCCGCGCTCCGCCATCGAACTGGTGGGCAACCGCCACAACCTCACCTCCCGCCAGCGCATGGCCGTCTCCCGCCACGCCTGCGCCCACGAAGACGTTCAACGCCGCCAAAAACTCCGCGTCGAACCCGGCCGGCTTCAGGGCCGGGAACTCTGGCTCGACGGCTACAACGTCCTGACCGTCCTCGAAAGCGCGCTGGCTGGCGGGATTGTGTTGTTGTGCCGCGACGGTTGCTGCCGGGACATTGCCGGCATCCACCGGCGCTATCGCAAAATAAATGAAACCATTCCCGTCCTGCGCCTGGTCGGCGAAACCGCCGCGGCCCTGGGCGTGAGTTGCTGCCGCTGGTGGCTCGACCAGCCGGTCTCCAACAGCGGCCGCCTCAAAACCCTCATCCGCGAGGCTGCCGCCGATGCCGGCTGGAACATGGAAGTGGAATTGACCTTCAGCCCTGACCACGTCCTGTCGCACACCGGCGAGATTATCGCCACCTCCGACGGCATCGTGCTCGACCGTTGTCAACGCTGGGTGAACCTCGCCCGGTTGATCATCGCCGAACGCATTCCGCAGGCGCGGCTGCTCGATCTGGCGTCTTGTGAGGTTGAGAGCGTGGAACGGAGCGCGGACCGCTGAGGCCGCGAGTTTTGTTCAATTCGGATTTCGGATTTCCAGCGGAAATTGCATTGCGTTCCCGCTCCATTCCGCGCAAGAGAAGGGCATGGTTTATCAAAAACAAATCCTGCTGGAAACCCGGGGCCACCGCCATCTGCACGACCTGACGGCGGACGTGACGCGGATCATCCACGACTCCGGCGTGCGCACGGGGACGGCGCACATGTTCAACGTCGGCAGCACCGGCGCGCTGGGCGCCATCGAATACGAGCCGGGACTGTTGGAAGACCTGCCCCACCTTCTGGACAAACTCATCCCGCCGGGCCGCGATTACGGACACGAACAGGCCTGGCACGACGGCAACGGCCATTCACATTTGCAGGCCACGCTGCTGGGGCCGTCCCTGACCGTGCCGGTGGCGGACCGGAAACCGGTGCTGGGCACCTGGCAGCAAATTTTCCATCTGGAATGCGACATCAAACCCCGCCGCCGCACCGTTGTGGTGACGGTGTCCGGCGAATGATGGTTTGAAAATGCTGGAATGCAAACAAGCCCGCTTTCCATCAGACCACGCTGAAAGACCCGGCTTCCCGACGGTTTTGGCCCGCAAAAAAAGACTTGACATCAACGCCCTAGTGTATTAGTTGTATTAGTACAGTATGCAACCGTGACGATGATTAACCTCAACATCAATACCGGGTCGAACACGCCGATCTACAAGCAGATCACAGATCAGGTGCGCATGGCCGTTGCTTCCGGCAGGCTGGCCGTGGATGACCAGTTGCCGAGCATCCGCGCGCTGGCGGAGCGGCTGGTCATCAATCCCAACACCGTTGCCCGTGCCTACTCCGATCTGGCCCGAGAAGGGCTGATCGAGTCCCGGGCTGGTCGGGGGGTGTTCGTCACCCGCAAACGCAAGATGTTCATGCGCGAGGAGGGCTGGCGCCGGCTGGAGCCGCTGATGGATGCGGTGATCGGTGAGGCGATGGTGTTGGATTTCACCCCGCTGGAACTGCGGGAGGCCTTTGAAAAAAAACTCGGCCAATGGAAACCCCGGAAAGGAGGGAGCCGGAACGATGAATGAACAACCCGTTATTCAAACACGCGGCTTGACAAAGTATTTTGGCACCAAGCCAGCCGTCCTCGACCTGAATCTGGAGGTGCCGCGCGGGAGTGTGCTTGCGTTTCTGGGCCGGAACGGTTCCGGCAAAACCACCACCATCCGCATGTTGCTGGGACTGCTCAAACCGACCCGCGGCGAGGGCAGCATCCTAGGTCATGACATCCGCGCCCTGCCGCCGGAAGCCCGGGCGCGCATCGGTTATTTGACCGAGGAACACCAGCTTTACGGCTGGATGAGTGTCAAGGAATGTGGCGGGTTCCAATCGCAATTTTATCCGCGCTGGAATGAAAAAATCTTTCGCGGGGTCATCGGCCATTTCAGCCTCAAGCCAACTGTGCGGGTGAAAGACCTGTCGCGCGGCGAGCGGGCCGGTCTTTGTCTGGGACTGGTGCTGGCGCCGGAACCCGAGTTGCTGATCCTGGACGATCCGGCGATGGGATTGGACCCGGTGGCGCACCGGTCGCTGGTCGAATCCATGATCTACCTCACCCGCCGGTCGGACCGGACGATTTTCTTCTCCTCGCACCAACTGGCTGACGTCGAGCGGGTGGCCGATTACATTGCCATCCTCGATCGAAGCGTATTGCGCGCGTGTTGTTCGCTGGAAACGTTCCGGAGCAGCGTGCGGCAGGTCCGACTCCAGTTCCCCGGCACGCCACCGCCCGTGCCGAAGATTCCCGGTTTGCTTCAGGCCTTCCGGACAGAGGGTGAACTCCGGCTGGTTTGCGTGCATTACAACGAAGCGGTCGAACGGGCGCTGCGGGCGCTGGCCCCGGCGCAGATGGAACAGGTGCCCATCAGCCTGGAGGAAGCATTTCTCAGCTATCTGGGCGAGCGCGGCGAGAAATCGTTCATTTTGTCGGAAACGGAGGTACAACCATGAAAACGCTGATTTTCAAAGAACTGCGGGAAAATGTGAGACTGGCCGTACTCGGCCTTGGCATTCTGGCGCTGGTACTGGCGTTGAATGTGCAAAAGTACTCGACCATTCTGAAAAACCTGGGCGGAATCAGCGACTCCCAGCAGATGTACCTGCCCTGGCAACCATTGGTCGCATCGGATTTTTTGATCGGTTTTTTCTGCGCCATCTTTGGCGCTGTTCTCGGCTGGTTCCAAATCCACAACGAGAGGCATCGCGATCTGTGGGCGTTTCTGGTCCATCGTCCGGTCAGCCGCACCCAAATCTTTTTCGGCAAAGTCATTGCCGGCCTTGGTATTTACCTTGTGGCGGCGGGCTTGCCGCTGGTGTGCTTTATCGTCTGGGCGGGAATTCCCGGGCACGTCGCGGCGCCTTTCCAGTGGGCAATGGCATTGCAAACCGCATGGTTGTTCCTCGCGGGAATCGCTTTTTATTTTGCCGGAATGTTGACTGGTCTGCGGCAGGCACGATGGTACGCCAGCCGGACTTTCGGTCTCGGTCTGGCCTTCATGATACTTCTGGCGTATGCCGTGCCGATCTGGGGATTCTGGGAGATTCTCGCGGCCATGCTCATCGGCATCGCAATCCTGGCCGCAGCCGTTTGGGGTGGTTTCCACAGCAACGGCCACTACAACGGACAGCCGGCATTGGGAAAACTGGGACTGACGGCCTCTATCACGGTGGGCGCCGGAGTCGTCGCCTTCATTGTGTTGGCGTTGCTCGCCAGTTTGCTTCCGAACTTGGTATTTAACAACGACCGATGGGCGACGTATGTGATGACCAAAGACGGCACGATCTACAAAGAAACCCAAGGAGGCCGCCGACCGCCAGAATTCGTTGGCCTCGATGGCAAGCCACTGATAGATGCAAAGACCGGACGCATGGTCGAATCCGAGGAGTTTAATCGGCGTGCCTGCAATACGACTTGGATTCCGATGGACTGGGAAAAAGCGAGCCTGACGAGGCGGAATCCCACAACCTTTTTCACTTTTTGGCAGGCAACTCCGGACACGATTTGGTATTATTGGAACCGGTACGGACGGTTGGTCGGCTACGATATCGCGACCCGGCGCTGCATCGGAAGTCTCGGCCCGAACGGTTTCGCAAACGATCTCTCGGGGGGCGGCGATCGCTTCAATGCTCCGGATTTGCGAACCCTGCAAACAGCCACCGCCATTTACCGGGCAGACCTCCAGAATCGCGCGACCAAAATCCTGTTCACCACTGAAAAGGACGAAACCATTCTTGGCGCAACCGACGTATTACTGAACGGTAACGACTGGGATTACACGGTCGTGGCCACCAAACGCCATATCCGTCTGCTCACACCGGAAGGCAAAGTGGTCTGGAAGACGCCCGACGACCAGGCTTATCCCGACTCTTGGCGCGTCCGGGTTTCTTTCCTGGAAAAACCAGGGCAGTGTGCGCTCTGGTTTGCTCCGCCTTATGGCGCGAACAAAAAGGCGGGATGGAAGCTTCCGACGCATGTGGCCTGGATTGACAGCGAGCAGGGCCTGTTCAAGAGCATGGATTTGCCAAACTTGAATCCGCCCTGGAACCGATATCCTCTCAGGGCAAAACTATTGAGCTTGCTGATGCCTCCGGCGCTTTGGGCCGCCATCTATTGGGATGACCGTCCGGAGCCGCCGGAGATGCCGTGGAAACTGGTGTTGATCAGCCTCGCGGCGGCGGCGGTGGTTTGGGTTCCGCTTGGTTTTTGGCTGGCCTGGCGCCACAACTTTGACGTCAGGGCGCGACTGGGTTGGGCGGTGTTCCACTTGCTCTGCGGCCTCCCCGGATTCCTGGCGTTCTTGAGCGTCCAGGAATGGCCGGCGCGAACGCCTTGCGCCAACTGCGGAAAGCTCCGGTCCATTGACCGCGAAAAATGCGAACACTGTGGCGTGGACTTCGCGCCACCCGAAAAGAACGGCACCGAAATCTTCGCGCCTTTGGAAGCAAGCCGGACCTGACTCACGGCGAGGAGGCTTCTGCTTCAGATGTTCGGTCAGCTTGTACGACTTTATTGACCGTGCCGGTGGCCGACCGGAAACCGGTGCTGGGCACCTGGCAACAAATCTTCCACCTGGAATGCGACATCAAACCGCGCCGCCGCACCGTCGTGGTAACGGTCTCCGGCGAGTGAGGTTTAGTTTTCCGTGAAGACGAAGGCGCCGTAGCCCACCACGCGATCGCGCCCGCCCGAAGTGTCGCCGGAGTTCCGCAAATCCACGGTGCGGCATCGCAGACCGCGCTCCTTCGCCACGCATAGAAGTCCGCGAATCGGCCGGCAGCCGCATGCCTGGTCAGCATCGAGTTTCTCCCGGCTCAACGACTCGATGGCGCGGGCCGTCTCGCGGTCCATTTGTTGCGCCGTCCGATAATCGTGGTAGTGACTCAAGTCCGAGCTGACGACGATGCAGGTTTCCCTGCCGCCCCAAAGTTCGTTCAACACCGCTCCGACCTCATTTGCCGCGGCGTCGCCCACGACCAGCGGCACCAGTTTGAATTCACCCAGCGCGATTTGCAGAAACGGCAGATGCACTTCCAGGCTGTGTTCGCGCTGGTGCGCGGCATCCAGCGTCGTTACCAACGGCAACGCGCGGACCCGGGCCAGCGCCTCCTCATCCACGGGGATGGGGCCCAGCGGCGACTGGAAAACCGACGCGCTGCTGGCTGCCAATCCGGGAAACGCCACGAAGTGCGACGGCCCCAGCAGCACCACGCGCTTGAGCGCGCCACGCCCGCGCGCCAGGCAAGCGTAGGCCGCGCCGGCGATGGGGCCGGAATATGGGTAGCCGGCATGGGGCGCAATGAGGGCTTTTGGAATTTTGTCAGAGACGATTTTCGCGGCCGCCAGAAAACCATTTACCATTGACCGCAGTTCTTCCGGGTTCTCGGGATAAAATTGTCCCGCCACCGCCGGTAAACGCACCGCCGCGGTTCCCGTTGCGGGCTTGAATCGGGTGCGCATTTTCATTTCAAGTTCACCCGGCGCGGCAGGCGGTGTTGGTCGGCGGCCGGGCCGTCCTTTGGCCAGAGGCCGGGAATCACCACGCCGCAGTGCGGACACGTGCCCGCTGAAGTGATTTGGTATTTACGGATCAAGTAACCGTTGCGAACAATCAGGATTTCGCCGCAGCCGGGGCAGCGCGTGTTTTCCCAATCGCCCACCCGGCCGGGCGCATTGCCGGCATAGACGAAGCGCAACCCGGCTTCGGCTCCAATCTCCGCCGCGCGCAGCAAGTCGTCGGCCTGCGTCGGGCGCGGGCCGGTCATTTTGTAATCCGGATGGAATGCGGTGACGTGCCACGGAATGTCGCGACTCACCGAAGCGAGGAACCGGGCGATGTCCCGGAGTTCCTTCGGGTCGTCGTTGAAGCCCGGCACGACGAGCGTCACCACTTCCAGCCAGAGGCCGCGTTGGTGGACCATTTTGATGGTTTCAGTCACATGGTCGAGCGTGCCGCCGAGCGTCCGGTAGCGGCGATCATCAAAGCCTTTCAAGTCCACCTTGTAAGCCACGATCCACGGCTGGAGAAAATCGAGCGCTTCCGGTGTCGCGTTGCCATTGGAAACAAAAGCGCACATCAGGCCCTGTGCCTTGGCCGGCTGGAAGACGGACACGGCCCATTCGGCGGTGATGAGCGGTTCGTTGTAACTCGACACCACCAGCCGCGCGCCGTGCCGTTGTGCCGCGTGTATCAGTTCTTCCGGGGTGACGGTCTGGAAAGGCGCTGACGCCGATTCATCGCGCAGCGCCTGGCTCGTCACCCAGTTCTGGCAATACGAGCAATGAAAATCGCAGCCCAACATGCCGAAGGTGAGCGCGTCGCTGCCGGGATGCACATGGAAGAACGGCTTTTTCTCCACCGGATCACAGGCCACGCCGGCGGTATAGCCGAACGGCACGCGCAGTTGGCCGCCGTCGTTGAAGCGCACCTTGCAAATCCCGCGCCGGCCCGGCGCGATCAGGCACCGGTGGCCGCACGCCACGCAACGAACCCGGCCGTCCTCCGGTTTCCAAAGCACGCCCACACTGGTGTGACAGTCAAGCAGGTCGGCCAGCGTCGTGCCCTTTTTCGGGCGCTGCACCACAGGCGGCAGGGGCTTTGAAGCCGGACCCGTTTCTGTTGCTTTCACTGTCTCAATCTCGCGCATCTTCACTTTGGGGGGAAGGCTGTCCGCTCAACATCGCACGTTCTGCCGCCCCAAACAACCCGGGGGCAATCTGGTAGTGTCTTAATTTGCGTTGTAGTGTCGGCGCTGTGCGCCGATTCATTCGAGCCGCAGGCTCGACGCTACGGCAAATCAGGACGCTGCCGGCAATCTTCATTCCGCCCCGATCAACGCCCGTCGCGCGCCACGATGAACTTTTCCGCGTATTTGCCCAGCAGGTCGGCCTCCAGGTTCACCGCGTCACCCGCTTTTCGTTCGCGCAAGGCCGTGATTTCGTAAGTGTGCGGAATTATCCAGATGCGAAAGCTTTTTTTCTGCACGCCCGCCACCGTGAGGCTGATACCGTCCACCGCCACCGAGCCTTTGAAGACAATGTAACGCATCACTTCCGGCGGCGCAGCGACGTCCAGCACGTGGTCCTGTCCGGCGCGTTCCCACCGGATGATTTTGCCGATGCCGTCAATGTGGCCGGTCACGAAATGTCCGCCGAACTCGCCGTCCGCGCGTAACGGCCGCTCCAGGTTCACCAGCGAGCCGGGTTTGGCAAATTGCAGGTTGGTGCGCCGCCACGTTTCCTGGAGCAGATCGAATTGCGCGAGCTTGAATTTCCCGCGCGTGGCCACGTTTACCGCCGTCAGACAACAGCCATTCACCGCCAGGCTGCCGCCCAGCTTCAGACCGCGACCGGTCACGGCGGCGCGCACAGTCAGTTCAATGGCTTTCGCCGCCGGCTGGATGCACTCGACGGTCCCGGCTTCTTCGACAATGCCTGTGAACATTCCGGGGAAATTAACGGTGAAGCGAAACCCCGTCGAGCCGTGTTTTGACGGAAATCATGCATGGATGGTTTGTAGCTGCGCTTGTGAAAGCGCAGACCAAGCAGCGGGAAATCCGCGCTCTCACGAACGCGGCTACGATGTCACCCGCGCCGTCAGCAGCAAATCCGGCCCGAGCCGCTTCCATTCAACGTCGCGAAGCTGAATTACATCAGTCAAACTCTTTACGCCTTCGCCCGCGACGGCCTTGCGCGCATCACGTCCGCCCAAAATTTTCGGTGCGTAGAAAAATGCAACGCGCTGCGCCAAACCGCCGAGCAAAAACGAAGCATTCACCTCGCCGCCGCCTTCGACCAGCAGGCTCGTGACGTTTTCCGCACCCAGCTTTTGCATGAGCCAACGAAGATCAATTTGGTAGGGCGCGTCACTCCGTGCGCGCCGTTTGGTGGCGGGCGCAACGATGATATTCACCCGCTTGACCAAAGCAGCGACGCGGTTTTTCGGCGCGTATTTGCTCACGACAATCGTTGTCAACGCCGCGAATTCGTCGCTCACAACTTTCGCCGCCAATGGCGTCCGCGCCATCGAATCCAGAACGATGCGCCGCAATCTCGGAGCGCCGATTTCCAAATCGGCACGCGCCGAATCGGAGTTCGGCGCTCCCATCCTCGCAGTCAGGCTCGGATCGTCCGCCAGAATCGTATTGATTCCGACCAGGACCGCATCCGCTCCCTGCCGCAATTTCATGCCGTGCGCCCGCGCCCGCTTGCCGGTGATCCATTTCGATTCACCCGTTGTGGTGGCGATTTTGCCATCCAGCGTCATTGCCGCTTTGACAGTGACGAACGGTCGACGATGGACAATCCAGTGATTAAACGCCTCGTTCAGCCGCGCACATTCGTTGGCAATCTTGGTAGGGACGGCGCGCTGCGCCGTCCGGTCATCGCGGCGCGATGACCCTACCTTTGTCACTTCAATCCCCGCCCGGCGCAGAATTTTGAAAGCCCGGCCCGAATGTTTTGGGTTGGGATCCGTTGCACCAACGACCACGCGTTTGATACCTGCCGCGATGATGGCTTCGGTGCAAGGCGGTGTGCGCCCGTGCGTGCAGCACGGTTCGAGCGTCACATAAAGCGTCGCGCCTGCGGGATTGTTGCCGCGTTTCTCTGCGTCGCGGAGCGCCTCGATTTCCGCGTGCGGCAAACCTGCGCGCCGGTGCCAGCCGCGCCCGATGACTTTGCCGCCCTTCACCAAAACCGCGCCGACCATCGGATTTGGCGAAGTCGCGCCGTAACCGCGCCGCGCCAGACCCAGGGCTTGTCGCAAATAATTTTGGGAAAAGAATTTTCGGCGCGTGTCCATTGCGAGCGCGAATCAATGCCAGGACAGACCCACCTGCCGCAGCAGGAAATATTCATTGTAGGGCTGGTCGTCGGTGATTTGGACTTCAGGGTCAGGATTGAGGAGCCTGGGGACGAAATATTCGCGGTTAACAACCCGCCCGATAAAAGCCAGGATATCCTCGGAGCTATTCCATTCCAAAAGGTCATTCTTCGCGCTCCCGGGCATACGCGCCGCGAGCTGATTCGCATCAAGTTGTTCGATGGGTTCGGAGGAAGCCAGGATGTGGCCCCCCCATCTGGCCACGGAAGGAAAGCAGCGGACGTGAGGGAACGATTCATTGATTGATCGAATGATCGCCTGGCCGATGCGAACCTCGCCGCCGGGAAACCACATCTGGAGGATGCCGCCGGGCTTCAGATGTTGTTTGGCCAGTTCATAGAATTCCTTGGAATAAAGCAGGCTGGAACCCGCCGCCTCCAACGGCGGCGGCGGGTCCACCACGATGATGTCATATTGCATCGAGGTGCGTTTGAGAAAACGCCTGCCATCATCAATGACGACATGTCCATTGGGGTCATTGAGGAAACGCGCGGCATCCGCATGATAAAACCCAAAGGCTTTTGTCACGCTCGGCACCAATTCCACCGTGGTCGTGTCCATGTTCCAGCTCAACGCCGAACGATAGCTTGTACCCATGCCAAAACAAATGATCAGCGCGGATTCGGGCCGGCCCTGGTGAAAAGCCATCGGCAGATGGACCATGAATTTGGTGATCGGTGTCAGTATGGTCATTCCAATGCCATTGACCAGAAGGTGTTTGTTGCGCCCCTCGCCAAAGGAAACGACCGTGGCGGCGTAATCCCGCCGGACGACCGTGTTTTTTTGGGTGCGCAGCAGCATGGTCTCAAAATCACTGATCAGGAACAGTGATGCCATCAGAGCAGCACCGGCGGCCAGTCCCCATCCCAGTTGTTGCCGCCGGGATTGGGAGTGGCGAAGGAGGAGGCAAAACACGAAAAAAGGCAGGCTAAGCAGGATCAAGGCATATCGCTCACCGATCCAGGGCAACAGAACATAACAGGCGAACAGCGGCCCCAGAATGCAACCCAGGACATTGACCGCATAAGCCTTTCCGGCAACCGCCGGATCGCCGGTGGCGTATTCGTCAATCAAACTCGGAGTCAAATATCCCAGAATGGCGCAGAACGGGCAAATGCTGGCCAGCACAATAATCGCGCTGATGGCATTCATGGCAGCGTGCCAGTCCATTTTTACGAATCTGGGGTCACCAGCCAGAATGGGGAGAAATACTGCGACCACCAGAAGACTCATCAACTTGGCCGTCGGCCACTGTGAATTTTTTTTGAGATGGTGGCGATACCACCATGAGCCGAGAAAGGTGGCGCCCAAATAGGTAAAAACAACCAAAGCAAAGGAATAGACCTGCGTTTTCAAAACCGGCGCGAACGCGCGAGTCCAAACCACTTCCATGGCCATGGCCGCAAAACCGGTTGAAAATAAAATCCACTTTATAAGCCGGCGGCGGAAATTACCAGATGGGGACAAGTCGCCTGGCCCGGCGGAACATTCCATTTCCGTCAAAGCAACGGCGACGAACCCTCGTTGCTTCCAGCCCAGCCATCCGCCGATGACGGCGATGGTGAAATTGCCAGCGGCAGCCACCCAAAGGGTATGGCGAAACCCCAACAGTTCCACCAGAACCACGGCGGTCAAAAGCGTGCCGCTCATCGCGCCCAGCACATTGGCCAGGTAGAGAAAGCTGAAACTTGCCGTGTTTTTACAGTCCCGCTCCCGGACGTAAGCCATCATCAAGGGAAAGGTCGCACCCATGAACAGGCACCAGGGCAGAATGGAAAACGCCAGAACCAGTGCCGATAAGAAAAGATAACGGACGGAATCCGTCTCGCCGCTGGTCAACAAAGTGTGCTCCCCCATGGCAAATAATTTGGGAACCGCAAAAGCCCCCAGCCCAATCAATAATTCCGCGCCAGCGTAAAAGACGACTGCCGAAAGCCCGGTTTTCTCGACCAGGGAAGCAATGCATCGCCCGCCCATCCAGGCGCCAACGGCCAGTCCCAGCATGAATACCGACAACACCACAGACAGCACCGGAGTAATGATTCCGAAGGAGGCAAAAGCCATGCGGGTCCAAATCACCTGATAGGCGAGGCTGCAAAAGCCGGACAAAAAAAACAGGAGAAACAAAACCCGGCGCGTGAATTGATTCATGCGGCCTACCCTCTACACGTCACGCCGGCCCGAAACAAGCTTCAAAAACCCTGGGCCGGGAAACGTAGCGGGTGCCCGGCAGAAAGCCGCCATCTAAAAAACGGAGAAAAGAAGTGCGGCGGTCTGCCGACGCGCCGCTACGCCACCATCAGATTCGGCGAAGTCGTGTTTTACAGAACTTTTCCAATTGCTCCTTCAGTTCAATTATTTCAAAGCGCCGTTTTTGGCAGTTATCTGAGCTTCCCCCGAAAGGGCGGACAGGGGCGGAAGTGTTTGGCGTCGAAGGGCGGCAGGTCGTCCGCCAGCTCGCCAAGACCGATGAATTTGATCGGCAGGCCGGGTTCTTTCTGGATGGCCACCACCATGCCGCCCTTGCTCGTACCGTTAGCGCCGACGATGGACACCTCTGGTTGAACGGTTAAAACGACGCGGCCGCGGCCAGTTCGCGCAATTCTTGCTCGCGCTGGTAATCGAATTCATACAGGCGGTTCAGCAGATCCTCGCGGTTCTTTGCGTTGGGATTGGCGGCCAGGTATAATTTCAGGTCGCTGACCGCAGCCGCGGTCTGGTTTTGCAGTTTCTTGACGGCCGATGTATTGAAATACAGGTCGCCATCCCAAGGCGAATAGAATATGGCCCACTCGAATTCCGACAGTGAACGACCCAGATCCATGGGGCTTTTCGCCGCCTTCAGCGCGGCGTTGCCTCGCAAGTAATGGTCTCGCGCTTCGCTGGTCAGCGAGGGAATTGGATCCATGCCCGCAGCCAGCGTGAGCATGGTTTTGCATATTTCCTCCTTTTTCGGTCCAACGGCTGTGAGCCGATACGCCTCGGCCAATTTCATGACGGCCTGGTTCTTATCGCCGGATTTAGCCGCCGCGTCGGCTTCCGCAAGTGCTTTATCGCGGTCCGGGGCAACTTGTTTGCCCAGCCCATCCAGAGCCTGCTCGGTCCAGGCATAGGCCGGATTCGCGTCGCGACACCGATTGAGAATCTCGATGGCTTCGGCGGTGCGGCCGGCTTTTTCATAGGCGAACCCCAGGAAGCCCCATTGGTCCACCCCTCCGCCCGGAGTCAAGGGGACGCTGGCCAGCCTGTTTTTCAACACCTCAACGGCCTCGTCGCCGGCTCCAGTCGCGGCCCGGCAGACTTGGATATAATTATCAACTGAAGCCGCGGAGGTAGTCGCGCCAAACGTTTCCAATGCTTTTCGATAGGCTTCGGAAGCCTTTTCGCGATTCCCAATTTCATCGTAACACCGCCCGAGCATGTACCACGCCCTGGGGCTGGCATTGTTCCGGGTGACCTCACCCAACAGCATTATCGCGTTCGTCGTGCGGGACTGGCCAAATTGCGCCGAAGCCAGCAACAAGGATAGCGCGTTTGTGGACCGATACTGGCTGAGGAGCGCCTCATTTAGCAATCGGGCGCATTCGGGCGAATCATTGGCAGTCTGTTGAGCCCTTGAAAGATATTCCGCTGCTTCTGCATACCGATTATGGGACAAGCAGAGCGTGCCAACCTTCATCAGGATGACGGAATCCGTCGAGGAAATTTTATTTCTTCCCAGGAAAGCTTTAAAAGCCTTGTCCGCCTCCGGCCCCATGCCGAGCGCGCGGTAGGAATCTGACAGGAGCAAAAGCGTCGCTGATTCGACCGGAGCAATCGCATGGTAGCGTGTCAGGGTCGTGATGCAATTCTCATACTCGCAGAGATTGTATTGCGCCTCGGCGGACACCTTCAAAACCTCGATGCGGGAAGGATCGAGCTGGGTCACATTGTCAAACGCAGCCACGGCTTGGGGATAGCTTTTCTTTCCAAAATAAGCCATGCCAAGGTTGGCATAAATGCCCGCGACTTCGCGCTTGTCCTTGAGCGGGGATTCCGCTTTTGTCGCAGGAGCAATGGCCGGAACCTCCGCCGCCGAGGAATTCAAGTTTTGACTCACGGAAGCCAGGGTGTTCATGGCAAGCTGGGCGCCCATATTGCCCTTCACGCCGGCGAAGCCACTGATGATTCCCAATATGTCGCTCATCTGCTGTTTGGACGCCTGATCCTTCGCTTGCTGGATGGCGGCCTGCCGTTGTGCATCCTGGGCGGCTTGTTGCTCCTCAATCGCTTCCTCCCGCTTTCGCTCCGCTTCGATTACCGTGGTAATCGGGTGCAGCGCCAGCGCCTGCTGGAAAGCCGCGATGGCTTGATCGAACATCCCCTGTTTGTAATAGACCGTGCCCAGTTCATTGAACACGCGCCAGTTCAATGGCTCGCTGGCCGCGGCGGTTTTCGCGTTCGCAATTTCTGTCTCACGCTGCGCGGCCAGCTCTTCCAGGGTCGGCGGGACCTGGGGCGATGGAATAGAAATTTTCTGGGGCGCCGTTGCCACCGGAGGCGCGCTGGGTGGCGGCGGCACCATGCATCCCGCAAAAAACAAACCCGCCGCAACCATGCCCGCCCGCAAAAAAAGCGCCAGATTCATGGCGCGCACCGTCGTATTTCCTCGTTGCGAATCGTGGATGTTTTGCGGTTTCATAAAATGGATCCTCCTGCGGCTAAAGGAGTTCACGGCCCGGGTTCTGCATGGGCGTCCCTGGCGGCTGTGCCGCTTCTTCATGCGGCCAGGTTGCCGGCGCCAAAGCAAGCAGACTGGTCGCAACATTGAACATTTTGTTAAAATGGTTGTGCTGACTCCGTGGGCGGCGGCAACGTCGTCGGCCCCGGTGGCGGCGTAGCCCGAGGGCGCCCTTCAAAAGTTGGAACCGTCCAATATTCCTCATCTCTGGTTACCACCAGTTGGGCCAGTGCCGTTGCAATTTGCTGGGCGGATCGCTGGTACCATTCATCCATTTTGCTAAAAACGGTTCCCGATGTCTTGGGAAGGTCGGAGTCTCCCGGTATGGTAATCAGGGCCGCAGGTGAAAACACGCTGATCCACAAGTGGAGCTCGTCCCGAAAACTCTTTTCCAAGGGTCTGCCTCTGATGCCACCCTGTCTGTTCCACACACCTGTTATCACGACGAAGTCGTCATCCTCGCTGGCCGGGCACGGCAGGATGGTCCCGCAAATATCTAGCGTGCATAACATGAAGGCCACCTCTTCTCCCACGTGCGGATTGGCCGCGAACTGGACTTCCACTGCGATGGGTATGGAATCGGTCGCTTCGTTCGCAAACAGCGCCGGGTAGCGGGACGCGCATTCTGTCCGGATCAGCGGCAGGAGCTTTTTTTCAAAATCCGCACTTGAGTCAGGCCGAAACTGAGGGTTGGAATCGGTGAATTTCAAGCCGGCAACATAAAACCGGCCGGCGGGCGATTTTAGCGCGGGATCGGTTCCCGGCTTGAGATTGGTCATCACGCGCTGGGAGACGCATCCGCAGACGAGCAGCGGTCCCAGCAGACCCAGCAGCAGCACGGATTTCATGCCGAAAAAGTAATCATAATAAAAGCAGCAAGCAAGGTGCCATTTTTGTGGTTCGAAGCATGGTTCCCTGACGGTTATAATGTGCAGTTGGTCATCGGCAGCCCTTCAGTTTGTCTCCACGATTTGTCGTAGCCGTGGCGTTCCAATTTGCGTTCTTTCAAAGCGAGCTTGATCCGTGTCCACCGGGGTTCAGTCGTGGTTTCCGCCTTCACTCCGGCTTCGGCACGACAAGAAAATTTTTTGCAACTTGGCGTCTCCCGCCTTCATTTTATTCCGGTGCGTTGGTTGCGTTGAAGGAATTGGTTTTCATTCCTCAAACAACGCCTGCGCGAATTGTTTCGCGTCGAACGGCTGCAAGTCGTCCGGCTGCTCGCCGAGGCCGATGAATTTGATCGGCAGGCCGAGCTCCTTCTGGATGGCCACCACCATGCCGCCTTTGCTCGTGCCGTCGAGCTTGGTCACCACCAACCCGGTCAGCGGCACGGCTTTGTTGAATTCGCGCGCCTGGTTCAGCGCGTTCATGCCCGTCGTCGCGTCGAGCACCAGCAATACTTCGTGCGGCGCGCCGGGCAGTTGCTTGCCGATGACACGGTGCAGCTTCTGCAATTCCTGCATCAAATTGTGCTTCGTGTGCAATCGTCCGGCGGTGTCAATGAACAGGTAATCCGCCTGGCGCGCCTGCGCGGCGGTGACGGCGTCGTGCGCCACGGAGGCCGTATCCGCGCCGTAAGCGCCGGCGACCACTTCGATTTTCAATCGCTGACCCCAAAATTTGATTTGTTCGATGGCCGCGGCGCGAAACGTGTCGCACGCCGCCAGCAACGCGGTTTTCTTCTGCGCTTGAATCCAATGCGCCAGCTTTGCGGCAGTGGTGGTTTTACCGGTGCCATTGACGCCAACGATGGAAACCACCGTCGGGCTGTGCGCGGCCCTGACCAAATCGGGTTTGTTCGAGCCAAGACCCTTCTCCACTTCGGCGCGGGCGATGGCGAACACGTCCAGTCCCGCGCCGCCCTGCGTTTCGTAAGCCTGTTTCACGGCGGCGACGATGTGCGCCGTCACGGCCACGCCGAGATCGGCGGCGATGAGCGCGGCTTCGAGTTCTTCGAGCGACGCCGCGCCAAGCTTCGGCGACAGCGTGACGATGCGTTTGATTTCGTGCGCCAGCCTGCTGTGGGTTTTTTGCAGGCCGGCTTTGAATTTGGCGAAGAGGCTCATGATTTAGTCGAGGGTCGAGGGTCGAGGGTCGAGCGCCGCTGCGGTTTCTGCCATCGACCTTCGACTCCCGACCTTCGACTTGAGCTTTTCAACGTGCTCGTAGGGCAGTTTGACGGTGCCGATGAGCGGTTTGCCTTTGCTGAAGCCGTGGCAATCGGAACCGCCCGTCACGAGCAGGTTAAATTTGTCGGCAATTTCCAGATAACGCTCGGCGGTGTTCGTCGAGTGCTTGGTGTGAAAACATTCGATGCCGTCCAGTCCGGCGTCCACGAGCGCGGGAATGATTTCATCCGTGCGGTTCAAACCGGGATGCGCCATCACCGCGAGGCCGCCGGCCTGATGAATCAATTCGACGCCTTCCAGCGCGGACATCTTGGCTTTCGGCACCCACGCCGGACGATTTTTTTTGAGAAAACGCTCGAACGCCTCATCGGACGTTTTGCAAAGCCCGGCTTTCACCAGCGCGCGCGCGACGTGCGGGCGGCCGGGTGATTTGCAATTGGCCAGCGCAAAGACGGCTTCCGCTTCGAGCGGCACGTTCAATTGATTGAGCCGCGCCACCATTTCACGGATGCGGTTTTGGCGGACGGCCTGAAACCGGGCGATTTCCACCAGCAGTTTTTGGTTCTGCGTATCCACGAGATAGCCGAGGAGATGAAGTTCGGTGTCGTCGTGCTCGGCGGTGAGTTCCGTGCCGGCGATGAATTCAATGCCTGCCGCGCCGCAAGCCGCCGCCATGCGCGCGCAACCCTCGACCGAATCATGATCCGTCAGCGCCATCGCCGCGAAGCCGAGCCGCTGGCCGTGCCCGGCCAGTTCCTCCGGCGAAAAGGTGCCGTCGGAAAAATGCGTGTGCAGATGAAGGTCGGCGAACTTCATTTGACGATTCGTGCCGGACGCATCAACTCGCTGCGCACCTTGTCGAGAATGCCGTTGACGAATTTGCCGCTGTCCTGCGTGGAAAATTTTTTGGCGATGTCCACCGCCTCGTTGATGCTGACGATGGGCGGGATGTCCTCGCGGAACAGCATCTCGTAAATTGCCAGCCGCATGATGTTGCGGTCCACCGCGGCGATGCGATGGAACTCCCAATTCTTCGCATGCTGCCGGATGCGCGTGTCAATTTCCTCGCGGTGCTCGACGGTGCCGCGAATCAGCGGGTCGGCGAACAGACGCATTTCGATCTCCCCGGCGGTGGGCGGCGGCAGTTCGACCGGCTGGCCCCAGGTCGCCGGGCCTTTTTCCCCGGCGATGGCCGCCGCGCGCTGGGTGTCCCAGAATTCATTGAGCTCCCGATCCAGATTTTCCGGCGGGTTCAAATCGTGCTGAAACAAAAATTGCACGGCGCGTTCGCGCGCTTCGCGGCGCTTGCCCATAATTCAAATCCATCATGCCGCAGAAATGCGGGCCGGGAAATGAAAAACTACGGCAAGCCTTTTTACAGAAGAAAACGGAGGCAACGGAGAATGCTTTGGTTCTTCGATATTTTTCAGTGGGGAATATGGTGTGAAACTGAACTCTGCGTGTGCAGACAGGACATCATGGATGCAAGGATGATATGCGCCCTCGCCCCGGCCCTCTCCCCCAGGCGAGGGGGAATCGTTCGCCGTTCTTATGAAAATTTATATGACTGGATTGGCCAGACGCTCCTCCACAAAACCAGAAACATGCGAAACCATTTCCTCTCCTGGGGGAGAGGATAAAAGGTGAGGGCGAGCGTAATAACATCTCCGTTTTCTCTGTTTCCTCCTGTTAAAAAATTCGCTAAATTTTCGCGCATGAGCAAGGCCACAAAACTGCTGCACACGCGCTATCGCGTGAACGATTTGGAACGCACGATAAAGTTTTATCGCGACGTGCTCGGCCTCGAGGAAATCAAGCGGCACAAATCGCCGCGCGGGTCGGAACTGGTTTTTCTCAAAGCCCCCAAAAGCGACGAGCAGATTGAAATTTGCAGTTTCCCGGCCGGCGGCCCGGTGCAGGTGCAACCCGACCTCACCCACCTTGCCTTCGAGGTGGACAGCCTTGAGGAGTTTGGCCGGCACCTTGCAAAGCATGGCCTGAAATACTCCGACGGCCCGACGACCACTTCCACCGGCACGGTGTTCGCGTTCATTGACGCGCCGGAAGGCTACGAAATCGAACTGATTCAAAAGGGCAAAGGCGGTTACTGATTGCCGGCTTCCTATGAAATTAAAATCCCCTCACCCGTCGCTTCGCGCCACCCTCTCCCCGCTTGGGCGGGGCGAGGAGGTTGTAGTGTCGAGCCTGTGGCTCGATTCGATTCGGCCACAGGCCGAACGCTACGGTTTTCTCCCTCTCCCCGCCAAACGGGGCGAGGGCCGGGGCGAGGGGCGCGTTTTCATTGCCTGAAGGCATGAGCAATTCCCCAATTATTAAATACACATGAGCGTTTTAATTGTCGGCTCAACCGCACTCGATTCCATCAAAACTCCAAACGCGGAAAATCCGCGCCTGCTCGGTGGCTCGGCCAGCCATGCCGCCGTGGCCGCGA
>Ga0074045_10000879_pt1 | contig 29425 bp, 26 predicted proteins | sample BogForMeECP23OM2_FD_94442 | JGI IMG/M metagenome (GOLD analysis project Ga0074045, IMG submission 94442) | Bog forest soil microbial communities from Calvert Island, British Columbia, Canada - Bog Forest MetaG ECP23OM2 | ecosystem: Environmental > Terrestrial > Soil > Wetlands ...
AATTCCCCCAAGCCCATCTAGATCCCTTGGCCTCCTCCCGCCCCACAGGGAAGTCCGCCTACCCGCCTTTTTATGGGACCAAGGAATTTGGAAGAGGGGGCGAACTGGATCGAGCCATCCTAGCCCGTTCTGCCGAAGTCAAGGCTGCCCTTTACGACGGGCGGGTTTTTGTCATCGTCCCGATCTATGTAACGAGCATTTGCGAGGAGCAGTGCCTCTACTGCAATTACCGCGGAGGGAACAAAGGGATCGGAGTGGAGCGAAGGCGATTGACCGAGGACGAGCTCGAACGAGAAGCGATTTTTCTTATCGAGCAAAAAGGACACAGAGTTCTTGAGTTGGTCTACGCGACCGACCCGCGTATGCGAGTGGATGCGATGTGCCGCCACGTAGAACTCTTGCGCGGAGTGCTGGAGCGTCATGCGGGTGGTCTGGTTGGGATGAGCGCGGAGTCGCTGGAAGAAAGCGATTACCGCCGGCTGGTCGACGCCGGGCTTTGCTGGTCGGTCCTCTGGCAGGAAACCTATGACAAGGATCGATATGCCGCACTTCATCCGGGCAGAACGAAAAAGGCGAACTTCGAATACCGTCTTGACACCTATGAACGCATGCTCTCGGCAGGGCTTGAGCACGTTGGCATTGGAGTGCTCTCCGGCCTGGCGGACTGGCGCCGCGACTGGTCCATGCTGATGCTGCATGAGGAATACCTGAAACAGCACTACGGAGCGGGCGCCACAATTCTGGGTACTCCGCGTCTGAAGCTGGCTCCCGGCGCCGTTCTTCGAGAGACACCTTACACGCCCACTCGCCAGGAATTTCTGGCGACGATTGCTCTGCACAACCTGTTTTCCCCCGAGACTGCGGCCTTTGCGAGCACCCGGGAAGACTGGGACGTATGCGTTGAGATGGCCAGGGGAGGCGGTTGCCTCTTCACGCTGAACTGCGCCACCACACCGGGAGGTTATTCACTTCAGCACGGTGGATGCCAGTTTACATCGGGTTCGTTCGACGCTCCCATCTATTCCGGCAAACTAAGGTCAGAAGGGCTGGAGCCGGTTTTTCATTGGAGCGCCGAGGATTTGTCCGGCGAGCGCCAGACGGTCGAGATGGGTTGCGGGCACGCGCAAAGGTGACAAGGGCGACTATTCTCGAACGATCACGACATCTGTAGCGTCAGCGCCGGCAGCGGCAAGCCCTCGACCTCAACTCTCCAGAGATCGCCTCTGTCGGTTGGATGTCCGGCGGTGAGCGTTCCCGAGCTGACGATTTCTCCCGCGCCCAGCGGCTCATTTGGGAATCGTCGTACTATGGCCGCGCTCAGTTCCGCCAGGCACAAAGCCGGACTCTTCAAACAATTCCTGCCGGACCCTTCTTCCACAAACTCCGCGTTCTTTGACACTCGAACCTTAAAGCTTGGCAACTCGTCCACAAGCTTCGGGATCTGATCCGGGCGTATCCGGATCCGTTCTCCGATCACCAGCCCGGCATGCAGCCCGAAGGATGCGACGAAATCACTCGGCTGAATTTTCCATCCTGGAAAGGGACAGTCAATAATTTCGAATCCGATCGCGAGCCAATCCGCAGATGCGAGGGCCGCGGCCGCATCAAGGCCTTCTCCCATGAGCGACTGTTTCAAGCCAAAAACAATTTCGGGCTCAACTTTCAAAGAACGGGGACGCGAGACCGCCAGCGTCGCGGCGTTACCATCGCTGAAATGCACGGTGTCGTCGTACATATGCGCCCAAACCAGGGTCTCGAGCTTCAGCACACGCCACATGGCTTTGTTGGCATAACCCACTTTGCGGCCCACTGCATGGTGTCCCTGAGCTTCGCGTAGCCGCTTGAGCCCCGCTTCAACCGCATATGCCAGGTTGAGGTCGACGCCCGTTCGCTCCGAGACCGGCATTGGCACCATGTTACCCGCCTCATAGGCGGCCAGTAATTCACGCGCCAAGGCTTCAACGTCGCTTTGCGACATAACTGGTAGATTGCTGACCGTCTCTAATCTGACAACCGCTACGCTAAACAACAGTTGGGATCAGGTCGGAATGATGATAGCTTTATGGTCGCTACAATGGCCAGGTGTAAGCACTCCTGTGGCCGGTCCGCTTCGTCGGTCGAAACCAGCCACAATCAGGAGGGATCATCAAGCTACCGGCAAGAATTTCGGCATCAAAGATTCCGCAACGTCGGCCCAATCAGTGTTGGTTCTTACATCTCTACCTGTGGCTTCTGCTTCTCAGCCTGCGCAGTGGGCCCGCCATCGCGCAAAACGCGCTCGTCCTGGTAGGGTCCGGCTCCAGCGTACCGGCTCCTATTTACAACCGATGGACACAGGAATTTGGAAAGCGCAACCGCAGCATTCAGATGCGGTACCTGCCCGTGGGAACCAGCGAAGGGATCAAACAGATCTCTCACGGAGTGGGCGATTTTAGCGCAGGAGAGGCTCAACTCACAGATAAGGATCGCAAAGAGAGCGGTTTGATCGAGTTCCCGGTAGTGCTGATCGCCATCGTACCCATCTACAACCTTCCCGACGTCCACCAGGAGCTTCGGCTTTCGGGAGAAGTGTTGGCATCGATATTTCTCGGCGATGTGAAGACGTGGGATGCGCCAGCGATCGCGAAACTCAATCCAGGGATCACCCTGCCCAGTCTTCGGATCCAGGTCGTCACTCGCCCCGCGGGGAAGGGGTCCAATTACGTTTTCACCGACTTTCTCTCCAAGGCGAGCGCCAAATTTCGTGCCGAAGTTGGAGTCACTCCTTCGCCTAAATGGCCGGTCGGAGAGCCGGCCGAACGCAGTTCTGACATGGCGGATAGGGTAAAGAGCAACCCCGGTTCCATCGGCTTCGTCGAGTATCAATATGCGGTGAAGGGGAGCGTCTCGCAAGCTTTGGTTCTGAATGCAGCCGCGAGGTTTGTTAAGGCATCCAGCGAGAGTGTCGAGGCAGCCTGCAAGGCGACGGAAGAGCCACGATGGAATAACTTCTCCGCCTCGCTGGCCGACGCTCCCGGAGCGGATTCTTTTCCTATCAGCAGTTTCAGCTGGATTTACCTGCGAACGAAGTCGTCGGATTCCGCTCGCACGGCCGCGTTGATGGATCTTCTGGACTGGATATACACCGAGGGCCAGAAATATGCTGTGCAGGAAGGCTACGCCGAACTGCCTGCCCCGCTACTAACGGCGGTGCGAAAGCGGATCAGCGACCTGCGATAGACTCTGTGACGTTATCCTGTGGCGTACTCTCAAATCTGTCTGGTAGTCGGGAGAATTATGAAAGATTGGCTCGTATTTCTATGTGTTGTGGGACTGACCGCTCCATCCCTGGCGCAGATCCCGGCAGCACCGTCTGCGAAACCTGGCGGCAGCCCGTCCTCGGGCAATGCGACGGCTGACTCCCGTTTGGAGGACATGTTCCAAGCCAAGATCAAGCAGGAATGGGAAGCGATCAAGAACAAAGACAAGAAAGCCTACGGCGAATTGTTGGCCGACGACTACCAGGGAGTGGAAGTGGACGGCAAGGGCGAGCGCACCAAGCTTCAAACCTTGAATGAACTGCCAGACACCAACGTCTCTAACTACACGTTGTGGGGTTTCAAGCTGATTCCTCTCAGTGCCGACGCTGCCCTGGTCATCTACGAAAGCACCATACAGTTCCCCCCTAAGTCGGTAATACGATATTCACGGGTATATATCAGCGAACTCTGGGTGAAGCGTGCCGGACAATGGAAGGAACTTCACTATCAGGAAACTCACGTCAAGTAGCTTCGACCTCGTCAAGATTTTGGTGCAACCGCCGCAATCGCCCAGCCATCCTATCTTTCTGAGAGGAGAGATCTATGAGAACCGTTGTGTGCGCTTTGCTGCTATCGGGCAGCTTTCTATTTGCTCAAGACAGTGGGAAGGATTCCAAAGGTCAGGTAACAATGAGCGGGTGCGTCAGCCGTTCCAACGGTGATTACACGTTGATGAAACAGGATCCAGCCATCACCTACCAGCTGCAAGGCAGCCACAAGATAAGGCTCAGCCACTATTTGGGACAACGAGTCGAGATAACTGGTAGCGAGTCGCCAACAATGGCCACTAGCTCCGATGCCATGAATAAAGTGGGTTCTGCGGCGCCGGTGACCCTGACCGTAACCTCGATCAAGACCATCGATAAGGCCTGTTCAGCTCGAGATGTTTCAAGATAAGCAGGTCTCAGGTTAACGACAAGCTCATTGGCAGTCCGGGGGCATCGCCTGAATTTCCGCCTCGGAGTCGCAGGGCGGTTTTTTCTTGGCCGGTTCGAACCGCGACGGGTGATCGTAGCGAAGAATCCATAAGCCGTCGTTGTTGGTGAGATAGATCAGTCCGTGGCCGCCGTCGGGGAGAAGGCTGGTCACCTTGTTGAACGTCTCCAAAGTCTTCGGATTGCGGGGATCGCTCAGATCGAGTACCCGAACAGTTTCGGTGGGATGGCTATTGCTGGTCAGCGTGGTCGGCGTCTTTTCCGGAGCCTCGGCGATCGCGACGTCGGGGCTGACGATGTCCAGATTCCCGGCCGTGGCCTGATTTGATTCCGCCGTCCGTTTCAAAAGGGTCGGCACATCCGGCTTGCTCACGTCCACGATCATGAAGCCCTGCTTGCCGGCTTGCTGCACGTAGAGGTATTGTTTGCCTTTCTCTTTCTGCAGCAACATTTGACTTCCGGTGGCCTGCGGCAAAGGCAAGTGGGCGATCACAGTTGCCGGGACGTCCGTGGGCTTCGCCGCGGGCTGGTCGCTTGCGCTCGTCGATAAAGCAGGCAACAGCAGAAGAGAGAATACGAGTACAGGAGCGCGCATCGAGCCCTGAGAAATCTTCATAAATAACTTCGCGATGAACGACGCGAAACTCTGGTAATTTTGCGTCGTCAGCTAACGTTCACTATACCACCGGCCCCGCGTCACATCACTGTTCTGCAATGACGCCAACGCAACCGTTGCTAGTCTGCGTCCCGCAGATACCACCGGCCTGCATGGGCACAAAAGCATGGTTTGTGCTGGGATCGACAGCGATGCTGTGTGAGTTGGTGTTGGTCGTAACGTTGGCCAGCCATTGGTTCGTCTTGGCATCGATGACGCCCATTACCGGACCAGTGGGCATGTCGCGCGCCGCCAGATAGTACTTGTTGTCGCCTGGGTTATACCAAGTCTCGTCCACGCCGCCCACTTGATTGATGGTGGCGAGGATTGTGCCGGCGGTTCCATCGATCACATATTCATTCGGAGGGAATGCCTCGCCGTCATGGTCCGCGCAACCCACGAGGAAATTATTACCCGGACCCTGAACGATGCCGGTTGGCATGCAATTCGGCATGACGAAACTATTCACCACGACCGGGCCGTTCCCTGTGCCTAGCTGGAGGTCGATCACATCAACGCTGCCAATGTTGGTGGTGGCAGTGGAATTCCCATTCGTCAGGAGCCACAATCCGGAGTTGGCATTGTAGGTCATTCCCCCCAGTCCCGCTGGCGATATGGCGCCTGCGCAGGTGGATGCCGGGCTGGTTAGGCTGCAGAACGCTCCCGAGGTGTAGTCCAAAATGGGTCCGTGATGGCAGGGAATCGTATACGCCGTGCCGCTCGGCGTGGTGCCTATGCCAGGTAGGCCGGCGGCGACGTCAGCGGCCGATCCCGATACGCCGCTGAAGACATGAGGATTCGAGGGATCCGGACAGGGAACCGTCCCGCCAAGGGTATCGACCGGGATGTTGGGGTTGAGAAGATTCCCTGGGCCTCCTACGCCGTCATAGTAGATCTGCCCGATAATGCAACTTGGCGGATTAAACGAACCCCCGACGCCCGGGTCCAACTGGAGGGATGGGGGTAGGCCAGTGCCTGACCCTTGAAGGGGATATGGAGCGCCAAGATAAGCTCCCCCAGCATATCCCGGAGGATAGGGACCATAAGCTAGCGTCGGGTCAATCGGCAAGCAATGTTGCTGCGCCAAGGTTCCAGTTTTGTTGACGATGTTCGACATATCGATGAATGTGACGAACGGAAGTCCCGGGTCGCCATTGATCACTGAGAGAACCTGGTGCGTGGGATCGTAGGCCATTTCGTCAGCGCGGTCGTCTCCGCAATCGGTGGCGGAGCCAGCTTCACCGTTCCACGACGCGACGCAACCCGAGATACCTTGGGGTCCGTCGTAATCGGCAGATACGCCGGTCGGTATAACGGCGAGCACGGTCGGCGGAGTGGGGGGACTGGTGCCCAGGTTCATCGTCGTCAAGTCGAAAACCACTACACTGGAGCTGCCGTTGCCGACAAAGAGAATTTTGCCATCCGGAGTAGCCGTGTTCCCATCCGGTCCGGACATCGGGTTCACGCCGTTCCCACGTGCGGCGCAGCACTGCGCGCCTGGGAACCCGCCGAAGTTATGATTCGCTCCAAACCCCGTGATGAGGTGAAAGGTCGGTCCCGGTGGCGTAGCCGTGGACATGTCCGATCTGCATCCGAATCGGGTGAAGTTGCCAAACACATCAACGATGGGCGGAATAATGTCTAGGGCCGATGTGGTATTAGTGGCCGGGATCTGCGCACACCCGCTGGCGCCGTTTCCGGCGCCGGCGACGGCGTTGGACCCTTGAATCGAAAACACCGCGACATCCTGGGACGTGTCGATCACCTGGATGACCAAGCCAATTCGGTCAGAAATATAATCCAAGTAGTGGCCCGAGACAGCGGGGTTTGGCGCGAGCGTACTAATGTCGAAAGAGTTGAATGGGCCGCCCGGCTCGCCGGTCGCATTGTGCTCGGGGACGGGAATAGTATTGATCACGGCGTAGGCGCCGTTCTTCGTGGTGCCGCAAGTGGGACAGTTCGGCGACGTGCTGCAGCCGCTCATAATCACAAATAACGCCGTGATAAGAATGCTAAGCAGAATCCTCGGTCTCATCAAATTCCCTCCTGCGATTTCCCTTTAGGACTAGTTGCAACCAGTCCCGGCGTTTACCGAACTTGTTAACCGCTTGGTTCCGTGACCAGAAACCCGCGGAATTAGAACCTGAACTGTAGTTCTTGCGAAATCACGTAATAATTCTGAGGTACTGCGCCTATGGTGCTGGGATCTTTCAGCTGATCAATACCCAAATTAACCTGGTACTTGACCCAATAATTGGGATACCAGTTGAGCCCCATGGTGTACTCGAAAGTGTGGTAATTGAACGTAGGCACATAACCCGGAGTGTAGTAGTCGAGGAAATTCGCGCCCGGTTCGTTGGCCTGTATGCCCATGAATCGGAAGCCGACGCCCCATGCTCCCAGCCCGCGTCCTTTGCCGCCCGGAGTATCAGGCCCAAAGAGCGGATGCTTCACCCGCGGTGTCCCGTTTTCCGGCTGCTTTTCTCCCGTAATCATGTAAGTCGTGCTGATGTTCCAGGCCTTGGCGATGATGGACGGAAGACTGATGAAGCCAAGCCCTCCCGCCTGCTCGGAGCCGACATTGTCACGCGACATATTGAGTTGATCGAATTCACCGCGCAGAGCGAATGCCGACTTGAGGTAAGTAAACTCACCGTTGTAGCGCTGGACCGGTCCGTTAATGGCGAATTGCGGGAAGAAATTGTAGGCTTGGTCGGGCAGCAGGCCGCTGAAGCTTTGATCTCCGGAAAGGCCCCTGGACTTTGCCCGGTCAATGGCTCCGCCAACGGCGAATTCCTTGAACCATTTGCTATTCGATTTGCGGAACGGGTAAAGGCGAATCCGTCCGACGACTTCCGGTTGATTTGTGGTATTGGCGAGGGCGTAGCCTTTGCCGTTAAACGCCCCGACCCAGTACTGCACGACGCCACCGTCAATATCTCCATGGATGGCGATGCCGGGACTGCGGAACGCCGACGCGGCCGACGGATACAACATCGACTGGAATCCACGCTCTACGAAGTCCAGGTTGGTGGCGCCGGTTCCGGCTTCCTGGGCGAACGGCGTTTTGAACTGGCCGGCTTGAAATTGGAACTCAGGCCGGATTCTTACGTTGAGGTAAACGTCGCGCACAACCGAGCCCGTGGTCGCCGCGGCATCGGTGAGCAAAGCAAAATCGAAGTGCGAACCGTAATTGCCCTGGAAGCCGAAACGAGCCCGGCGCAGGATGAATGTGTCGGAGGGAGCGCCGTCGCCCTTGTAGGCACGGTAGTCGTTGTCAACATATCCGTAAGGGCTGATGCTGAACTGCCCATCCGGGCTTCGAATGAAGAAATGTTCTCCGTTCCATCCTGCTGTTAGCGGCGGAGCGGTGTCTTTCTTGGGGGCGGCTGCATTTTGACCCGAGACTGGCTCGGGCTCGGCCTCGAGGAGAACTGCATTCATCAGCCGTGGGGAACTCTGAGTGGAGACCGGCTGCGGGTTCACGCTCGCCGAAGAAGAAGACTCTGCCACGGGCCGAACCTGGACCGGGCCGTTGTCAACCGCCGCCTTGGTCTTCCCGTCTACCAGTTTCTCGACCAAGGCCTTCAGTTCGTCGATGGTCTTCCGCTGCGCGGCAACCTCGCTGCGCAACTGACTGACCTCTTCCTCGGTCGCGGCTACGGAAGATCCACCGGCTTGGCTCGCGGGTTTCGTGCCTTGAGCTTGGGCAAGCGCATTTGATGCCAGGAAAGCGACTAGAAGCACGAAAAACGCGGTTCGCGAGCGCATGTGTTTCCTCTCCGAAGTGATGTGCTAAAAGGGCTCTGCCCTCCAGCGGTCAGGCACACAGGCGAAGCCCCGCTTCATTTGGTCGGCCGAAAGGCTATAAATATCGCAAGAGTGCGAAACGGGATCTCTTAGCCGGTCTGAAAAGCGGACCATTGCCACCGGGGGAGTACTACTACATTCGTACAATTACTGTCAAGAAATTTTTGGATGACTCAGATCGGAAACTCCGCATGGTTAATCGTAGTTTACATCTGTGATTTAAATCACATTAACCGAATCACTAAAAGCAATGCTTTGGCGCCCCAGGAAAGCGCTGTACGGAAGACATCGCGGGCAAATTCCCGCTAGAGACGGTTCTGGTAAATTTGTTGCGAGCTTGGTTCGCCGTCCGGGGCCGCTGCAGATCCCTGAATCGCGCTCCTCCGGCCCGTATGAATTTACATCTCGTCCAAGCGATCTTCTTGTTCTGCGCCGCCATAGTCGCCGGGACGCTGAATGCATTGGCCGGCGGAGGCAGCTTCATCTCCTTTCCTGCCCTGCTGTTGGTTCGAATTCCTCCTGTACTAGCCAATGCCACAAACACAGTCGCTTTGTGGCCCGGATTGGCGGCCAGTACCGTCGCTTACTTAAAGCGCTTGAACGCGCCGGCGCGCATCCTGGTTCCCTTGCTCGTGACCAGCATCGGCGGCGGCTGGGCGGGAGCATTCCTTTTGCTCCACACCCCGCAGCATACCTTTCTGCGTCTCGTCCCCTGGCTGCTCCTGGGCGGAACTCTATTGTTCGCCTTCGGCAATTCGATCCGCTCGGTCGCCGGCAAGACCGCGGTCATTGATGACCTGCGGAACACTTCGTGGCAGGCGATTCTATGGACGTCGATCGCGGAGCTGCTGGTCTCGGTCTACGGAGGATACTTCGGCGCGGGCATCGGATTTATGACTCTGGCCATGTTGGCGATGCTCGGGATGCGTGATATCCACGCCATGGGCGCAATCAGGACGTTATTAGCCGTTGCCATTAATGCCGCTGCCGTAGTTACTTTTATCGCGGCTGGCGCAGTGTTGTGGCCTCAGTGTGCAGTGATGATCGCAGGCTCACTTGCTGGGGGCTGGTTCGGGGCGCACTTCGCGCAGAAGGCCGACCCGGGGAAGGTGCGGCTGCTGGTAATCGGCATCGGAGTCGCGATGAGCGCGTATTTCTTTTTCACGGTGCAGTAAGCTTCTAACTCTGACCCTAAGCTGCAGACCATTCGATTGAGGATGGTCGGCAACTAGCGTCCCGCGGGCGGTTCTGGAGATTCTCCACTCCGTGCCGTAATATTCTTACGTAACGCTTAACCAGAAACGAGGAATCATGAGCGCCATCGAACAGCCAGCCACGCTTCCCTTACCAGCCCTGCAACCGCCTCGGCGCTATTTATTCGGTCCCGGACCCAGCATGGTTCACCCACGCGTTTACGACGCGCTCGCTAAGCCGATCGTGGGACACCTCGACCCGTACTTCATCCAGGTGATGGGGGACGTCCAACAGTTGCTCAAATCAACCTTCGGAACCAGTGACGGCGCCACGCTGGTGATTTCCGGCACCGGCAGCGCAGGCATGGAAGCCGCCGTGGCGAACTTCGTGGAGCCGGGAGCCAAGATCGCGATATTTGCGAATGGATATTTCTCCGACCGCCTCACGGAGATGGCGAAACGCCAAGGTGCGAACGTCGTGCGCTTCGAGAAAGCTTGGGGTGAAATCTTCACGGATGAGGAAGCTGAGGAATTCATCCGCCGTGAAAAACCCAAGGTTGTGGCTTATGTCCACGCCGAAACTTCGACGGGTGCGTTGCAATCAGGCCGTGCGATCTGCGCCGCCGCTCACGACGTTGGCGCTCTGGTGATCGCGGATTGCGTCACCTCGCTTGGCGGAGTTCCAGTGGCGTTCGACCAGACAGGAATCGACGTTGCCTACAGCTGCACGCAAAAAGGATTGAGCTGTCCTCCGGGGTTGTCGCCGATGGCGATGTCGCCAAGGGCCATGGAATTCCTGCGCGCCCGCACCACGCCCTCGCGCAGTTGGTATCTCGATCTCAAGCTGATTCACGATTACTCGACGGTGTCGCATCGCTACCACCACACCGCGCCCATCTCCATGTTCTATGCCTTGCGCGAGGCGCTCCTGGTGATCGCAGAAGAGGGAATTGAAAACCGTTGGGAGCGTCATCGCCGCTGCAACCGGGCTTTCGTCAAAGGCATTGAAGGGATCGGACTGCGCATGCATGTTTCGGAGCCGCATCGAATCGCGACCTTGAACACGGTGTGCGTGCCCCAAGGCGTCGATGAGGCCAAGATTCGCAAATACCTGCTGGAGGAACCCGGCATCGAGATCGCTGGCGGTTTCGGGCCGCTCGCGGGCAAAGTTTTCCGCATCGGCGTGATGGGGCCGTTAGCCACCGAAGATAACGTGCAATTTTTCCTGAAAGAATTTAAAAAGGCGCTGAGCGCGGAGGGTTACTCAGTCTAGATTCTGGGCGCATTGCAGCCGGGCTAAGCGGCCGCCACTTTCCTTTCGTTTGGCGAACAACACAGTAAAGTTGTCGAATCATCCAAGGAACCGCGCTAGAGGCGAGAACGAATGACACTGAAGTCGGCTGACACGCTTCTTGATGTCTTACACTTCGCCGATAGCCACACGGCAATCGTTGTCCCAGAGCTTGGCATCAAGGTCACTTACGAATCGTTGCGCGAGCAAGTGTTGACCATGGCGAACGCTTTAGCGTCCGCCGGCATCCGACGCGGCGATGCCGTGGCGATCGCGTTGCCGAACGGATTGCCCGCGATTGTCAGCTTTCTTGCCGCCTCGATCGCCGGGACGGCTGCTCCCTTGAATCCGACGTACCCCTATGAAGAATTCCATTTCTTCCTCGGAGATACGAACGCGCGCATTTTGCTTTGCCCTCCCGTGGGAGCGGAGTTCGTGCGAACCGCGGCGAAAGATCGCAACATTCCAGCGTTTTCCGTGGAGATGAATGAGCAAGGCAACGTGCGCATGGTCGACGCGCCGGCCGGGAGCGCAGCGACGGAGCCCACTCCCGACGACATCGCTCTCGTCCTGCACACCAGCGGAAGCACTGGACGACCGAAGCGCGTGCCCTTGCGCCATTTCAATCTCGCAGTTTCCTCGGCAAATATCGCGAACGCATATGCACTTACTCAGGCAGACATTTCGCTTTGCATCATGCCGCTGTTCCATATTCACGGCTTGATAGGTTCGACCATGGCGACGTTGCTTACGGGCGGCACAGTCGTGGTTCCCACAAAATTCAACGCGCTCTCTTTCTGGCGGACGGTGCGCGAAAACCGCGTGACCTGGTATTCGGGCGTGCCCACCATGCACCAGCTCCTGCTGGCCCGGGCTCATCAAAAACCGGCGGAAGCCGCCACGCTGCGCTTCATCCGCTCCTGCAGCGCGCCGTTATCGGCAGAGCTGATTCACAAAATCGAGGGCCTGTTTGGCGTCCCTTTCGTCGAAGCCTACGGCATGACCGAAGCGGCCCACCAGATGACGTCGAATCCTCTGCCTCCACGGCACCGCAAGCCAGGGTCGGTCGGCGTCGGCACCGGCCTGCGCATCAGCATTATGGATGCGGACGGCAACCATCTCGGTACCAACCAGCGCGGCGAAATCGCAATCCAGGGGGCGAACGTTTTTCGCGGCTACGAAAACAATCCAGAGGCCAATGCTCGCGCTTTTGTGCATGGATGGTTCCGCACCGGCGATCAGGGATTTCTTGACTCAGACTGTTATTTGCATCTGACCGGGCGCATCAAAGACATCATCATTCGCGGCGGCGAAAATATTGCGCCCCACGAAGTGGATGAAATTCTGTTACGACATCCCGCGGTTGCAGCGGCGGTCACCTTTGGCTGCGTGCATCCTACGCTGGGTGAAGAAGTGGCGGCGGCCGTGGTTTTGCACGAACGCCATGGCGCTACGGAATCAGCACTCATCAAACACTGTCGCGAGCATCTCGCGGAATACAAGTGTCCAACGAAAATCTATCTGGTCGAGAGTATTCCCACCACCGCAACCGGAAAAATTCGGCGGCGAGCGGTCGCGCGCGTGCTCACGGATAATCAACAATGAAATTCCTGGTCGCCGGGGCCGGAGCAATTGGCGCATACATGGGCGCGCGCATGGCCCACGCCGGATTCGACGTCACGCTCTTCGCGCGCGGACCGCATCTTCGCGCCATGCAAGAGCGCGGCGCGGAGGTGAAGAGTGCCGAGGGAGATTTCGTGGCGCGGCCGAAGATCGCGGCTTCTCTCGAGGAAGTCGGTCCAGTCGACGTTGTCTTTCTGGGCGTCAAAGCCCACGGCCTGCCTCAGCTTGCGCCCCACCTGAAGCCCGTCCTTGGCCCGGATACGACGGTTGTCAGCGCGCAAAACGGAATTCCATGGTGGTACTTTCAGGGCTTCGGCGGCGACTGGGAAGGTCTGCGTCTTGAGCGCGTCGATCCCGGCGGTGTGATTTCGTCGGCGATCAACGCGCGGCAAGTGGTCGGCTCCATCATTTATTTCGCAACCGAGATCACCGAGCCCGGAGTCATTCAACATACCGAAGGCAATCGCATTACCCTTGGAGAGCCAGATGGGACGCGCTCCGACCGCATTCGCGCTATCGCGGACGCGCTCATTGCTTCAGGATTTCGCTGTCCGGTTACCACTCGCATCCGGCACGAGATCTGGGTGAAGGTTCTGGGAAACTCGTCGTTCAATCCGGTCAGCGCCTTGACGCGGGCCACATTGGCGCAGATGGCGCGCGATCCCGGCGTCTGCTCCGTGATTCGCAGCATCATGCAGGAAGTGGAAGCGGTCTCCCTCAAGCTGGGAATGGAATTGCCGATCTCCATCGATCAGCGAATCGCTGGCGCCGAGAAAGTTGGCGAGCACAAAACTTCCATGCTTCAGGATCTCGAAGCCGGTCGACCCATGGAACTGGAAGCGGTGGTGGGCGCAGTGGTGGAACTCGGAGAGCGCGTGGGACTGCCCATGACCTGTACGCGGACCGTGTACAACTGCACGAAGTTACTGGCGGAGGGTGTAAATCGGCAGCAAATCCAAAGCCGTCGGACATCGCCAAGTCAGATCTGATCCTGCTTCCGCGGCCGGCTTTGCGGTATTATGGGGCGCGCCGCCTCCGCCGAGAAGACTTTTATCCCCCACCCTTGCTAGGGGCTTGACAACGGGGGTATACTCGTTCGGTCTGCTGGTCCACTTATCGGACCACTTGGAGCCCACGTTGGCTACTCCCGTCAAATCCGACTTCGAAGCGATTCGTAAGAACAAAGTCTACGAAGAAGTCGCGCGACAGATCGAACGCCTGATTCTTAAGAAACTGAAACCCGGGGACAAGCTTCCGTCGGAACGCGAGCTCGCGGAAATGCTTCAAGTGAGCCGCAGCTCCATTCGCGACGCGATTCGAGGGCTCGAGCTCATGGGAATGGTCGAGCCGCGTCAGGGCGCTGGCACGATCGTGCGCGAAGTATCGGCGGACTCGTTGGTGAATCCCTTCGCGAATGCTCTGAAACAGAAACAAGTGGTGGTCGGCGAACTCCTGGATTTTCGCAAGATGCTCGAGCCGCCTCTGGCCGCCCGCGCCGCCACGCACGCCTCTCCCGAGGAAATTTCGGAGATGGAAGAAATTCTCCAACGCCAGGAAGCCAAGTTGTTTCGCGAGGAAACCACCATCGCGGAGGATGCGGAATTTCATTACAGCGTGGCGCTGGCCTCTGGGAACAACGTTGTACTCAAAGTGCTGGACATCCTCATGGACTTGCTTCGCGAGACGCGGGAGCGCTCGTTGCAGGTGGAAGGGCGTCCCAGGAAATCTCTGGCCGGCCACCGGAGGATTCTTGCCGCTATCAAGCGTCACGACGCGGAAGCGGCGAAGGCCGCGATGCGCCGGCACATTGAAGACGTCGAAGAGATCGTGCTCGACGAGATTGAGTAAGGCAGCTCTCCCCCGTAGTTGGGTTAATCGTGATTCGCCATCATGTGGGATGGCGGTCGCGGCGCAGTAAATGGCGGTGAATTCCGCCAAGAGTGAACGGCAGGCCGCCGCGTCTGCAAATCTGGGGATCGTTAATTAGGGTTCGCTAAGTAGGTTCGTTTACTGAGGATCGTGGATTGTCCGAACTGGCAAATCACGTAGCCCGCGCCGCTGGCGCGTCCGAAGCCTCGCCAATGTCTAACGCAGCAAGCCTCAAGCTGCGTCTAGCGGAAGCGCGCATCCAGGATATCGGCCATGGCATCGCACGACTTGCGCCGGCCGACTTGCGGCGCATGAACGCCAAGCCTGGCGAAGTCCTCAAGATCACTGGCAGCACGATCGCTGTGGCGCGAGCCGAAGTTTCCAGCGAAAGCTACGAGGGCATGATCCAGATCGACGGGACGTGCCGCAGCAATTGCGGCGCGGGATTGCAGGAGCAAGTGACGGTGACTCCCGTCGAACACGCGCAAGCAGTGGCTGTCCGATTGTCGCCGTTATGGGTGGGCGCTGCGCCTGCCACCATCGCGCCGGATCGCATGCTCGAGGATCTGGTGGGTGTCCCGGTCATCGCAGGCGGCGTGGTGCGGGTTCCAACGTTTGCCAAGGCGGTGAACTTCCAGGTCGTTCGTACGATTCCTTCCGGGCCTGTTGTTATTGGCAGCCGCACCGATATCCGCATCGTGGATGGCGACCAGACCATTGCCCGCGCTCCGGCGGTGTCGTACGAAGATATCGGCGGGCTGGAGCGGGAAGTCGCGCGCGTGCGCGAAATCATCGAACTGCCTCTCAAGCACTCGCGCATCTTCGAGCAGTTAGGAATTCTGGCTCCGAAGGGTGTTCTGTTGTATGGTCCGCCCGGGACAGGCAAGACATTGCTGGCGCGTGCGGTCGCCGCCGAAAGCCGCGTGCACTTTATTCATCTCAACGGTCCCGAGATCATGCGGAAGTTCTACGGCGAGAGCGAGGCCAAACTCCGCGAGGTTTTCGAGGAGGCCGCGCGCCACGCCCCCGCGATTCTCTTCATCGATGAGATCGATGCCGTGGCACCCAAGCGCACCGACGTGGCCGGCGAGGTCGAGAAACGGGTGGTGGCGCAGTTGCTCAGCTTGATGGATGGCTTCGTCGCGCGCGGCCAAGTGATTGTCATTGGCGCTACCAATATTCCTGAGGTATTGGATCCGGCGCTGCGGCGTCCCGGCCGTTTCGATCGCGAAATCGAAATCGGCGTTCCGAACACGCAGGCGCGCCTGCAGATTCTCCGCATTCACACTCGCGCCATGCCGCTCGCGCCCGATGTCGACTTGCGCGAGATCGCCGAGCATTCGCATGGTTTCGTCGGCGCCGATCTGGAAGCGCTCGGACAGGAAGTCGGCATGATTGCTCTGCGACGGTTCCTCTCCAACGCGCCCCTTGAGACCGACGGAGTTGCGTCGGCGGAACTCGCTGCACTGCGCGTCACGCGCGAAGACTTTCTCGCCGGCCTGAAAGAAGTCGAACCCAGCGCCACCCGCGAGTTCTTTATCGAGAAAAGCTCGTCGACGTTTGCCTCGCTCGGAGGCCTGCACGAGGTCAAGCGAATGCTCGATGCCGTCGTCGAGCACTCGCACATGCGCGACGAAATCTACGAGCAGGTCGGATTGGCTCCGCCGCGCGGCATTCTGCTGGTAGGACCGTCGGGCACCGGCAAGACCGCACTGGCGCGAGCGCTCTCGGGCGAGAAGCAGATTCCGCTGATCGCCATCGACGGCCCGCAACTCTACTCGAAGTGGCTGGGTGAATCCGAGCGCGCGCTGCGCGAGGTTTTCAAGAAGGCGAGACGGGCCGCGCCCTGCATCCTGTTCTTCGACACGCTCGACGCGCTCGCGCCCAGGTTCGGCGCCGATCAATTCGGTTCGGACGTTTTTCAAAGAATTCTCAGCCAGCTGCTCCGTGAGATCGACAACCTGCGCGACGTCAAGGGAGTGATCCTGCTCGCCGCCAGCAACCGTCCCGAGCGGATCGATCCCGCGCTCATGCGCAGCGGGCGCTTCGATTACATACTCCACTTCGATAAGCCCAACGCTGCCGATCGTGCCTCCATCATGCGCCTGAGCTGCCGCTGCGTTCCGCTCGCGCTTGACGTTGATTTCGATGAATTCGCCGGGCAGATGGAAGGCCTCACCGGGGCCGATATCGAAAGTCTCTGCAAGAAAGCCACGTTGTTGGCAATTGCTGAGTTTCAAGAGGGCAAGCGCGGTGCGACTTTCGTTGTTTTGCGTAGTGATTTCATGAGGGTCATCGATTCCGATCGCTGCTTCTCCCCGCAATTGAAAAGTACAAGAGAGCCGAACACAAACGCCCAGGATTTTTGTCCTGAGGCATCTGACTGAGTCATAGCGAGGGTTGACCATGAGTTACACCGAACTCACTGTTTGGACACGCGGCATCATTATGGACAAGGAAGGCCGCGACATCGTGAATTCCATCTCCGCCTCCGCCCGTCTCGAAGGCAAGTACGCGCAGGCGATGGAAAATTATGTCGACAATCCTGATCGCACCAACTGCCCCACGCGCAAGTATTGCCGCGTGAGCGACGAAGTGCTCGAGAACGAACTCACCTACGAAAATGAAAATCCCAACGTCGTTGTGCTGGTGGAAGGCACGATGGTCAAGGGTTGGGATTACATGCGCGGTATGCCTCCTGGCGGAACGCTCGTGATCAACACGCACTACACGCCGGACTACATGATTCGCTTTGTTCCTGGCCCCGAGCGTCTGGCGCAACTCGTCTGTGTGGATGCGGCTCACCTGGCCGATCACAAATGGCTCTACTACCGTCTGGGCGAGCTTGGTCTCGACCGCCTTTCGACCGAGGGCGCCGCAGAGCGCAACAAATCGATTGCGCCCGATATCGCCGCTCCGCTCATCGCCGCCGTCGTGAAAACGACCGGCATCGTCAAGATGGAGACCATCGAACCCATGATCGCGAACAAGCGGGCATTCGAAATGGCGCTCGAGCAGTTGCACATCATGAAGCTGAACCCAGTGGCTGTATAGGAAGGACTAAAAGGATCACATGTCGACAAAAGGCACACATATTCCCGATCGCCTCAAGATCCCATTCGCGGGCATCACTCCTGCGCCAACGCAGGAAAAAGGGCAAGACCTTTTCCCCACCGGCAACTGGCGGTCGATTCGTCCGGTTTACCGCGACAAGCTGCCACCCTGCAACAACGCCTGCGGCACCAACGAAAAAATTCAGGGCTATCTCGACCTGGTGAAGCGCGGCAAGTATCTCGACGCCTACGCGCTCATCAAGGAAGACATGCCTTTCCCGTCGGTCACCGGCCGTGTGTGTTACCACCCATGCGAACAAGCATGCAACCGCGGCAAGTACGATGAGGCCATCTCGATCCGCGCCGTTGAACGTTTTCTCGGCGATCTCGGGCAGGCGCTGCCACGCGACGTGGTCAAGCCCGGCAAACCGAACGGCAAGAAAGTCGCGGTCGTGGGATCGGGTCCCGCCGGACACAGCGCCGCATATCAACTGGCGCGCATGGGCTACAAAGTCACCATCATGGAGAAGTCGCCGAAAGCGGGCGGCCTCAATCGCGGCGGAATTCCCGACTGGGTCCTTCCGCAGCATGTGCTGGATCGCGAAATCGAGCGCCTCGTCGAACTCGGAATTGAAATCAAGACCGGCATCGAAGTCGGCAAGGATGTTACCTGGGACGACCTGAAGAAGAATTACGACGCCTGCGTCCTGGCCATCGGTCTCACCGAACCGAATAGTGTTCGGGCTGAGGGCGAGAACAAAGACGGCGTGCTTTACGGACTTCCCTTCCTGCGCGACATCGGCATGGGCACATCGAAAGTTAAGGTCGGCGCCCGTGTCGCCGTCATTGGCGGCGGAAACACCGCGATCGATTGCGCTCGTGAAGCGCTGCGCCAAGGCGCTGTCGAAGTGACCATGATTACCGTCGAGGGCAACCGTCAGGAGATGCCGGCCTCGCCCGAAGATCTCCACGACATGCTGGAAGAAGGCGTGGAGCTGGTGCACGGGAAGGCAGTGACAGCGGTGCTTGGTAACGGCAAAGTCGAGAAGTTGCAATTGCATCCTGCTCGCTTCTCCGGCGCAATCAATGCTTCTCCGATCACGGTCGATCGAGATGTTCCCGGCGAGCACTTCCATGTCGATAACGTGATCATCGCCATAGGTCAGCGTGCATCGATCGGTTGGCTGCCCGCAGAGTTCAAGAACGAACGTGGAACCATCAAGATCGACAAGTTCGGCCGCCTCGGCGACACGAACTTCTTCGCCGCCGGCGACATCGCGCAACTCGGATCGGGCCAGCCTCTGATGGTGGTCAATGCGGTTGGCGATGGCAAGCGCGTTGCCTTCAACCTTGACAAGGTCATGCGTGGCGAGCAACTGCAACCGCGCACGATCGCCGTCGACGTCATCTTCGATCTGAACCGCATGAACATGACGTATTTCCCGCACTTCCCGCGCCTGCATCAGATCATGCTTGCGCCGGCCAGCCGAAAGAAGACGCAGGAGGAAGTGATCCAGGCGTTCACCGAAGAGCAGGCGGTCGAGGAAGCTGGCCGCTGCTTCAGTTGCGGTACCTGTAACGCTTGCGACAACTGTTATCTCGTCTGTCCCGAGCCTTGCATCGCGCGTCCGGAGCGGTCGAACGGGATGTACAAAATTCTCGTCGACTACTGCAAAGGTTGCCGCGTGTGTATTGAGGAATGCCCGACCGGCTGTCTCGAAGGCGTGCCCGAACTCGACTTCGATACCGGCGTCGTTCGCATGGATACAGCCTTCGCGATCTCGCCCGGTCTGCACGGACGGCAAGCGGAAGAACTGAGAAACCTGGGCGACCGGGCGGCCAAGACCATATAGAGCGGAGCGAATTATGCCAACAGCAACGGCAGTAAAAAAGAGGATGGTCCGAATCAATGGCTGCGTCGCGGCGGCACAAGCCGCAAAGTACGCCGATGTCGATGTGATCGCGGCCTACCCGATTCGTCCTTACACCGCGACCATGATGGCGCTCGCTCAAATGGTTGCCAACGGCGAACTCGATGCCGAATACATCGTCGCCGACAGCGAGCACTCGCAATTGAGCATCGCGCACGGGGCGGCATCGGCTGGAGCTCGCGTTTTTACTGGTAGCTCGGGTGTGGGCGTGCAATTTGCGTATGAACTTTATTCGCCGATCTCGGGCAGCCGCATGCCGGTTCAGATGATGATCGCCGACCGCACGCTCGATCCTCCCGGCGATTTCGGTTCCGAGCATACCGACGCGCTTTCCACGCGTGACATGGGATGGATCATGGGCTGGTCCTGCGATGCGCAGGAAGCGTTTGATAATCACTTGATTGCCTATCGCATCGGGGAAGACCCGCGCGTGCTTCTGCCGCAGATGGTTTGCCAGGACGGCTTCTTCGTCTCCCACATCACGGGCGATGTCGAGTTGCCGGACACCGGCCAGGTCAAGGAATTCCTGCCGCCATATAAGCATCCTTATCCGCTCGATCCGAGGCATCCCGTGTCGCACGGACCGCAAATCATGCCGGAGCAGGGTCCGCCGCTGCAGTTGGAGCGGGCACGCGCCATGGAAGAATCGATGGCAGTCATCGAGCAGGCGCACGACGAATTCGCCAAGATTTTCGGCCGCCGGTACGATCCCTGGATCGAAGAGTTCATGACCGATGACGCCGAAGTAGTTTTCTTCCTGCAAGGCGCGCACGCGGTGACGGCTCGCTTTGCCATTCAACACATGCGCGACCGGGGATTAAAGGTAGGCATGGTGCGGCTAAGAACCATCAGGCCGTATCCCACCGACCGCGTAAAAGAGTCCCTGAGCAAATTCAAAGTAGTGGGTGTGATCGAAACCAACATGGGCCTCGGCAGCGTGAGCAGTGGAGGCGTGCTCTATGCCGAAGCCTGCGCCGCACTCTACGAAAGTCAGAAGCGCCCGCTGGTGCTGTCGTTCATGGCCGGCATGGGCGGCGAGGCTATCGTGCTGAAGGAATTTTATTGGATGACGGAGAAAATGCTGGACGCCCAACGGCGCGGAAAGATCGAAAAGCGCACGCACTGGGTTGGATTCGAAGAATAAGCGCTCTTGTTGCTCGGACTCAACCGGTCCGCCGCTATTAAAGAAAGATTGCTGCAGGGTCTCTGATCCTGCGATTGGAGAATTGATATGGCAACCATAGAAGTTCAGCGGCAGCTGCTGCCGATTCTCGATAGCCCGAATCAGGGTGCGCGTTTTTATAATCCGGAACTGCCCTCCTCCGAGCCGTTCGTTCCGGGCCATCGCACCTGCGCCGGCTGTGGGCCCTCCATTCAATATCGAATGACGAGCAAGGCCGCCGGCGACAACACCATCCTGGTCGGTCCGACCGGCTGCATGTATGTGGCGAACAGTTCTTATCTGTGCACGCCCTATAACGTGCCGTGGGCGCATACGCAGATCGGCAGCGCGGGCAGCTTCACCGCCGGTGTTTCTGCCGCCTACGAAGCCATGATCCGCAAAGGAAAATGGCAGGGCAAGTTCCCGAATATCATCTGCGAAGCGGGCGATGGTAGCGCCTCCGACATCGGCCTAGCCTCGATCTCCGGCGCGCTGTACCGCAACCACGACTGCCTCATCATCTGCTACGACAATGAGCAGTACGCCAACACCGGCATCCAGGCTTCGTCGCGCACGCCCTACGGCGGCATGACAACCTTCTCTCCTCCCGGTCCCGAAGTTCCGGAAGGAAAGAAGTTGTTCCCCAAAGACCTCGCTCGCATGATGGCGGCTGGCCATCCGCATTGTTATGTTGCGACCGCCAGCGTGGGCTATCCCATCGACCTGATGAATAAGGTTCGCAAGGGACTCAACCATAAAGGCGCCGCATACTTGATGGTCTACACGCCTTGCCAGAAGGGCTTCGTCTACGAGACGCCCCGCTCGATCGATTTGGGCCGACTGGTCGTTGAATGCGGGCTGTATCCGATGTGGGAGTGGAATCCGGAAAAGCGCGTGTTCGATTACAGCTTCCGTCCGGCGAGCATGCGTCCGGTATCCGAATATTTGAAGCTGCAAGGACGCTTCGGCCACCTGCACGCCGAGCACATCGCCACCTTGCAGAAGTTTGCTAACGAGCAATGGCGAATGATGAATGTCGAGCTGCCCGAGGCTCTCCTCATGGCGGCGGATGCGAAAAACCTGATGAACATGGCCTCGGCGGCAGAAGCCGCCGCCGTCGCGGAGACCGTATGAACGCTAACGCGAAGACTAGCCCTGCTAATCCCGCCGAGCCCGAAGTCGAGCCCGAGGGACAGGAAAGCTATATCGTCACCGAAGGCAAGAAGCGCGGGTCGACGCGCGACGTGCGTCCGGAAGCCGCGTACGACCGCTTCTATACCGTGCTGCGCGTGCACCCCGGCGATGCCATTCTCACTGACAACTGGCATACCAACCAGGTGCTCGACCACGCGCGCAACAATTTTGAGGGATACACGTTCGCCATGCGCACGCTCGAGGCCTGGGGCGCGATGATCGAAAATGATCATCGGGCTTATTACACCGCTGGCGGCCGAATCTGGATGATGGATCTCGAACCAAGCGCCGGCAAAAAGCCGCGGCTGCCTGGGACCGGCCCGAGCAAGGCGGGCGCGGGTAAGAAGTAGCTTGCCGCGCATTTTGCTGATCGACGATACGCCGGAGATCGCTGAACTGCTGACGTTCTCTCTGCGGGACCTCGGCTACGAGGTTTTCGCCGAAGGATACACCAGCGCCATTAACGAGCATGTGATCGAACACCGAGCGGACGCGGTCGTGCTCGACTGCACGGCCTTCGATATGTCTGAGGCCCTCTTCGACAGCGTTCGTCATCATCCGAATCACGCCGAGCTTCCGGTCGTGATTATCAGTGACACACCCGAGCAGGCGGAGACCAGCCTGCGTTCGCGCAAGGCGCGCAAAGTTCTGCTAGTCCCGAAACCCTTTACTGGCGCTCAGGTGGGAAGAGCGCTGGCCCAGTTGCTTGAATAAATATGCCTTTGTGGAGCATGGACGATTGGCAATTCCTCGAGCGCGAGGTCGTCACCGACCCGAAGGGCAGGCAGTGGACGGTCGCTCTGATGGATGTGCTGGGCCAGGAAGGTGATCCTGACATGCCCAACAAGTTGCTCGAGCTTCAGTATTCGACTGGCCGCTATTTCACGCTGATCTATGCCGACGGCGGAGCTCTTCAACGGGAACGCGGCTATGCGTCACTTCCGGAAGCGACCAATGCGTACGGAAATCTGCTGGTGGGCGTGATCGACGGAAGCGTTGATCCTTCGCAACCGGTCTTCCGGCAGGACCTGGAAGACTAGAGCCGATCTCCTGATGAACCAACGTGAAAAAAGTGGCAGTTCCCTCAGGGGCTAAAGCCCTTGGCTTTATTGGCTCTGGGCGGCACGACTGAAGTCGTGCCCTACCCGAAACTATTCATGAGATAGCTTCTAGTCTCGTGACTAGCGGCCGGGATCCAGATCTCTCATCACCACGCGAAGCACCTGCCCCGCGAGTCGTGCATCGCGCTCCGTGACCGCAGCGTTCATTCCGCTATTGCCGTTCTCATCTCGGTATGCCCGCGCGACCGCCGGCAACCGGGCGCACCCTCCCCGAATGAGTCCGGCTCTCTCTGCAACGGTGAGCCGCGTCTCGAATGACCAATCGGCAATTTTCTCCGCAGGTGCACCCGAAACCAGAAGAGAACTGAGCCCTTTGTGTTCGAGTGCATCGGTGACAATGGCTTCTAGGATTCCGCAGGAAGTGAGCAGAGCAGTCTCGTAGTCCTGCTGCTCCAGCGCCTGGCGACTATCCATATAAGCGCGCTCGACAACCGGACGAAGCTCGGGATTATGCACGAATTCAAAACGGCGAGGAGGCGGTGCTTCCGAGGAAGCCGAAATGAGCGGTCCATGATCGGGCTGGGACAGCGACGCGACCGCCTGCTCGAGAACACCGAGAAGTCGCTGCACGATCTCCGCCGGTGCGGCTGTTTCCACGGCAACGCCGGTCCCGGAGCGCATGAGGAAGGCTTCGCTAAACGACCGCGCCAGCCAATGCGCCTTGCTGCCTCCGGACAACTGATTGATAGTTACTCCGCAATCTTCCTGCCACGCACGAGTGGCGGCAATCGCAGGCTCGCTGGAAGGATCGGTCCTCAAGAGTTCGCGCACCTTGCTGCCGCGGCGAATCAAGCCGTTGAGATGAGAAAGGTAAGTCTCGATCTGCGAACGCACGCTTTCATCCATCACTTGCATCTCGCCCATCCTGCCGAAAGCCGTGGAAGTCCGCTGTTGACAGGCACTTCGCCGCCCGCGTTCGAGAACTCTTGACAGTCCATTGGAAGCATGCTAACTTTTCCACCCGCAAGTGGTTCGATGACTGGACCAGTATATATCACGGGTCCTCGCCGCGAGCCAAATGATCTCCGTTCCCGGCCACGTGGGGTGGCCGCGCTAAGAATAAAAAGAATTTCATAAGCAAGGAAGATTCGCCCGCACTTTACTTAATGATAGATATCGATCGCTTCCAGGAAGAAGTCGATACATGTAGGGAAAGTGGCTGGTTTCCGATGTGATTTATTCCTGACGGAAGTGGAGACTTAGCCCGCCCGACCAAGAATGCCGGGCAGCCGGTCGACACCCGAACTCCCGAGGGAAAGTCGCGAGGTGGCTGGCGTTCTTGCAGTGCGCTGTTAACGTATAACGCGCCGTCATGGAGGTAGTATTATGGTTGAATCCCCGTCCGCCCTGATTCATCCCTCGCGAATCCCCAACCGTTGGGTCCAGCTGATCGCAGGCATCGTCGCGATGATGGCCATCGCGAACCTGCAGTACGCCTGGACTCTGTTCACCAAACCCATTCAGGCTCATCTGCACGTTTCTCTGGAGGCCGTCCAGGTGACGTTTTTTGTATTCGTCGCCCTGGAAACCTGGCTGGTACCTTTTGAAGGATTCCTGGTGGATCTGATCGGACCCCGCTTCATGCTGGGGATTGGCTCGGTGATGGTCGGACTGGGATGGGTCGGGTCGGGCTACGCGGAGTCGATCAACAGTCTCTATTTCTGGTACGGAGTAGGCGGCGTCGGCGCCGGCATCGTCTACGGGGGCGCCATCGGCAACGCGCTGAAATGGTTCCCCGACCATCGCGGGCTTTGCGTCGGCCTGACTGCCGGTGCGTTCGGTGTGGGCACCGCGACCACAATCGCGCCCATTGCTTCCATGCTGAAAGCGTCGGGCTACCAGCACACGTTTATCGTCTGGGGAATTATCCAGGGCGTGGTTGTGCTGGCATGTGCACTCTTCCTGGCCAAGCCGCCCGTGGGTTGGACGCCTCCGAATTGGGTGGCGAAGGAAGCCAAGATCAAGGCCAAGGTAAACACATCAGCCATCGATATGACGCCTTGGCAGATGATGTGCCAGCCGTCCTTTTATCTCATTTACGTGATGATGGTCATGCTGGCGTTTGGCGGTCTCGTGGTTACCGCACAGCTGAATCCCATGGCCTCCTCGTATCACGTGGACAAGGTCATCGTGCTTTGGGGCATGACCGCCTTGGTGCTGGCCATCACTGTAGACCGGCTTCTGAACGGATTTACTCGTCCGTTCTGGGGATGGGTATCCGACCACATCGGCCGGGAGAATTCCATTTTCATTGCGTTTGTTCTCGAGGCAATCGCGGTTTTTGCCCTCCTCCAACTTATCAACCGGCCCGTATGGTTCGTGGTTTTGTCGGGTCTGTGTTTCTTTGCATGGGGAAACATTTTCTCCTTGTTCCCCGCGATCACCGGCGACTTGTACGGAAAGAAGTGGGCCACCACAAACTATGGAGTCGTCTATACCGCCAAAGGAGTGGCGGCTGCATTTGCGGGGCCCGGCGCTGCCTGGCTATTTTCCAAAACGGGTTCCTGGACCAAGGTCTTTTGGGCCATGATTGTCTGCGACCTGGTCGCTGCCTTCATGGCGTTGCTGTGGCTGAAGCCCATGGCTGCCCGCGCAGTCAGAGACTCGGAAAAAGCGTCCCCATTAGTCAGCGCCGCGGCGCCGATCAAGGCTCGGGGCGTGGCATAGCGCAATTAGAGCGGTGACAACACGGGAAAACACAGAAGGCTTTCTCCTTTCCAGGTTGAAAGCCTTCTCCCTTTTGCGACCTGGAGATTCTCCCACCCAAGTTCTTATCAAATGAGCCGCTTGCCGCCGCTGAGACGCGAGAAAACTTTCGCCTTTGCCAAAATGTCACATTGAACCGTGATTCGGATCATTGCGCCACTTTGGGCTCAGGCCTGAAATGGAATGGTCAGTCATCAGACCATTCCAAATGTTAGGCACTGAATCACCCACGAAAGTCGGCTTCGAAGCGATCCCCAGAAATAAGGTCTATCAGGAAGTTGCTCGACAGTTAGAGCGGCGCATTACCGAAGAGCTGAAGCCTGGCGACCTGCTTCCGCCGGAACGCGAACTGGTTCGGACACTGGGCGTGAGCCGCGATTCCGTGCGAAACGCCATTCGAACCTTGGAGCTGATGGGCCTGCTTGAGCCGCGCCAGGGCATCGGCACGGTGGTCTGCAACCCCGCCGCAAAACAGAACAATCCGCTCGCGGATGCCCTCCTCGAAAAACGAAAGATGGTTGCAGAGCTCATCGACGTACGCAAGATGATCGAGCCGCCGCTGGCCGCCCGCGCCGCTTTGCACATCTCTCGCGATGCCATCGCCGACATGGAAGAGATTCTGGTTCGTCAGAAAGCCAAGGTGCTTCACGGTCAACTCGGGATCGAAGAGGACTCCGAATTTCACTACGCCATCGCCTTGGCGTCGGACAACAGCGTGATTTTGAAAGTAGTGGATGTGCTGATGGATTTGTTGCGTGAAACACGGGAAAGCTCGTTGCAGGTGGAAGGGCGGCAGGAGAAATCGCTTGCCGGTCACCACCGGGTTCTGTCCGCTTTGAAGTTGGGCGACGCTCCAGCTGCTGAGGCTGCGATGCGTCGGCACCTGCAGGAAATTGAAACCGTCGTACTGAAAAAGCTCTAAGAGAATGGAGGTTGCCAAATGGGTCAGTTATTCGCGGTCGAAGTCATCTATCGAGGAGTCTTTCAAAAGACTCTCGCGAAGAACATCACGCGCGACATCGTCTTAGCCGCGCACAACGAAGGCAAACTGGGCATTTCCTTTGGCCGTTACGGGGATGCTCCAGAACGCAATGGCATTCCAGCCAAGAGTTTCGCAATCGTCGCCAATGACGAACTGACGCTCGAAGCCGGAATGGCGCAATACGAACCGAAGCAAGTCGACCTGACCGTGGTTCTCGATGACACGCTCTGCAAGGGCGGAGAGTCGTGGGCCTGGTACGGATTGCAGCCGGTTCATCACGCTCTGAAGCCGGGACACACCCTCGTCGTAATTTCTCTCGAGGATGCGCCCACACTGCTGAAGAGCATTCACCGCCGGGAAGAGCCCTACAAGCTGGGAATCATCAAAGGCGTCACCAGCTTCTCCGGCATGTGGGTTTTCAAAGATGACCACACCGATGTCCGCGTCCTCGGCGCCATCGCCAAGGCGCTGCCCGAAGTATTCAGCCTGAAGTCGGTGGAGCAATTCATCAACGAGAAGCTGAAGAGCGCCGTGAAAGTCACGTCCGCTCGCACCGCGTTCGAGAAATTCACTGCTGTGCCTGTAAAAGCAGGCGAGGGCAATCCCGAGGAGCCGTTCAAGTTCGAACTGCCCGGTTGGGAAGACATGCGGTCCGGTGTTTCGATTAAAGGACAGCCGCAAGGTGGTCCGTATCCGGATCCAGTTACGGGCAAAGTCGGAGGTTTCCGGCCCGCCCGTAACGAGCTGTTCAAGAAGTATTCAACGCGCACTCTGCGGCCGGTCGTTAACTTCTCGACCTGCACCAAGTGCACGCTGTGCTGGCTGAATTGTCCGGATGCTTCTTTCGACGTCACCCCGGAAGGAACTTACGATGCCAATCTCGAAGCCTGCTGCGGTTGCGGCATTTGCGAAGAGGTTTGCCCCGTCAAAGACTGCGTCCACATGGTGAACGAGTCCGAGTTCAAGGACAACAGCAGCCAGTGGGAAGCCTACCAGACCGACAAGAAAGCCTATTTGAAGTGGTTGGAATCGACCATCGAAAAGGCCGAACCGATCGAGAAGCGGTCTCACGGATTCCGTTATCGCGGTCAGTATCAGGAACAGGTCCCCGAGGCCCTGGAAATCGCTAAGAAAGGCTAGCGCAGGCAATTTGAAAACGCGGCCTGAAAGCTTAAGCCCGAAGAACTAAGGAGATTGAAATGGCGACATTAACACTACCTGTTGAGGAAAAGAAAAAAGGTACCGAGCAGGAAGCCCTGATCACTGGCGCCGAGGCCATCGCGATTGCATGCAAATTGGCCAACGTCGACGTGGTCACGGCTTATCCAATCCGGCCTTATGACACGGTGATGCAATACATCAGCCAGCTGGTCGCAGACGGCGAAATGGATTGCGAATATATCGTGGCGGAAGGCGAGCATTCTCAATTTGAAATCGTGAAGCACGCGTCGGTCTGCGGAGCACGCGTGTTCTGCGGTTCGAGCGGCGTGGGCTGGATGTACGCCATGGAAGCGCTGACCGTCAGTCCGGCTCTGCGCGTCCCCATGGTCTGCATGGTCGGCAACCGGGCTCTCGACGATCCCGGTGCCTTCGGCGTCGAACACAACGATGCCTTGGCAGTCCGCGACCTGGGCTGGCTGTTGACCTGGGTCGATAGTGCGCAGGAAGCACTGGACACGGCTCTGATCGCCTATCGTGTGGCGGAAGACCGGCGCATCTTCGTACCGCTCGCCATCAGCTGCGACGGCGCGTTCCTCACCCACTCGCAGGCGCTGGTAAAGATCCCGACGGCCGAGCAGGTCAAGAAGTTCCTGCCTCGCTACGACCGCGGCGATCTGCTCCTCCATCCCGACAACGTGATTTCGGTGGCCCCGCAGGCCAACGAAGATTGGGTCATGGAGATTCGGCGGCAGAACTACGCAGTCACGGAGATCGCATGTGACGTGATTCGCGAAGTCTATGCCGAGTTCGAGAAAACGTTTGGACGCAAGTACGGCAACCCGTTCTTCGAAGAGTACATGACTGAAGACGCGGAAGTCGTTCTGCTGGGCATGGGAACACTCTCAACCCCGGTCAAAGTGGCCATCCGCAAGATGCGCGAACAAGGCAAGAAAGTCGGGTTCGTTCGTCTGCGCTGGTTCCGTCCGTTTGCCGGTTTCGAGATTGGCAAATGCCTGGAGCGTTTCAAGGCCATCGGCGTACTCGATCGCGACTTCTCGTTCGGTTCGCCGGACCTGAGTGGCGTGGTGGCGACCGAAGTTCGGTCGGCCATGTACAGCAACAGCGCTACCCGGCCGCCAGTCCTGGGATTCATCGGCGGATTGGGTGGACGCGAGGTGACCGTACCGGATGTCGAAACCATGACCGAGAAAGTATTCGAAGCTGCAAAAGGTAAGGCGCAACCCCTGACGCAATGGATCGGGCTGCGGGGATAACGCCAGTTGACGTGGCGCTATTCATAGCCGGAAAGGACAAACTAATCATGAGCACATTTGTAGATGAAAAACCGACGCAAGAGCTGGAAGCCTTCAAAGGAGTAAAGAAGGTTCCACACGAGGAGTACTACACGTCCGGCCACCGCACCTGTCAGGGCTGCGAGTC